>Ga0114993_10007468_pt1 | contig 10100 bp, 9 predicted proteins | sample ArcticOcean_MG_C_FD_87042 | JGI IMG/M metagenome (GOLD analysis project Ga0114993, IMG submission 87042) | Marine microbial communities from western Arctic Ocean - ArcticOcean_MG_CB2_150 | ecosystem: Environmental > Aquatic > Marine > Oceanic | place: Arctic Ocean: Canada Basin | collected...
AAGGCCCCTCTTCGACGCCCTGCAGGACCTGTTGGAACCCGATCGTCTTCATCGCTTCCAGGAGACGAAGATCGTCGAAATCGCTCCGCTGGCCTATATGCGAGGCCGCACGCTCAACGATGCGTTTATCATCCTCGACGAGGCCCAGAATACTACCCCGCAACAAATGAAGATGTTTCTCACTCGGTTAGGTAGCCATTCCAAGGCCGTCATTACCGGTGATATCACCCAGCGCGATTTGCCGCAAGATCAGCCCTCCGGCCTGATTGAAGTCCAGGAAATTCTCAAGGGGGTTGCAGACCTTGCCTTTATCTATTTGAATGAAGCCGATGTCGTCCGCAACGCCCTGGTGCAGCAAATTGTCAAAGCCTATGATCAACACGAAAGTGGCCTAGCCCAAACGACGTAAGACATGAGATTTCCCCAGATCAAACGCTGGTGGTCCCGACACCCCCTCCCCGCATCTAGCTCGCGCCGGCAGAAACGCAGCTGGAGTCTGCACGGCTTGCGTCTGTACCGCATTGCCCTGGTCACAATTGTTATTGCCGGCCTAACCTATCTACTGCCCCATCAGCGACCGTATAATATCACCGAATTACGCTTGGGCGGGATTGCTCCCGAACGCGTCGAGGCCCCTTTCCTATTCCACGTACCCAAGAGCGATGCGGAGCTAGAGCGCCAACGCCAGGAAGAAATACGGGTTATTGCCACCGTTGTACGCCGCGATTCGACCGTAGCAGGAATCCAATTGACCCGTTTGGATTCGGTGTTTAGCACCTTGATTCCACGCTTGCGGGTACAAATCCCCGATTCACTCAAGCACCAATACCTAAAACAGGAATTGCCCCACGTTATCAGTGCCCTATCCGTCGGTTCCCTTGATATGCTGATCGAGGTATTCTTCGACCTGCCAGAAGAACAGGTCGAGCAAATACAGGCGACCTCGCACCTCTTACTTGCTGACCTTTACAGCGCCGGCATCATCCGTTCCAAAACGGCGATACTCGAAAGTTTTAGCAGACAGGTGCATCTGGATGGCCAAGAATTAGTCGTCGACGCGATCAACAGCGAGAACGATCTCAAAGAAGGCGGCATGATCGACCTGCTCTCAAGCACGGGCGTAGCTCTCGACCGCGCCGGCTTGAGCGCGCTGCACGAATTACTCGGCCTCTTCATCGTCCCCAATCTCACTATCGATGAGCCCGAAACCCTGCGCCGCAAGGCCGAAGCCCGCAGCGGGGTCCCCAAAATCAAGAAGATTTACGCCCTGGATGATTTGATCATAGACAAAGACACCAAGGTCACCCAAGGCCATATTGACGCACTTAACGCCTTAGCCCTCAAGCGCGCAGAGCAGCAGCGAGAAAGTCCCATTACCCGCTATCTACAAACACTGGCGGCCGCTATAATTGCCGCTTTTATCACTTTGGTTTTTGGCTATTATCTTTTTACCCGCGAAGAGGAGACCTATCGCCGCCCCGGCCATCTGCTGCTCTTGGCACTGCTCTCCGTGGGTACTGCGGCTATTGCCTCTTATATCAGTGCCAACGACCTAGAAACCTATATGGTGCCCACCCCGCTGGCCGCCATGCTAGTGACGATCCTGCTCAATCCGCAAATTGGTCTGGTGCTGTCCTTTCTGCTCGCCTTCTTTATCGGCAATGTTTTTGGCGATTTCTATATCGCTTTTACCTGCGCTCTTACTCCGGCCATCGCCGTCTACTCTGTGCGTTATGTGCGCCACCGCAACCAGTTTTACCAATCGATGATCTTCTTGCCTCTGGCCTATACTCTGCTCATTTTTGCCGGTGATAATCTGCGTTTTATTCCGCTGAGCGACTCCTACAACCACATCCTCATCGGCATCGTCACCGGCATCGCCGCCCCCATCCTCACCATCGGCCTACTGCCTATATTCGAAAGCCTGTTTAATATCACCACTGATATCACCTTACTTGAACTTTCCGACCTAAATACCCCCTTGCTGCGCGAACTAGCCATCCGCGCCCCCGGCACGTATACCCACAGCCTCATTATGGCCAATCTGTCAGAAAATGCAGCCGAAGCCATCGACGCCAACGCCCTCCTGGGCCGCGTTGGGTGTTATTACCACGACATTGGCAAAATGCTAAAGCCAGAATATTTCGCCGAAAACCAGGGATTGCGTGGCGGGCGCAATCCGCACGACCATTTGACCCCAACTATAAGCACGCTCATCATCAAATCGCACGTCAAAGAAGGCCTGGAATTGGCCGAAGAACATGGCTTACCCCAAACCATCTGCGATCTCATTCCCCAACACCACGGCACCACCGTGCTCGAGCCCTTTTACAACCGCGCCATCGAATTGGGCGACGAGAGCGTGCGCTTAGACGATTTTCGCTACGACGGCCCCAAACCCCAGACCAAAATTGGCGGCATCCTGATGTTAGCCGACTCGGTGGAATCGGCGGCCCGCACTCTGACCGAGCGCACGCCCAACCGCGTACGGCAATTGGTGCGCAATATTGTCCAGCACAAATTCAACGGCGGCGAACTCGATGAATGCGATCTCACCCTGCAAGACCTACACAAGATAGAAGAGAGCTTCATTCCCGTACTGATGGGCACACTCCACGGTCGGGTCGAATACCCTTGGCAAAAAGAGCAGAAGCGAAAGCAGAAATCCCTTGCATCTCCTACACGGTGAAGCCGTCGCCCCCCTGCCCCAGGAGCACTGTCTTGTGTTACAGGCCTTGGCCGCCGCCGTCGCCGAGCACTACCCGATAGGCGCCACGTTACAGGTTATCTTAACGGACGACAAACAAATGCGGGAGCTCAATCGCACCTACCGGGACAAAGACTACGCCACCGATGTGCTGTCATTCGACCTGGGCCAAGATATGGATCCAGCAGCAGCAGTAGACGCAGCGATTGGGGAAATTTATATTTCTCTTGAACGTGCCCAAGACCAAGCCGATGCACAAGGCGCTACACTGCTGACCGAAATCGCCCGCCTACTGGTCCACGGTCAGTTACACCTGGCCGGTTACGAGCACGACACAGACGCAGAACTGCACTTTATGGAAAGCGAAACCGATAAATACCTAGAGCGCTTCGAGCTCTTGGAAAACCGCACAAACTGAACGACTGCCCTGGCCGGCAGTGTCATGTGAAAGGAGACAAACATTCTTGGAACCTCCGCAGGCTGGTGACCTTACCGTCTTAGCCGAACTTATAGTCTTAGTCGGCGCCATCTTCACCACCTTTCTGATTACTAGCTACGAAGCAACTTTTGCCGTGCTTTCCAGATCTACGCTGGAAAAACTGCAAGAGAACGGGGTGCCACGCGCCCACCTCATATTGCGCATTTACGAGCCCCGCCATCGCCTGCGCCTAATGAGCCGCAGCGGCGATGCCCTGGGCGTGACTGCCCTCTGTACTTCGCTCTTTTTTCTTCTTCGCCACTTACCTCTGCCGCCGCGTTCAACGGAAATCTATGCCCTATTGGGCGCTGTAGTACTCACCCTCTTGGTCTTTATCTTGGCTTCTATAACCCGTCGCATCCGCTTTGAAGTGGAGGGCGAGGAAAGCCGCATTCCCGCCATCGCCTTGGCCTTTGTCCCCCTCTACTTTTTGTTGCTCCCCTTTACCAATTTATTGGAGTTGCTCTCTTCAGGCACCTATGCCGATGAGGATTATCGCGCCGAGAAGGAAGAGGAATTGCGCAGCATTGTCGAAGCGGAGGGCGAGACGGGCGTGCTGGAAGAAGGCGAAAAGGAAATGCTCCAGGGAGTTTTTGGCTTTCACGATCGCATCGTCCGCGAGGTCATGATTCCCCGAGTCGACATCAAAGCGGTGGACTCTTCCGCCACGCTAGGTGATTTGTTCAAGCTCATCAGCGAGACCGGACATTCCAGAGTGCCCGTGTACGAGGAAACCCTAGACAGCATTCGGGGCATTGTCTACGCCAAAGATCTGCTGCAGATTCTCGTCGGTCGACCGGAATTAGATCTGACCACTCCACTGGCCAGTTTTATCGTGCAACAAGAGCAAACCAAAACAGATGCCGACAGTCCTTTTTTGCGCGCGCCGTTCTTTATCTACGAAACCAAAGAAATAGACGATCTGCTGCGCGATTTTCGCTCCAACCGCACCCGTCTGGCCATCGTACTCGACGAATACGCTGGCACCGCTGGATTGGTAACCACCGAAGATCTGGTCGAGGAAATCGTCGGTGAAATTCAGGACGAATTTGACGAAGAAGAGCAGCTGTTCTATTGGAAAGAACAGGACGCAGTGCTCATATCCGATGCGCGCGTTAACATAGAAGATCTCAACGAAATGCTGGAGGTCGACCTGCCCAACGATGGTTTTGAGACTTTGGGCGGTTATATCTACGATCATCTGGGCCATATCCCCACACCCGGGGAGGAATTCACCAACGGCAATCTCGAAATCAAAATCCTCAAGGTCGATGGCCAGCGTATTTCCGAGGTCGAACTCACACGCCGTCCCTCAGAACAGGTGGAAGAAAAAGCCCAATAGTCCTATCGCTCACCAAGGCTTGCCTACATCCCACCTATCCTTTATATTCTTTCGTGTGCTGCGGGGTGGAGCAGTCTGGTAGCTCGTTGGGCTCATAACCCAAAGGTCGTAGGTTCAAATCCTACCCCCGCTACCAACTTTTTAGAAGCGCAACCTTCGGTTTTTTCGGAGGTTGCGTTTTCTGGTTCTGCGCCGACAGCCAACCGTTGCACGGATATGGCACAGTTCTCCTCCCAAAGCACTTCTTCCCGGCAAACACTCCCTTCAACCAGGGCACAGCGTGCTCGGGATGAAATCGATGATCGGCGACGTCCACATTGGCATAGAGAAAATACTCTTCGTGCGTCAGTCCTTCGGGGATCGGCTGGTCTTCGTAGTGGCGCAAATCTGCGGATGAATATTTCTTGTAGTAGTAGACCTTCACATTGCCCGGCACCCCCTGCATTCTGTAAGCGGCTCGAACCCGGTTGATGTGTGGCGTACGACCGCCTTCAGTGTACAGCAGTGGCCGCGGCGCCAGGGCTGCCTGGATGTCGGGGGCGTCATACCAGCTATACATGCCGGGGACCACATGCCAGGCCGTCGCGGCGTAGGCATTCATGGCAATCGTTTGCTCGCGCCAGTCGCAAAGGAAGTCGTTGTGGATGACCGCGCCAACCAGATCAGGGTTGAGCAGCCCAACGATATCGGCGGGATCGGAACCCAGAGAAAGGCCGCATGTTGCGATACGCTTCGAGTCGACCATGCTCAATTCGGCCAGCCACTTCAGGATTTGCGTCTTCTGAAAGACTGAAATCCCGAGGTAATGCCGACCTGCCCAGAACATGCACCGTGAAATCTCCGCAAGGTCGCGCAGAGCGCTATCCGCTTCGGCGCGAGCGGGGTTGTCAATCGCTACGGCAATCATGCCCTGACGGACATAGTGCAAGGCGATACAGTTGTCGCGCCATTTCTCTTGACTCCAATTGAGCTCTCGGTCGTTCAACTCCGGTTCACCGGCCATACCTTCCTTGCTGCCGCTATAACCGGGAAAGCACATGACTGCCGGAGCAGGAGACTGGGCACTCGTACCGTCGGGCACTAACATCAGAAACGGCACGACGCAGAACGGCTCGGGATACGCCTCCCAGTGCTGGAGTTGATAACCTTCACGCTGCTCGACCCTGATGCGTTTCGGCGATGGTTGAGCGACCACTTCGGGGAACGCCATCAACTCGAGCGCTTTCGCGCAGAGCCGTTCGCGCCAAACAGGAAACTGGCCTGCATCCATGTCCGGATCAAAGGCGAGTTGTGGCTTGTGGGATTTAATGAACGCATGCGAGTCTGGCATCAACCACCAGACACAAGAAAGAGCCGGCACCCTTACGGAACCGGCCCGGCCCTACTGACCCTCCCCTGCTGCTGGACTTAAAGCCAGCCTACCAGCCAACCACTGCCTGGACCTCCTCCTCAAACACATCCACTTCCTTACTCAGCCCCACCATTTTAAACACCCGACGAAAATGGGCCGCCGGCTCAACAATACGCACCTGCGCCCCCTTCTCTTGCACCGGCAAGATCAGGTCGAATAACACCGCCAGCCCGGCGCTGCTAATTAAGGTCTTCGCTTCAAACACCAGCAGGATCTTATCGGCGGCTGCTTGATCGAAGGCCGCTTCCAGCGCTGGGGCCGAATCGGAGGAAAGATAGCCCGACAGATGAACGGCACACCAGCTATCCTTCTGCTGCATCTCGGCGGTCAATCGGCTCATGAGATGGACTCCTCTGATTCTACCTGCAGAACGACCACCGTCTGATCGTCTCCTTGTTCGGCCGCGCCGGTAAATGCCTTGACCTGACCGAAGATATGCTCTATCAACGCCTCAGCGGCCAGGCCCTGCTGGCACCCCTGCCGGATCACCTCGGCCGTCTGTTCGAAGCTGAACATCTCCTCCTGCGTGTTGGTGGCTTCCACGATCCCATCCGAGCAGAAGACCACCCGATCCCCCGGCTCTAATTGTACCTCAATGGCCTCGTAGGTGACGTCGGTGCGGACGCCCAAGGGGTAGGCATTCATCTCCAGTTCGACGACCTCCTGGGTGGCGGCCTGGTAGTGATAGGGATAGGGACAGCCGGAGTTAGAGAGGCGTAGCGTACGGGATGTGAGATCGAACTCGCCCATCGTGAAGCAGATGAAGGTACGGCGGTCCAGGTTGCGGTGTAATAAGCGATTGAGCTTCGCAAAGAGATCCTCTAGTGAATCACCGGCTTCCATCTGACTGTCAAGGATACCGCTAAACATCACCACCGGAATGGCCGCTTCCATCGCTGGCCCGTCACATCGGCCATACAGATCGACAGCTGGCCGTCGCGCGGGAAATACTGGAAGAAATCGCCACCGACATGACTGGCCGGAATACAGCGACCGGAAATGCCGAACCCGGCAACCGCGGGCGGCGCCGTCGGCATCAGGCCCATCTGCAAGTCGTGGGCCTTTTGTAGTTCGGCTTCCAGTGTAGCGTTGCTCTCTTCGAGGGCGTCGATGAGTTGGCGCTGGGTTTGGTCTACTTTTTGGAAATCGAGGAAGCGAATATAGCCAAGGGAGACGGCCTGGGTAAGCTCGCGCACGATCTCGACGTATTCATCTTTAGGCTCCTGCACCACGAAGGAAACCACGCCGTGCTCGAAAGGCACGTCGGTGTTGTATTGCTGATAAGGCCTGTTGGCTATAAAATCCGCCGTCATTTCGCGGAAACCCATACTCTCCGTTAACCAACTCCCATCGCCGGTATCCCGTTTGTAAGTATAGGGCTGACCGGATTGCCAGACAGGAATCAGGTAGGGCACTTCCATCCCCGTGGATAAAATTTTCACGTGATCCTCGCCGACCAGGTGCAAACCGGGCGGCAAAACCTCGGCAGCGCGCATGCCATAGCGGCGAAGTCCGTCCATGGCCCAACACCATCGCACCAGGTGCGTTTCCCCGTCGATAAAGCCGATTGCCACCAGATGCGTGTCGATCCCTAGGCGCACCATCTCCCGGCGCACCAACGCCACCACCTTCACCAGGTCTTCGCCCGAACGCATCGACGCCACTTCGGCGCGGATCAGTTCGCCCGCCCGCTCGCACTTGGCGCCGGAAATGTCGGCGCCTATCTGCCGCCGCAGCGCCTCCAACTCGGCGATGAGTCCCTTCTTGGTCTTCCGCTCGTCGTTCATCCGCAGGCCTCCTGAAGGCGTTTCCGACCATAGAATACGTATTTCGCTACTATACGGCACCGAGCCAGCTGCATCAAGCCGAAATCTTGGCGTCCCATCCAGAGCGCCTCACACACCCTCTGAGCGGACACCCTCGGCACAGAGGCCCCTTCCCCTCATCCTACAACATCAGATCTCTGAGTTTACTTAGAAACTATCTCAAAACCCCTTAATAACATACTACCTCGGGGTAGCATCTACATCGCGGCCTGGCGTACCATTTCTCCCATCTTCTCTGGTTCGACGCCGGGCTGCTGAGAGGACCCCAAAAACTGGATCACCTTGGATGTGAGGTTTGCCGTATATCGGCGGGTTGCGTTTTCAGATTTTGCGCAAATTCATCGGGCGTTTTATAGCCCAAACTACTATGCGGTCGTTCTCCATTGTAAAGGCGTCGATAGTCTTCGACGACGACGACGCGGGTTTCGGCGATGGAAAAGAAGATTTCTTGGTTAAGGCACTCGTCTCGAAAGCGGCTATGGAAACGTTCAATGAATCCGTTTTGCCAGGGACTGCCCGGCTCAATATACAGCGTTTGGACGTCGGCAGCATGACACCCATCCTGAATGATGTGGGCGATAAATTCCGAGCCATTATCCGAGCGAATATACGCTGGAGCCCCCCTGTGATCGGTCAGGCGCTGGAGGGTATCCAACACCTGGTCACTGGTAATCGAGCGGGCGGGGTGAATGAGCAAACATGGGCTACTTCTCCCGTATCATATCAAGAAATTCGTTGTATGTCGTCAGATCATCGATGTTAATTCTGATGGTCTTATTGCCCATTACGATTTTGAGCATGTGGATTTTGAGCGTTAAGATCTTTTAACACACCTCATTTAAAAGTAGACAAACCGCCTTCGGTGCCGATCCATAGACGCCCCTGCTCATCCTGCACCAGGTCCATCACCCAACCGTCCGCAAGACGCTGCTGAACGGTGAAACCGGTAGCCCCCTGACCATTGTAGCGACTGACCCCACCACCCAGCGTGCCGATCCATAGATTGCCTTGCCGATCTTGCAACAGCGCCCCGACCCAATTATGTGCGAGGCCATCTTCGCTGGCCAAAGTAGTAAAACCTTCCCCATCGTAGCGGCTCACCCCCCCCAGAGTTCCGAACCACATATTGCCTTCCCCATCTTGCAGAATCGCATCCACCCAATTATGCCCCAGACCATCTATCGTCGTGTACCTGGTGAAACGCTCGCCATCGTAGCTACATACGCCCTTTCCCTCAGTACCGATCCAAATGATGCCCTCTCTGTCCTGCACCATCGACGCTACCCAATTGTATGCCAGACCGTCGCCGGTGGTGAAAGTAGTAAAGCCTTCCCCGTCGTAGCGACAGATGCCACCACCTTCGGTGCCAATCCACACATGGCCTTCTCTGTCTTCCAGTAAAGTAGTCACCACATTGTGCGGCAGCTTATCGTCTGTAGTATAGGTGGTAAATGCCTCGCCGTCATAGCGAGTCAGGCCCCCTCCGTCCGTCCCTATCCACAGATGTCCGTTGCTATCTTGTAGAAGAGCGCGCACCCAATTGTGCGCTAGACCGTCGTCCGTGGTATAGGTAGTAAAGCTTTCCCCATCGTAGCGACACAGCCCACCGCCATAGGTGCCGATCCATAGACGCCCCTCTCTGTCCAGCAAGAGGGCGCGCACATCTGCACTGGCGAGTCCGTCCATCGCATCGTAGGTCCGCCAATGCCCACCAAATACTAACTTACCTTTGCCGGCTGGCACCACCTGACCCGCTCCAGCCGCTGCCATCTTGCCGGGGCCTGCGGGCATGGAGTAAAGCTCGTAGTGGTAAGTCATCAGACTATCGGTTCCAGACCGTCCGGAAACTGCCGCCAGTTCCCGCAACATTGCGGTCCAGGTCGAATCGCCGGGTAGTGCAGCTTGTACTTCTTCAACCGCAGACCGCGCTTGCAACTCGAACAGCCGACTGAACACACGGTCCGGCGCCGCCACCTCACTGGAGGAGGGCACCAGCCCGTACTTGTGCAGAAGTGTGCCAATCTGCGCCTCGTAGACCGCCGTAAATTCTGCCATGCGCGCGGGCGACACGCGAAAAGACAAGCGCACTAGATAGGGTATCTCCTCTACAGCAAAATTCGCCCGCGTCTGCTCTTCCGCCCGCACCGTCAGACCACTCACCGCAAAGGGGTTGGTGCCCTGATCCGGCCCCGGCTTCAGGGTATAGACACCGGGCAACAAGCGGTCAATGCGATAGCGTCCTTCTTCATCGGTCCGGCCGCTTTGCGTAATTTGCATTCCCCTGTAAGCCTGTATGACCAGTCCCCTATACGGCTCCTCTTTCGCGCTCGTGACGC
>Ga0114993_10007469_pt1 | contig 10099 bp, 12 predicted proteins | sample ArcticOcean_MG_C_FD_87042 | JGI IMG/M metagenome (GOLD analysis project Ga0114993, IMG submission 87042) | Marine microbial communities from western Arctic Ocean - ArcticOcean_MG_CB2_150 | ecosystem: Environmental > Aquatic > Marine > Oceanic | place: Arctic Ocean: Canada Basin | collected...
ACTATTTTTTCTTTTAAATTTTTGTCATATTCTTCTTGGTTATTACTTGTCCCTTTCTCTAATTCTTTTCGTTCGTTTTCACTATATGTATTTAACATATTTTCTCGTATTTTTGATGATTTATTCATCATTTCTTGATTTATTACATAACTTGGTTTTATTGATACTTCTTCATCAATAACATTTAATGTGTCTACTAATCTTGTAAAACGACCAGTTGCACATACAGAATATCCATGTTCCTGCATATCAGCTAATTGATTATATAAAGATTCTTTTACTGTATCTAAATTATCTTTATGTACATCACTATGTATTCTATTCCAAACCAAATTTAAAACACCAACTTCTTTCATATCCGAAAAAGTAAATGGTGAAGTATTTTTTTCAATACGATTTAATGATTTTAAAGCATCGCTCCTTTTATCATTTTTTGGCATACCTTTTAAAAATTGGCGAATTTCTTTTAAAGATGTAGGTAAATTTCTTTCCATTTTTGTACTTTTTTTTAAATTATTAATCGAATTTATCGCAGTGGATAAAACTTGTGAATTATGTGTGTTTTGAGGATCATTATATCTATTATTATCTCTCTCTCTACGAATTGGCGGAATTGTTGGAATATTTATAGTTTCTCTTTGCTGTATAACAGGTTGAGGACGAGGCAATGTTTCAATTATTTGAAATGTATTGTCAAATATATTATCAAACATATCATCAGTATTAATCAATTCAGTAGGATTATCAAAATTATCATTTTGCTCTATATTTAATTTTTCATACGCATTGACTGAATATGAACCTAAAATACCTGTTTCCCTTTTTGGTTGTTTTAAATTTAACCATTTATAAACATGGTTTTCACGAATATCTTCATTTATTCTTGCTAATAAGTCTTTCGTTTGTACATGTATCTCTTCATTAAGACAACTTGATATTATTGATTTATATAATTTTTCTGCAACTTTTAATTGAGGTTTAAATTTATGCATTCCAAAATGATATAATTTAGCTAAATCCAGTCGAGCCGAATCAATTTGCGATTTAGGACTATATTTTATTATTTTTCTCAAATGTTTAATAACTTTTATTGAATTTGGTTCTATGCCTTTTATTTTATTACCATCGTTATCATACTTATCGGGGACACCAGAGTAATAAAGATCATATAATTTGATATGATAATCAATTTTATTTAAACGATAATTTTCCTTTTTTTCTTCAATATGAAAATTTTGCAACCTTTTTAGATAATCAATCTTTTTATTTTCATGTTGAAATTTTAGTTGTTTATTAGATACTTTATATGTTTTTTGTGAAAATTGTCTAAAAATATATATACCACCAAATATCATTAATACAATTAATATAATACTGATTATGCGTTTCATTTTTATTTATAGAATTTATAATAATATAGGCAAGAAAATAATTATATTATTCTAATCTTTACTTATAAATACAGGTAATTGCCATACATATACTCTGAATTAATGACATTGGTGATTTTACATTTAGCGAATATAAATTTTTTGATATCTTACCAAAGATGAATAATTCGTTTTCATTATCATCCAGAAGAATTGTATTTTTGACAGATGCTTCTTTTACTAATCCATGAAAATTTAAAACATATGCACGAATTACATCATTCCAAATAGGAATTTTATTTTGTACATTAATTATGTCATTTGTATTCATTGTATTTAAAACAACAGATGTTTGTTTCATATTATCGTAAACCTGATATTTAAACCATGAAATTTTTTTTTTCTTTACTTCCTTTTGTATTGCCAAATATAATGTTTTTTGTTTTTGTACTTTACATAATTTTGATGCATTTGTAACTAATGTAAATTTTTCAAATATAGAATCAGTTTCTATAACACCTATTAAAATACCATTTTTCGCAGTATTATTGAAATTTATACCTACAAATTCATTAATTAAATTTTCTAAGTCTTGCATTAAATAATCTTGTAAATTAAGATAAGTGTAATTCAAATATATTGAAATTTTTTTATTTGATTTATAAAATGATGATGTTTCAACAAAATACATTATTATCTTATTAGTTTCTTGGCAAACCATTTTATAAATATGGTGTCCAAATTTTCGTTTTTCCCTCATAATATGAAAATGAAAAAAATCATTTTCTAAGTTTTGTCCTAGAGGAGAATAAACAAATTTTATTAAATCTTTTGATAAATTTTTAATAAAATTTAGTTCGCATAATGGTGAAATTTGTGAACTCATTTCTTATTCATATATTACAAAATCTATTTTAATAATTTATTATTTTATTTTCCCAAATATCTGATGGCTTACTAGGTTCTCCTTCGATTTCTTTCCCTTTTATATAATAAATAGGAATATATCTCCATTGAAATTTACCCATCATACCAGTAATTTTTAGTTTTGTTCCCATTGTTTCCCAATTTTCATGAAATTTATTTCCAAATTCAGAAATACATATATAATTATTCCTCAAATTTGATTGTGTCAAACGAGAACGATACCAATCAGTATCAACACTCAAACATTTTTCCTCAATTATATATCGTGAAACTTCTTCTAATGAAGCCCATTTTAATTTAATATCATCGAGTTTAGTATTGTCATTTAGAAAAAATCCATTTTTTATTGTCATAATTGTTGGTTTAGGATGTGCTATTTTAGAAATTTGTTTATTTAAAATAGTTTGTTTATTTAAAATAGGAAGATTTATTTCTTTTTTTTGTTCTGGTTTTACTTTATTTTCTAAAACAGTTAATCTTCTTTCAACGTCATATAATTTTTTCATAATAGGCTCTATCATAAAATTCCTTATATTATCACAACTTTTATCCATAATTATAATATTATAATATAACAATATAAAATAATAATTTAATCAATATTAATCAAATTAGGTTCTACAAAATTAACCACATTACGAACATCACTATCACTATCACTACATTCAAAATCAGTTGAACTCGAATCACTATCAGTTGAACTCGAATCACTATCACTATTTTCATAACCAGTTAAACTCGAATCACTATCACTATCACTATCACTATCACTATCACTATCACTATCACTATCACTATCACTATCGCTATCACTATCACTATCACTATCACTATCATTATTATCCTCTGATTCAGAACTTTCAATCTCACACTCACATCTTTGAGATTCTTCAAAAAGTTCTTTACATCTTTGACAGAAATATTCATTATTTCGTAAATAACTAAAATAAGAAGTAATTGAACTAAATTTTGATAAATTTTTTGTAATAAATTTATATAAGTGATTTATGTATGTATAATTTATAAAAATGCCAAGTTCATTGTTAATATATTCTTGTAATCCAGCGGCGTTATCTGTGTATCCATTTAAAATAGTTCTTTTATAATATTTTGTATATCTAAATATTGATGATTGAATAGCAAATTGAAATGCTTTATAAGTATCTTTGTCCTCTATGATTAAATTATTATAAGAACCAAACCACAAAATAATATCATATTCATAGAGTATTAATTTGTAAAATTTATAATCTCGTCCTGTACCAAGAAGTGAAATAAATTTCCATATTTCAGGTATTTCAGAATATTTTACTTCTTCAAATTTAGATAAGTACGATAAGATAATATTTATTGGTAAATGACCAATATTTATATATTTTTCTTGAATTGTTGTTTCTATAATATTTCGCATATTTATATAGAAAATATCTTTATATGCTAATAAATAAATTCAATTTTAATCAAAATTGATTTTATTTAATCATATTTAAATAAATATGACAAAAAATAATATTACTATACGATATCAAACTCTTTTACACCCTTGAAGATTTAAAACGCCGATTATTTACTTTAGATATTTATATTCTGTAGAACCATTATTATTAATAGGTAAATCTTCTTCCGAAAAAGGTGGTATTGAATCATTTACACAATAATCTTTGCGAACTATATACAATAATTTAGTATTAGGGTCCCAATCACTTTCCCAAGTATTATGAGCATTTAAACTTCTCATATGTGGGTTATGTCTATCATAATAAGAACATGCATCATTTTTTGTTTTAAATTTTGCTTTCATATATCCCAAATGTTCATATTTTCCGCCATTTTGTAACCATCCATTTTCACCATCTTTTTCTGTAATAAATCGGATAACTTCTAATACATATATATTATTCAACATTATAATATATATTAATATAATATTTTTAAGTAGATTCGGCATTTTAAATCTTCAAGGGTGTAAATGATCTATCATTCAAATTTTTTGATATAAATGAAGAAATTAATTATAATTCTGATATACATTTACGACATTCAATAAAAAATTTAGAAAAAAATTTAGGAGATGAATATAAAATTATCATTGTACAAAATTATGCTAATAAATGGATTAATAGAATTGTTAAATTACAAAAACAAAATCGTATTAATAAATCAGACAATAGAATAAAGAATCTTTTTAAAAAATTGGAACAATTAAAAAATAACACTGACATAATGGTTGCAAATTCAATCTTAGATAAACAGAAAACTAATTTTATAAAAATATATTAATCATCATATAAAAAATTTTTTTTATTTTTTTTGACATGTTTAACATAATAATTTGGTATCTTTGAACGTTTTTTAGATGGGAAATTCATTAAATAAAATGCCTTATATTGGATATTGTTTTCTTCTAGCAATACATGATATCTTTGAATTTGATCAAATGTTTTTTCTGATGGTTTATATTTTCCTAAAAAGGATTTTAGATTTGGTTTAAAACTTAATTTATATGATTCATTAATTTTACATTCAATTATAATAACTCCATTAGAGCCTTCAACGTGTAAATCTAAATAATTATAAAATTTACCATCATCTTTTGTATTAAAATGATTATAGTATGCATGTTTTTTATATCCAAGATGACCTCCATATAATATGAATTTAAGGGGATATTCTTTAGTAACTTTTAAATTAAAATGTTTTTCTAGAAAAACATGTAACCCACCTTGATAATGTGATTCGCTTAATCTTGGTCCCATATCAGTGTAAACTCTTCTAAGAGCAGTTCTCAGTTGCTCAATTGTTGGTAATTTTCCAAGAGTTCTTTTCCGTTTTTTTCTTGGGGGTTCAGTGATAATTATATTATCATCAATTATACTAATTTCTTCGTTATCATTATCATTGTCAATTTCACTAAAACTTCTTTTTCGTGAAACTTTTTTCTGTTCTACTTTCTGTTCTACTTCTACTTTTGGTTTTTCTTCTACTTTTGGTTCTACAAATAGATTTATAATTGTATGATTATTGTCATTCATTTGTATATATATATATACCAGAAACAAAATTTCTAATTTATAAATATTTTGTAGATTCAATTTTAAATAAATATAAAATCGATAATATTTTATGTTAATTAAGATTAAATATACAAATTATCCATATTAATGGCAAAAGAGAGAACTAATACATTGTATCCTACAAATTTAAAAAATAAAACAGAATTACGTGAATTCGTAAAAAATGTTTTACTTAATTTAGATTTTCCATCTTATGAAAATAATGTTAAATATTTGTTACATCAATCATTGATACCAAAAGATATAACTGAAATAATTTCTGAATTTATTTTTTGTAACAAACACCAATGGGATGATGCCACGAAAGAATGTATAAAAATGTATTCGCAAGATTTACAAGATTTCGACTTCTTTATTGATAAATTAAATCACGATCGTGAAAAATATTTTTTACATGATTTAGAAAGATTACGACATTCAATAAAGGATACGAAAGAGTCATATTTTCATCAAATTTGTTTAATTTATCAGAAATTTTCTTACAATTATTTTCATATTATTGATAAATTAAATATGTATATCCACGTGTTAAAAATTGATATTTTAGACATGTCATATAGAACTTATTTTCTCCAAGAAATAAATTTTGATATTAAATATAAAATTGATTACGAAAAAGGAATCGATATGGAAATGTTATTTTTGTATCTTTATAATAAAGTATCTGATAATTGTAAGAAAATTTCTCCAAATTTTAAATTAAATTTAGAAGATGAAATGACAAGAATTACATGGAATTTTAATGTTCACGCACGTCTAGAAAAAGAAAAAAGTATTGATGGATTAATGGCCTGTCATACAGGAGCACTTTTTGGATATTTTTTTCTAAAATTGATAGAAACAATCAGATTGGGTATGTTAAAAAGAATAAGGTATAATTTTTTAGATATAAAATTATCACTTTCACAAAGATAAAAATTTTAAATTAGGGACTGATTTAAATATTTTAAAAAGTAAATTTGTTTTCAAAAATAAAAGTTACCACCCTTCTTCATCTAAAACATCTGCCCATGCATCTTGTTGAAATTCAACAACATTAAATCCAGGAAAATTATATCCTTGCATTTGCCCATCCCATCGTAAAATATATCTATCAGCAATATGCCAGACTTCAACAGTCCAACTTCCATCTCCATTTTGATGTAAATCGTCTAAATTACAGAATACAGCATCTGGTTGTTCTCCAATCATTTCCACTTGAGTTCGTGCATGATTAATTAAATCATGATTAGTAGGTGCTACAAATTCAGAAATCATGTTTCCAATAATAGTGTTTGGTGCAAAATGGTGTAATTGATAATGATAATAATAAGTCATTTTATTATTTCTAATCAATAATCTTACATACCTTTTAAATAAATCGATTTTAATTTTTTTCTAAAACTATTGTTAAAAATATTTTATCAAAATTATTTTAGGACTTGTTTTAATATATATTATATTTATTCATATGCAGTATATAGCCTTTTAATTACAAAGGGATTTGGTATATTTGGCATGTAAATAATAGATTTATGTCCAAATGTAATCGCATCGTGTTGTTGTGCTAGAATTTTTTTTTTTTGAGAAACCATAGCATAATTCATAAAACTATCTTTATTATCAAGGATAGGATCTATCCCAAAATTCACCCATTTTTGTCCTTGAATATTTCCCAATACTAATTCTTTGAATAATTTATCTTTTTGTAAATTATTCAAAAAAGCAAAATCATAAATTTCTTCTAAAATGACAGTAGGTAAATTTCTAATGCTCAGAATGAATTGAGATTTGTTCATATTGTTATGTATTTTGTAGTTTAATTTTAACTTATGTAATCATACAAAAAATCAATTTTATTTTAATATAAATAGAAATTTGGATCTTCTTCATTTCTATTATTACGGGAATGATTAATACTATTATTTGAACCATGATTTATTCGGAATGGTCCAAATATATGATATCTATCAAGATGAAGTCTATCGTGACGAGTAAAATGATTAACTGCCCTTGCTCTACTAGTAAATATACCAATAATCTCAAAATTTAAATCATTTATAGGAAGCACTGGCCGTCTAGGAAATCTTGGTCGTCGTGGAAATATTGGTGGTGACATTGGTGGTGATATTGGAGAATCAGGAGAACGTGGTATTGGATTGGAATCAAAAAGTGGAGAATGTTCAGGTGGATATGTTCTAGGTCTAATATCAGGGTGTTGTATAAAAGGTTCCCGTACAATATTTATTCTAACTAAAACGTAATATTGTGACATATTAAAATAATAACTAAAAATAGAATATTATTCTTAATTATTATTGGACTTGTAATTTTTATTTATAAATATTATTCATTTACAATCAATTCTCGAATATTTTTTCCTTTACAAGAATGAGTTGCTTCAATATATGCCTGATTTGTTTTTTGTACTATAAGTGAGAATTCATCAAAAATAGATTTCTGTATATCATTATTGATTTCATTTTGAAATTCAAAATGTAAAATATCACCTTCTAATTTATCAAATTCAATTTCTTTTTTTTCACTGGGCATAAAAATAAATTTAGGATTTTCTAATACAAAACTCTGTTCATTATACCTTCTGTCTATACTAATAGATTTCCCAGTTAATATATTATTTAAAATTTTTGTTGTAGTTCTTGATGGAGTTCCCTCACCTTCTAATAAAAAAACTAATCCCATCCATATATCACCCATTGGCATTACATGTTCTATTCCATATCTTCCAACACAAAGTTGGTAATTGCTTAAAAATGTATTAACCAATTTTATCAAAAAGAAAGAATTCTTACCATAAATCATTGGTATTGATAACCATTGATCTTTTTCATCAAAGTGGTGAAAAATTTTGCCAAAAGATACATAAAATAAATATTTATCATTACTATCTAAATTTGAATCTAATAATTTATCAAAAAAAGGAGTGGGTATATTACGCCAATCATTATGATAAGTAGAAACTAAATGACAAATTGATAATGGAATATTATTATCATTTTTTAATGTTTTATATACAACATTATTCGATTTAGAATGATACAAATTAAATTCAAAATTAAAGAATTTTTTCATTATTAAAAATCCTTCAGAATCATATTCTGAATTGATTTTTTTTGCTAATTTATCAGAAACAAATTCATTATCATAAAAACGATTATGACTTGTTAAATAAATACCGTTTGTAAAAATTAATATCATTTTAATTAAAACTATTTGTTATTTAATTAAAATAAATTAATATCGATTTTAATTTTAAATATAACGATACAACTGATATTAACTTTGTCAGTCCCCTTTCTTTTTCATTTTAAATTAATTATTAGGAATACAGACATTAGTATTAGTTCCCTCTGTTCCACGTTCAACTACATAATTTTGTGGTTGAGCATAATTTGGTGATTGTGGTTGAGCATAATTTGGTGATTGTGGTTGAAATTGTCGTTGTTGTTGTACTGCTGGTAAAAGTTCTCGCGGTTGAAATTGTTGTTGTTGTTGTTGTTGTCGCGGTTGAAATTGTTGTTGTTGTTGTTGTCGCGGTTGAAATTGTTGTTGCATTGGCATTGGTACAATTCTTTGTGGTTGTGGTTGTAATTCTATATTTTGAACAGGTCTTTGTTGTTCATTAGAACTTCCCTTATTACAACACCGTAAAGGTTTACAGCATTCACAGCAATGGATACAGCAACATATACAAGATATAATTAAAAGAATTATGACAATAATTACAATAATTACAATCGTTTCTATGTAATTATCTTTACAACACGTTCTGTTAAAAGTTTTAATATGTTCTTCCTCGGAATCAAAATCGTTAAAAGTAACTTCAGTTTCATCTTTAGAATCATCATAACTACGTCCAGACGTATATTCTGTTTCTCCAATTACGCATGAATCAGCAGCTTCATTGTATTTAACATCAGCATATGGGTGTGAAAGTGTATCTCTAATAAACTCACAGGTGTAAGTAGATTCAGAATTTCCCCCATTACCATAATTATCATATAAATATTGTTTATATTCATCTGATATGGATGAAATTAAACAATTAGTATAAGATGATGATGGGTTCGGTGTCATATCTGTGCCATATTGACACCAACAATCAGCACCATAAGAGGTATCGATATAATATGCCATATTAGCTATAGTGGCTGAAGGACATTCTGTTAAAACTAAATGAACACATTCGTCGCGTGATGTAACCATACCAGCAAGGCTTTCTCCATTAGTATTAATATTATTTTGAACCCAAACGCAATTCTCATCATCATCATCGTGATCTGCGTGGGAAATAGTAGAAAGTAGTATTAAAGAAAAAATAGTTTTCATTGTTATATTTTGTTTTAATAAATAATTTATATGCAAAATCGATTTTAATTTTAATTTTGTGTATCTTTAAAAAGTAATTAATTGATTGATTGTTATTATTATATCAAGGGTTAAATTCAATTTTTATTTTCGTTTATTTTTCGTTTTTTAGTAGGTGGTTCGGATAAAATATCGTCTTCAATTAATGTAATTGTTTCACCAATTATAATTGTTTCAGTTATTTTATTTGTTTGTCCTGCTTCTTCTGTATTATTTTTTTCTATTTCATTAAAATTTCTTTTTTGTCCAATTAAATTAACTTTTTTAGTTAAATTTAACATATCGTCATTTTGTTTAATTAATAATGATTGTATATTATTTTATTTGTTTTCAATATTTCTATTTGTTAATTTATTTTCA
>Ga0114993_10007488_pt1 | contig 10084 bp, 7 predicted proteins | sample ArcticOcean_MG_C_FD_87042 | JGI IMG/M metagenome (GOLD analysis project Ga0114993, IMG submission 87042) | Marine microbial communities from western Arctic Ocean - ArcticOcean_MG_CB2_150 | ecosystem: Environmental > Aquatic > Marine > Oceanic | place: Arctic Ocean: Canada Basin | collected...
ACTTGTTGTCTTGGTGCGCGGTGCACTTTATCTATGATAGAAAGGTGCCGAAGGGGGGTCGGAAGATTCGAGGTTGTTTGGGCAAGGATCCATGTGATGAGTGTAAAGAGAAGAGAAGTAGTTGCAAACCATACCCAAGACCAACGAAGTTTTCTCTTTTTACGAAGTACAAAAAATGAAACTGGTCCCCCGACAATGATATAAGAAATGACAATCAAAAAGACAGTTCCAAGTCTTCCGCCAGCTGTGGTGGACATCGCGATTTCTTGGGCAGCAATTCCACCCATTGGCAAAGTCGTGCTTGTGGGTATGGTTCCAGAAAGTAAATCAAGGTCATCGAGTTTTTGCAAAACCACTGGAGAAGGAGCATCTCCACGTCTTCCGAGCACTCGGTTCCAAAAGATATCTGCTTGTGGCAAACCTAGTGCAGCGAGTCTTCCGTCTGCGAGATCAATTCCAATGATAGAGCATGCCCCAATGCCTATATCTTTTGTAATTGCAATAATTCTTCCATCTGACATGGTAAAAAGTGGAGACGTATTTGGTTCAAGGAAAGATCTCACTGTGAGGGACATGTCAATCTCTTGCGTTGGTTTTCCAATCACTTGAGATAACGAAGTAAGGGGGGTGTTTCCAATGGCTGGATTCAAATCTCCTAGCATTGAAGCGAGTGGTCCATCGTCCGAGCCAAGGGACCAAGGGTCTCCAATCGTTGGCAGAATGATTACAAGGTGACCACCCCGTGAAACCCATTCTTCAATCGCCTTAATTTGTCGGTAGCTCAACTCTGGTGGCGCGTTGGCCCAAACAAGCGTATCAATTGAACTGAAACTCGGCCAAGCATCTGGCAGATCTTCTGCATCGAGTCCAGCAATTGTGATGGTTGGTTCAAGAACGGTACGTATTTTTCCTGTAGAGGCTAACCCTCCAAGACCAAGCCTATGTGTTCCAACGACAGCAATGGTGCCGTTTGTCATAGAAAGTGGGGAGGCATTAATTGACTGTGGAGAAAAACGAAACGAAGCAAGTTTTTCACTAGGAGCACCGTCAATTAAGGTGCGAAGTTGTATTGTCCACGCAGTATCGCCAGTTGCCCACGGTTGAGTTGGAGCGTAGAGCCATGTTGAAACATCTTGGTTTGGGGTGAGCGTTAAGGGTCGTCCCCAAGCAACGATATCGCCATCTCCATCTGGAACTTCCCAAGAAATCCATCCAGAAACAGGATCTGGATGCGTATTGGAAACTGTAATAGCTATTGGCGTGATGTCTCCTGCTCGCCACGAATTCCCAATGCCAAGTGAATCTACAGTGATCGTGTAATCACCTGCAGCGGTGAGTAATGAAGTCGCCAATACACAAGCGAATACAATCATGATTGAATTGATGCGTACTTGTCAAGTATGGTGGCATGTGCACGCACACCATTGTGGAAACAGGAGAGTTCAAACTTTTCGTTTGGTGCGTGAATAAGATCATCATCAAGTGAAAAGCCAACAAGCACTGCATCAACCCCAAGTATTTCTTGGAATTCGCCAACAACTGGAATTGATCCACCTGAACCAATGAGTACTGCTGGATTTGGGAATGTATCAGTCAGTGCTTGGCTTGCTGCAGCAAGCCAAGGAGAATCTGTTGGGACAGAAATCGCAGGGTTTACACCAAAACTTTTGATCTCCCAACTGCAACCAACTGGAGTTCTTTCCTCGAGAAACGCGAGCAAGTTGTTCTGAACTTCTTGGGGGTTTTGACTTGCAACAAGTCGGCAACTGATTTTTGCAGTTGCCGTTGCACCGATCACTGTTTTTGCTCCTGCGCCTGTATATCCTGCAAAAAGTCCATTGATGTCACAGGTTGGTCGAGCCCAAAGTCGTTCTAATGTTGTAAAACCTTCTTCGCCAAATGTTGCCTTTGCACCTGAAGATTCAAGAAGGAGTGCATCAGCATCGCCAAGCTCGTCCCACTGCTTTGATTGTTTTTCGGATATCTCATTAACATCGTCGTAGAAGTGGGCAATTTGCACTTTTCCTTGGTCGTCGTGAAGGTCCCCAAGGATTTTAGTGAGTGCATTTGCAGGGTTTACCAAAGCGCCGCCATAACCTCCACTGTGTAAGTCATGCGAAGGGCCCCTGAGTGTTGCTTCAATGTAGACCAAGCCACGGAGCCTGCTTGTGATTGCCGGCGTGTCGACATCCCACATACCTGTATCGCAGACGATACACGTCTCAGCAAGTAATTCATCTTTGTGTTCATGTAGGAATGGCTCAAGACTCGGGCTTCCGCATTCTTCTTCACCTTCAAAGAGCATCACAACGCGGATTGGAAGTTGACCATGTACAGCTTTCCATGAGCGAATCGCCTCCACAAACGTCATGAGTTGACCTTTGTCATCAGCTGCTCCCCGTGCAACGATGCGCGGGCCACGAGGACCCTCAACAACGTTTGCTTCAAATGGATCGTCATGCCATTCTTCAAGTGGTTGCACTGGCTGCACGTCGTAGTGACCGTAGTACAACACTCTAGGTGCCTCTGGACCTGCCGAGTCATCAGTTGCAACAATCATTGGATGCTGCTTTGTTGTGTATACAGTCGTTTCAAGTCCGATGGAACGCAAATCTTGAGCGAGGTGCTCTGCGCATCTATGCACTTCTTGGGCATACTCAGGATCTGTACTGACGCTTGGGATGCGAAGCAGTGACTGTAACCTTTCGATTGCTGCCCCTTGGTTTTGATCGATGTGATCAAGTACAGATTGTAAAGTTTCGTTTGTTACCAGTTCAGGCATTGTGGGGTCTCATACTCTTCGTTTTCGTTTGCGCATTTTACGATACCGTTTTCGATGGCTACAACAAGTGGAGTGCCAATAATCCAATCAACGCCGATTGGCAGTTCAGTTTCTTTGCAATCAAAACATGGATTCTCTAATAATCCCTCCGTGAAAAAACCGTCCTTTGCTTCTGGAATTGCAACGAGGGTTGTTGGGACTCTTACATCAAAGGAAAAATGCTCGTAGAGAAGGCTCTGGCAATGGTCACATGTTCGTGCGTAAAAGATGACGTATTGTTTGCCTTCATGGATGTCATGTGGCCAACTTGTAACCCAATCAAACAGATCAATATCATCTATTGATTGATCAACCCATTGCGAAACATCTTGGGGATACCAAGAGGCTGGGAGGTTTGAATTATTTTTTTCTAAGGAATAGAAAATGCTATTAAATGTAAAGAACCATGCAGCCAAAATGAAAATGGATGCGGCGATGAGTGCATGTTTTCCGTTGTTTGAATAACACTTAGTGTGACGAGGTTTACACAGAACGATTCCAATAAGCAGGCTTGCATCGATGATGAACATCGTCCAGGGTGCAAGTGAGTGATCTCCGAGGCATCCACAACTTGTTTCCCCTCTTGAGATGGCGATGATCAGCACGACCAAAAAAGCACTCAGCATGACAATGGCCGCAGTTCTTGCGAGTTTTGGCACAAAGAACATCACGCCAACAAACACAAATTCGATCGCAGTGAGGATCGCAAGCAGGAGATGAAGATGCTCAGCAAAGCCTATTGCTGAACCAGCATCAAGAATTGTCCTTGGTAGTGATTTGGGGGAGGCGCCCATTGCTTTGGTGAATGCACCAAAGAAGATCCATGCGGGTACGACCAAGCGTACGAGTAGTACGCCCACCCATCCAAAGACCATATTTCCTTTGAGAGCCTTTTTCGTTTCGTCCATATGGCTAGTTTACCGAAATTTACGGACAAAAAACTTAAATGACTGCGTGTCAATTACGTGCGACGTCTGCGTCGGTTGAGGGCAAATGCACTCAGGACCAGAGCAGCAGGTGGGGCGGGGACCATTGCTCCAGTAAATACTTGGCTCCCGTCATCTTTGAAACCATCTGAGCCAACTACTGACCATCCATCTTGCCAACTTACGAATTGAAACGCTTCTGCATCGAGTCCAGCAGAACCTTCAATACTCGAGAAATTGAAAGAAAGTGCATCGCCAACTTCCATGCCCGCCCAAGCGAAGCCGTCTCCACTACCAATGCTACCCCAAACAAAGGTGGCTCCCAATGTCTGTGAACCAAAAGGAGGTTCAATAAGGTTCCAAATGTCTTGGTTTGAATCGTTGATATAGAGTTGAAGTGAATTTGATGCAGTCGATACTACGCCGACAAAGGCATCAACACCTGTATCACCACCACCTAATTCCTGATCCATGAGCGTAAAAAGGGCAAATCCAGCGGGTGTGTCGATGGGTATCAATGTGATTTTTCCGTCGGTGACAACACCCCAACTGTTCAATTCTGCATGAATCGCTTCAAGATTCGCTGTAGAAAGGAAAGGGGTAGGATCGTCTAAAAGACCGTTGATTGTGTGAGATTGAAGGTGGTATGACCCAGCACCATCAATTTGCACAACACCAGCAACCGCTTGGGCCGTGAGGAGTGTTGGTATAAGGATGTGTACGAATTTCGGGTTCATTTTGCCTTCTCTATTGTGTAGTGGTCTCAACAGAGTATTTTTCGGCATCTCGAGGCTGCAATCTGAAGGTTTGCCCTTGAATCTACCACCCATTTTAAGAAATAATGCAAAATTATTCCGTCTGTGCGGGATGAGATCGAACATCTGTCAAAATGGGCGAAGTATAGGATTTATCTATAGGCTTTTCCTACAGTGGTAGTATGCCCACCATGATCAACCTCCTACTAGCAACAGCAACAGACGTCGCTTCAACGAACTCGGTCGCCCAGTGGATAGACTCCCTTGCTTCCCCGTGGATGAAACAGGAGTTTATAGGTCTTGAGTATTGGAAGTGGGGCGCACTTTTACTGACAATCGTTATTGGTTTTGTCATCGATTTCATCGTCAGGATGACACTTCGTGGTGTTCTTAGAGCGATCATCCAAGATGACCACCCTGCTGCGGAACTCAAACGCATTATTCGTCAAGTACCACGCCCAGCAGGCGCTGCTGCAGGTGGTGCAATCTGGCTTCTTCTTCTGCCTGCAGTTGGTTTGCCAGAGGTTTTGAACAATTTTATTCAACCAGCAGTGAATGTGTACATAACCCTTGCAGCAATTTGGTTTGGATTCAGGGGAACAGATTTAATCTCTTGGGTTGCTGCTCAAAAAGCACAACAATCTGAAAACAAACTTGACGACTTACTCGTTCCACTCCTTCGAAAAACACTCAAGGCTGTTGTGATCGTCTTTGGCATCGTCTACCTCGCAAGCTCAATGAAAATTCAACTTGCACCACTGATTGCAGGTCTTGGAGTAGGCACATTAGCCTTCGCACTTGCGGCAAAACCAACCATCGAAAATGTCTTTGGATCTATCACCGTCATTCTAGATAAACCGTTTACGATCGGTGACTGGATTGTTGTCGATGGTGTTGAGGGAACAGTGATATCCGTAGGTATGCGATCAACCCGGATCCGAACATTTTATGACACTGTCGTCACAATTCCAAATGCCACTCTTGTCTCTACAAAGTGCAATAATTATTCAGCGCGTAGATTCCGTCGGTGGAAACAATTAATCAGCATCGCGTACGACACACCACCAGAAAAAATTTCGACATTTTGTGAAGGTATACGCGAGTTACTGCGAATCCACCCATACACACGCAAAGATTATTACCAAGTTTGGTTAAGCGAATTTGCTGGTTCAAGTCTCGACGTTTTGGTGTACGTGTTTTGGAAAACGCCTGATTGGCCAACTGAATTACGTGAACGTCATCGATTTATGCTCGACATCATCCGACTTGCTGGTGAACTTGGGGTTGAATTCGCCTATCCAACGCGAACGCTTTACATCCGTAATGAAGAAAATTGGCAGGAAGGCGCAGCATCGATTCCCGCAATACGCCCAGTAGGCTGGGAAGAAAAAGCGGATGAAAAAGGTAGAAAAGTTGTTGAATCATTTACTGAGGATGACGATTGGCGTTCTCATCTTCCACCGCCTTATGCATTTACAGGTGCAAGGGATGGTGGTAGTGGTGGTGAGGGCGGCGAAGGTGGAGAAGGTTAACGAGCAATCATCGCAGGCTTTAAACACTGTTCTATAGCATCAACAAGATGGTGAATATCTTCAGAAGTGTGAAATGCTCCGAAAGAAACTCTCACGGTTCCACCACATTTGTTTGTCCCCATCGTTTCATGTGCTAGGGGCGCACAATGTAGACCTGCTCGGCATTTGATTCCTGAAACTTCTTCAAGTCGTTTCGCAATCACTGCGGGTTGCTCTTCGAATTTTAAAGAAAAAACACCACAACGGTTTTCATTCGATGGCGGGCCTACAATTTTTACTCCCGCTATGTTGTGAAGTAAATCGATGAATAGTCTGCACAAATTCATCTCCTGTTCATGGAGCGATTGCACTCCTTTTGACAAAATCCATTCAACACTCGCAGCAAGCCCCTTGATTCCAATCATGTTGTGAGACCCAGATTCATATTTGTCTGGAAGGTCGGTGGGTTGCACGGGAAATTCGCTTGCACTTCCCGTTCCACCAAAGCGATGTGGTTCCAACACTTTTTCCATACCGTCTTGGATGATGAGGCCACCGGTACCCAATGGACCAAGCAACCCCTTGTGTCCTGGAAAAGCGAGTAGAGCAATATTCATTGCTTGTACGTCAATGTCGGTGTGCCCCATAGTTTGCGCCGCATCAACAAGAAGTGGAACATCTAAGCAAACTTGCCCAATTGCAGCAATGTCTTGCACAGTTCCAGTGACATTTGAGCCGTGGGCAACGCAAACAAGCTTCGTTGTAGGTTTGATGGCGCTTGCAATATCACTTGGGTTAACCAAGCCAGTTTTAGGGCAAGCGTGAACAATGGAGTGGGTTGCTCCATACATTGCAAGTGCATGAAGAGGACGCAGAACAGAGTTGTGATCCATCGCAGTCGTTACAACGTGTACTTGTTCGTTTCTATAGTGTGCTGCAATCCCGTTGATTGCAAGGTTTAATGCATCTGTGCAATTTAAGGTGAAAATACAGTGCGATTCAGAAGTCGCGCTGACCAGTTTACAAAGCGAATATCTGCACCTATCGAGAACATCAGTTGCTTCGATTGCTTGGGCATACTCACCACGACCTGGGCTTGCGCCACATTCTTTTTGATAGGCGACCATTGCATCAACAACACAATGTGGTTTTGGAAAGGATGTCGCTGCGTTGTCGAAGTACAACTGCATTGCGTTAGACTGTAAGGGGTTCGAATTCTAAACCATGTGCTTCAGCAACTGGTTGATTTGTGAGTGTTCCTCGGTTTGTGTTGATTGCATTGGCAAAGTGGCGATCACATTTCGCAAGGGAGTCTGCATCCATGGACGCAAGTTTTGTAATCCAAGGCATCGTTGCGTTGGTGAGTGCTTGTGTAGAAGTTCTTGCAACGGCTCCGGGCATATTTCCTACGCAATAATGAACCACACCATCAACCGTATAGATCGGATCACTGTGCGTTGTCACTTTTGCAGTTTCAACGCAACCTCCCTGATCAATTGCGACATCAACGATGACTGAACCATCATCAATGAGCGAAAGAGATTCTTTGGTTATCAGATTCGGTGCTTTGGCTCCCGGAATCAGGACCGCGCCGATGATGAGATCTGCCCATGCAAGGTGGTCACGAATTGCTTCTGGATCAGAATAAATTGTTTTGCAGTTTTGTGGCATGAATTCGCCGAGTTCACGCATTCGATCAATGTTGATATCCATGATGACAACATCAGCCCCCATGCCAGCGGCGACACTCGCAGCACACGTACCAACAACACCACCACCAAGAACAAGTACCTTGCCAACGTCAACCCCCGGTACACCGCCGAGTAAAATACCGCGGCCTCCTTGTGGTCTTTCTAAATATTTCGCGCCTTCCTGTACGGAAAGTTTTCCTGCGATTTCGCTCATTGGTGTGAGTAGTGGCAGGTGACCTTGGTCATCAGTAAGCGTTTCATACGCCACCGAGATGCATCCACGTTCAAGACATCCGATTGTTAAGTCGCGATCGGCAGCAAAGTGAAAGTACGTGAAGACTGTTTGGCCGTCTCGGATTAGTGAAACTTCAGTGGGCTGGGGCTCTTTGACTTTTATGATGAGTTCAGCTCTTGACCATACTTCTTCTGCAGTATCTACGATCTTCGCCCCAGTTGTGGCGTAAAGAGAATCCTCATATCCGCTTCCTCTACCTGCCCCTGATTGGATAAGGACTGTGTGACCATCTCGGACCAATACTTCAGCACCAACAGGCCGCAGGCCAACACGGTATTCATCTTTTTTTACTTCTGTAGGTACACCAACAATTGTCATGATTACTCTCCTATGGGGGTTGCCAACGGCGAATGATATCGCAGCATCGCGCCCTCGGCTATGGGCGGGGCTTGCATTTGGTACACTCGTCATCCCTACGATACTCAGAACAAAGGTAACCCCATCATGATGCATCAAATTCTCATATGTTTTGGAACTCTTTTGCTTACTTCCAGCCCGGTTTTTGGTGATGGAAGAGCGGATGTGATCAAAAAAATCAACACGAGCGACCTCGTGAGTGGGACCGAAGAGGGGAAATCGTGGCGAATTTTCTTCGATGCTTGTCTGAAACTAACTGATCCGCCTGAAACGCTGAGCAGTACGTTTAATATGAATACGGTTTGGCCTGAGATGAACGGATGGAATGACGTTTCACGGTGGGCTCTGCACAATGAGCATATGGAAGCGGCAATACTTGAATCTGCAGGTCGTATTATCATCGGTCTTCCTTATGGCATCGAACAAGTCCCAGCGAGTTATCGTGATGCAGGTATTTATGCAGAAATAGGTGTTGATGATCGACTTCATGAGTTTGATTTTTCCTATGTAGAAACAGTACGGCTTGCATGCCTTTGGGTAACTGCAGAGAGTTATCGCCTTCTTGAAGGTGGTGAATATGACCGTGCATTAAAACTTGCTATGGCAGAGTTGATTGTGCTTCGTAAGTTTTGTGACCGAATTTTTTTAGATGAGAAAATTACATTCATGCAAATTCTTGGAGATGGTCTCGAAAATTTTCGAGAAATGATGTACTCCTATAGCAGTGCAATTACACCAGAAAAATTCAGGGAAATAGCAAGGGAATGGATCCCGTACTTACGCGCGGATTCATCCCGCCTTCTTTTGCCTGATGGAGATCAAGTAGTATCAGAAGCGTTGCTAGATGAACTCTTTACATCTCGTGGAGAACCAGACGCAGCAAAATTCAAAGAAATTTTGACAGATATTCAAGTGGATGATGATCAGATGACTCGATTTGGCGTGGCAAGATTTTGGGAATCGATAGCCAATGGTGGCCATAGTGGTCACAAAGAGTCACTTGAGAGATTAACAAAGATCTACGATGATTGGTGGAGGCGTTGGCGTATACGTGCGTTCCATCCTCAACTCAAGGTTGGGTCAGAACTAGAACAGACAAACCGAGTTCGATATGGAGCAGTTTGTCTTATCATTCGTGACATTCAAGATTTGTTCTATCAACGTGATTTCTTGTGGACACAAATAAACGGGACTGCAGTTTCTTCAGCGCTCTGTGGATATTTTAATCATTATGGGCGGTACCCGAGAAGTTTGAAAATGATGTACGCACAGTTCTTGCACAGAACAAGTAATCTTGATCGGTTTGCAGATTTACCGAAGAGGTTCGATTCAGATTGGTCGCTATACAATGCACCAGTTGGACCCTTTCATTATCGAAAGATTGACACAAAGACAGCTTTAGATACAGAAAACAGTGATCGGTTATGGCTAGAACCAAACTCCTGCATTCTTTACAGTGTCGCAGTGGATGGTGAGGATAACCGTGGCAGTGATGAGAAATTGGATTTAGTTTTGTGGCCGCCACTTAAAATACTAGAACGAAACGCAGGGATTATAAAGTAAACATGTCAGAAGTCGAAAATGTTGTCATCATTGGAAGTGGACCTGCGGGTTGGACTGCAGCCATTTACGCTGCCCGCGCGGACTTGAATCCACTGTGTGTTATCGGTGTTCCAAAAAGTACGCCATCAATTGTGCTGCCCGGTGGTCAACTGATGTTGACTACTG
>Ga0114993_10007489_pt1 | contig 10083 bp, 12 predicted proteins | sample ArcticOcean_MG_C_FD_87042 | JGI IMG/M metagenome (GOLD analysis project Ga0114993, IMG submission 87042) | Marine microbial communities from western Arctic Ocean - ArcticOcean_MG_CB2_150 | ecosystem: Environmental > Aquatic > Marine > Oceanic | place: Arctic Ocean: Canada Basin | collected...
GGTCAGAGTGCTGTACCTCCATTTTGTTTCCCATCCCTGCATTTCAGGCGTAAACGGACCGCGCCGAGTGGTGTCGGCCACCCCTTCCATTTATTAGGTGATGCCGCTCGCGATTTAACCCCGCTGTGATGCTTGTGCCCGATTGGGTGTAGCACTGGCTCCGTAACGAATGTAACGTCTTTCTGAAGGGTACAGAGGAGGTCGCTATGCGATGGTCATGGTCGCAGTTTCGTAGAACCGCGCTGATATTCGTCGGGGTGTATGTGTTCGTAAACCTGGTCAAACTCTTTTTTTAGAGGGCGTCACACAGGCGGCCTAAGTGCGTAAGTTACTGATACCCCTCGCTGTACTCGTGGGAGTGATGAGCCTCGGCTTCAATGCCTACCAGTGGCTAGACAACCGAGTTGATGCCCTAGAACCCAGGCTGACTACGGAGGCCCAACGACTAATAGGCCTTGGCTGGAACAGGCCGGCTTCAGCACAAACTACATACTTGAGGACGTCGGACCTTTCTGACGACTCTGTGCAGGTGGTAGAAGATGGAATTCAGGCAGGCGAAAACTACTTAGGTAGTTATGGCCCGTTGAGGGTTTACGTGATTGGTACAGATGTCGAAGCATCTCGTATAGCTGCAGAGGACTTTTGCTCCTGGGCGTACGATCGAGCCCGTGGAAATGATTACGAATATTGTGTCGAATCTGACCAAGGAGTTGAGATACGGGAGATTGCTGAATATGCCGGTGGTAATGCTTTCGCTCAGCATTCACGCCAACTCGAAACGCCGAATCAATCTTTCGTGATAGGTAATCCGCTGCAGTTTGAATCAGGAATGAGTTCGAAGATTGCGATACATGAATACGTCCATATTTATCAACACGCCAACAACGTCGATGAAAACGATTTTGGCCTACCTCTTTGGCTGGAGGAGGGCAGTGCAGAATTCTTGGCACTGTATCTCGGTCAAAAGGAAGGTTGGGTAGATTTCCGAATGGGTATGACAGAAGCCCTCAGGTCAGCCAAAGACCTCAAAGAACGCTATCCGGATATAGATATCCAAGATATTGAAACCTCAGAGTCAAGAGACGAACTGCAATCTATCTGCGACTGCACGGGAACGCTCCAATATGAAATAGGCCAATGGGCAACGGCGTGGCTCGTTAATAGAACGTCACTAGATATTTTTTACAAATCGTACATCCCAGATATCGTAGAACTTGGAGGTCATGAGTCCTTTGCAGCACACTTTGGCCTGACGATTCAAGAGTTCTATAGTGAGTTTGAAGAATTTATGAGTTTCACTTCCAAAGAACAATTGGAGATTCTGCCAACAAATTAAGATAGCCGAGCAGACTTATGACTGGGGATTCAATTGCGCCAGTGACTGCTGTAGCGGCACTCGTTCGCGCATTCGCCATCTTGCTAGGACTTGGGCTACTCCGGAAGGTACATAGGATGATGGGAGCAGCGATGACGATACCTAGTGGATTCTGTGAAAAATGCGGTGAGCCGATACATTTGGTGGGTGATGCATTATGTGGTAAGTGTGATCACCGGCAAGACAACCGTTCGCGTTTGCGCCGCAATAAAATCATTTCCACCGTTCACTCTACCGTGATGTTTGCCTTCGTCGCTGTTGTATGGGCGACTGCACTGGGTCAGTCATATCTAGTATGGTTGTGGTTCAGCATTCCGGTCGGTGCGTGGTGGTCTCTCGGAAGTTTTCGTGATGTGAATCTGGGAGAATACGACGCCTCAGCTGTTGCCAAGTCAGTGCATATTCGCGCGCGCGTCGTCAGGGTCACGACTCGAGTGGCGGGCGTTGCCATCATTTCTGGCCTGGTGGTGGGGGTCGTGAGGGCATTGATTGTCTAGCGTTACACGCCCCTGTAACCACTCTCCGTTATATCTCCGTGGTCTCAGTTGCCGGTCTAGTTTCCGGACACTAAGCCGCAATTCCCATGGCAGTCAGGGCTGCCGTGATTGGTGGCACCGATCCCGAGAATGCTTTATGAAAGCTCCGAATGCATGTAGGCTAACCCTAGGCGCTAAAGGAGGAGCTTTTCATGTCAGCAAAATCTTATTCCTGCTCAAAATGCGAAGGTAGCGAATACAGAGTCGGTGCGATTCGGTCGACGGGATCAGGGTTAACGAGATTCCTGAATGTCCAGAATCAGAAATACAGCACAGTTTCTTGCACCGGATGTGGGTATACCGAGCTCTACCGCGTCGATGGTGGGCGTGTAGGTAATGTTTTTGACTTCTTTACCAACTAGGCGCAATAACTGGCTATAGATAAGTAACACTGTCTAGGCGTACTACCGAGGCTCCAGCGTAGAACTCTGCCATTCCCCTACCCGCATCTATATCGTGACGGTATTGTCCCCCGTGGCAGGATTTACGGCGTCGTGTTCGCCACTCATACTGGCGGTCCCTTGCTCGCGAGCAACGTGTTCCGCGACTACAAAAAGATGCAACGCAAGGCAGTACTGCGGAGCCAGACGTACCACGACCTCAAGCACGCGACGGCTAATCTGCTGATGGAATCGGCGGCTACTTCATTGGCGAATGTGCCCAAGATACTGGGGCATGCGGGACTTCAGGGGACAAACAATTTCTACAAGCATCTATCTGATGAAGCCCCAGTTGTGTCGATGGATAAATTAAGGGCTGCACTGGGCTCGTAACGGGTGTAACGTCTTTCTCAAGGGTACAGAGGTGGTCGCTATTCGATGGTCATGGCCGAGTCCTAAAACGATGCTTATATACGTCGTGGTGTTTGTGCTCGTAAACCTGGTCATTCGCTTTTTTTAGAGGGCGTCACACAAACGACCCACGGGCGACCCCGTCGCTCTAGGCATACTACCGACGCTGGGATTCTTAAGCGTGGGAGTACTACTTTCCGTCGCGCGCGCACGGCCCCGCTGTTGAGACTCCGGGACGGCGAAGTAATGACTACGGTATGACCGTGTTCTAGGTGAGGCGTGTACTTACACCGACCAATGCCTCACCACAGCCACGGTTACCGAACAGACAGCCTCGGAAGTCATACAGCAACGCCCATGATTCGTCAGATCATCAGATTCTTAATGCATACCGTGGGTAGCACGTGCAGACTCGTCAGGCTTGTGTTTATCGGGGCTGTTGCTTCATTTCAGCAACCCACGTAGTCAGGGGAACTCGCGATGGATATGTCCGCTTGGATCCAGCTAGCGGTAGTTTGTTTTCTCGGTGCAATCTCACCAGGTCCGAGCCTCACGTTGGTAATTGGCAACACTCTAGCTAAAGGCAGGATCTACGGCATTGCCACCGGTCTTGGGCATGCAATCGGCATCGGGGGGTGGGCGTTCTTGACCGCAGTTGGAGTGGCAGAGTTCATGGTGAATCGCTCGTACATCCTGCTGGGGATACAGGCGTCGGGAGCGTGCCTTCTTGCGTATATCGGGTTCCGGACGATGGTCGCCAGTGGCAGCCTTTCAGTACAAGGAACAGGCCCAGAATCAACAAGCTCAGTATTAGTGATTAGAGGCGGTAGCGAAGGGTTTCTGATATCGCTTTTTAATCCAAAAATCGCTTTCTTCTTCCTCGCAATATTCAGCCATCTCATCCATTCAGATTCAAGCTGGAAAGAAACAGCGATGATGGGGATCACTGCCGCCGCAATCGATGCGGGTTGGTACGCTTCGGTAGCGGTGGCTCTAACAGGAACCAGCCTAGTTGCAATCTCACACGCCAAAATAACCGCTGCCCGCAGGGGCAGTGGCGTCATCCTTATCCTGATTTCGCTCTATTTGCTCGCTATCGTGGTGCGCGACCTCCCGTGGGCTTAAAAGGGCAGAGCATTCCTGCAGAGAATCAACCGCACCCGCCCAACACCCAGGTCATGCACAGCGGCCGCGCGCGTGCGGGCACCCCCCTCTAACTAGCAGTGAAGTGCGCTCGCGATTTCCCTCCGCTGTGACGTTTGGGTCAACGGGCGTATGCTCCCGGCACGAGAAAGAGTCTCGCGCTATTGGCTTTTGTGGCCCTGTCGGTCGCTTGTACGGCAACACCAACGCCAACGAGCGCACTCGCACCGAAAATCCAGGCGATTGGGGATGCTGCGGTAGCGGAAGCATCGACCGCCCAGCCGGCTGAAGTGAGGAAACACCCCCCCCCCGTGACGTAGTGCCTGGCACCGACGTCACCGGAGGGCCGGCAGCGGCCTGGGTAACCCTAACCTTGTTCTGGCGTAGGTCTCTCAGGCCGACCAAACCCTAGAACGCGACTAGAGTCGAGGAGTTCTTCCCGTAGCCGGGCAGCCATCTCCGTCACTCCCATCACTTGATATTCGACGCTGTATACGTGGGAGCAGTTGTACGTGACTGGCGGGTTCTCGAGCGTGAACGCAGTGCCTTTGTCGAGGCTCTCTTCGATCGCGGTGATGCGCGCCCGCATGCGTTCGCCGATAGCGCTGCGCTTCCCGATCCCCAAATCGAGCAGGTGATCCCGTGCGCTACCCGCTACGGATCTGACAATCATCTTGAGGATCGTGGGTTCGAGTGGCGTGGTCAATTACAACCTCAGCTAGAGCAGGTTCGTGTACGGCCTATCCTACCCCACTCGCGATTTATCCCCGCTGTGACGTTTTACCCTTTATAACCCGCCTTCGCGCGCGACGCACCGGGAGGGAATAGCGCGCATACGTGTGCGACCCCCAACAGCCCATATGCTCAGTAATCAAATCAACTCAGCGTATGGAGAACCACGAGCATGAAAAACGACAAATATCAGCCACGTGTCGCCAACGAATGCCCAAGATGCGGCACACCGCTCCCGAGAGTTATCTATGGGTACCCGAATTGGGTGGCACCCCACGAGTTGGATCGTCAGGGGGCGCCATATGTGCTCGGAGGGGGCATGGTTACCTTCCCCCCGACTCGGTTCAGCAACCGGTGCGTCCGCTGCGACTGGAGTCAAGGATGAATCTTCTAGAGTGTGTGGCCGGATGCGTTCGGCCCCCCTTGCTAGCTAACAGCGGGGTCGCAAGCGCTTGGTCACGTGGACCCGACAGCCTGGCAACCGCAATTGTCGCCGAACGCTATGAACCGAGCCGCTTCGCTATCTCCGGCGCCTGACGTAGCGCGGAAGGTATCTCGCTAGGGAGAGTAGGGCGTTCGCTTTCAAAAAGATGAACAAACTCCTCGCATGACTCGTAGAAATCGTTGAGCGTTTTCCAGGCGTAATCGGCCTCTACCGTGAGGCCATGGGGCTCCCCTCTAGCCGCACTAATTTCATAGCCTGCCTTTGCATTCGCAAAAACGCCCTCTAAATCCTCGCTGTGGTTGAGCCCCCAAATGAGGCCACGTGAGCCCAATCCGTACCAAATCGTTTGTAGTTGAGGGTCGCTTATTTGTTCCCAGTTCACCTCGGACGTATATTCGGCGAGGCGATGGTTGTGCATCAGCGCAGTCCATGGCGCCAAACCAGGATCCGTGGCGACCGCCGCTTCTCCCTGTTCCGTTAGATCGTTTAATAGGTCTCGCGTGGATTTTGTTGTCCAAGGATTGTTGCCAAAGGTATCGGTCAACAATCGAGCCGCCAGCTCGGGCCTCCCTGCGCCTAGACCCACGCAGACATGAACCGCTCCTTCGAGGGACATGTCGAGCACGGTAGTATCAACGTAAGTCGTTTTTTTCCAAAAACCCTTTGTTCGTGGCCATCCCATGTTCTTGAGATTGTTCACGACCCACCATTCAAACATGCGGCTCATACGACCTCCTCGTTCCGACTCGTGCTGACCGGTTGCTGGGGCGATGATTGAGCATGGAGCAGATGACTAGCTATGGAACTTATTTTGGAGACGGCAACGGGGCGCTGTGATATTACCTACGAGCTCGCCGAATAGCTCATTCACCCCGCACATGCATACTGCGATCCACTATCCGGGCACCTGCTAGCAAGCGCTCGCGATTTCCCATCGCTGTGACGTTTGTGCCCGCGAGAGTATGCTCGTGGCATGAGAATGAGCCTCATGTTATTGGCTTTGGGTTGAGCCACAGATATGAAGGAGGTTTCGCAATGGCCGACACCAAAGATGTAGTCATCGATTCAGATGGACATGTCTTCGAGGACAACGAGGAAATCATCAGCCGGTTGAGGATTCCTAAGGAATTCATAGGCTCGACTGTTAGAAGTGGGCTTTTCCCTCCGAGCAGCCACGTGCAATACCGATTCGGCCGAAGACCTGAAGGAGCGTTCGGCGTTGACTCCCAAGGGCGGTATAGCAATCCCGGGCCCGACGGGTGGATAGACTTCATGGATACAGTTGGCATCAGCTCGGCACTACTGTTTCCTACGCAGGGTCAACGAATAGGGCGAATTGTCAACAGGGAATACGCGATTGCGCTTGCCCAGGCGTATAACGAATGGTTGGCAGAGACCTATCTTGACCGTAGCACGAGGTTCAGAGGGGTTGCGATTCTACCTATGCATGACCCAGAGGCAGCAGTGGAAGAATTGCATCGTGCTGTGACCGAACTTCGGATGAGTGCGGCGTTGATCCCTGCTACGGGTGTGCACCTAGACGTAACGCATAAACAATACTGGCCATTGCTCGCTGAAGCCGCACGCCTTGGTTGTCCTCTCGCGGTCCACGGTGGTGGGCACTGGGATCTTGGGATGGAAACCGTCAACGTCGGTGCCGTCGCGAATGCTTTAGGGCACCCCGTCTCGATAATGATCGTCTTAGGTAATCTAATTTTTAACGGTTTGTTCGATCGATATCCGGATCTTAGAGTCTGCTTTCTTGAAGGCGGGGTATCGTGGTTGCTGACCGCTCTAGAACGTTTCGATCGTGCTGCGTCCGGCGTTGTCCCTTTCAATCCGCGGGGGGAGGTCCTTGAGCTGCCGGAAGGACAAACCATGCGTGACTACGTGATTCGCCTTCTCCGGGATCAGCGTATTTCTGTCGGTATGGAAGGGGATGAGCATGATTTGCCCTACGCATTGGAATCCATCGGCCACCAGCCCTTCATGTTCTCGTCAGATTTTCCACACGAGGTAAATGCAGATTTGGTCTCTCAGCAAATCCAGAACGTTCGCGACCTGACGACATCTGACGAAAGCGCGGCTCCTGCGATTCTCGGCGGTAACGCGGCACATTTTTTTCGGATTTGAGTAGTTGACCGACTTGATCAGCATGCAGATTGCTATTGATCCTTTGACAAATGCTCCTGTACCTTGATTGAAGAGTCCACCTGCTGGCGGCGGTGACCATAATCGTTGCTCCCCTCCATTTCCGGACAGTAGGCTCGTCCGGGCTAGATTCGCTCCGCCTTTTGATCGCGGCCATCCCTTCGGTATATAGATAGGCCGCACCCGCGATTTCCCATCGCTGTGGCGCTTGGGTCTGTGGGCGTATGCTTGTGTTTGTCGGTAGCAGCGTCCCCCCAGTCGATTTGGGAGAAACATCCATATGAGTATTCAGGTCATTCTCAATTTCCAAGTGACTGACTTCGACAAATTTAAGGCACTGTTTGATGCCCGTGCCGATGCGCGAACAGCAGCGGGCATCGAGGGTAAGCTTTACAGGACTATTGATGCGCCGAACAGCCCCGTCGTCATCGGCACGGCACCATCGAAAGAAGCTTTCTTTGCGTTCTTTCAGTCACCGGGGCAGCAGGAGGCGATGAAAGATGGTAACCAACTTGCCCCTCCTCAATGTACGTTGTTGGAAGAGGTCTAACGGCCCCACGTAGCCATCGAACCCTTGCGATAATTCATCGTTGTGACGGTTTGGGGCCCGCGGGCGTATGCCAGGATTCACTGACGGACGCATGTAGTCAGGGGGAAGCGATGACAGACGCGGGAGTGATGGTTCATCTTGAAATGAGATTCGTTGAAGAGGCGTAAATGACTGAGGAGGCGCCTCCATCCGCTAGCCTTACCGCACACGGCTGGCGACGCCCTTTCGATTCATTATCGGTTCCGGAGTTCCGGCTGCTGTTCCTTAGCGCGTTCTGCTCGCATTCCGGTATCCAGATGACTACCTTGGCGCGGCCCTGGCTAGCGTTTGAGTTGACTGACTCCGCTACGATGCTAGGGCTCGTAGCAGCGGCGCAGGGCGTTCCTCAGTTGCTTGTTTCCCCACTCGGCGGTGTTGCGGCGGATCGCTTGCCGAAACGCATGGTGCTACATGCGTCCACAGCGGTACTCATGGCCATTGCGTTGATTACCGCTGTTCTGATCTTTTTCGAGGCGATTCGAATCTGGCATCTGGTGGTGTTGGCGCTTCTATTCGGTACTGCCTTGCCGTTCAATCAGCCAGCTCGTCACTCATATGTGCCGTTGCTCGTACCGCGAGCGCAATTGGGCAATGCCCTTGGGCTGTTTGCCGCTGTGCGCAACATGAATCAGGTGCTTGGCCCCAGCATCGCGGGCATCCTGATTGGAGTAGATCCGTTCCTTGCATTCACCGCAATCGCACTCGCTCAGGTATTGGCCTTCATCCTCGCCATGGGGCTTCCCAGGGCTGCACCATTGACGCTTGTTCAGCGTAGCGTCACTGCAGATTTGATCTTCGGGCTGCACTACATTTGGGACAAACCCATCCTCAGATCACTGATTGCGATAAACATGATTGTGGTCGTTCTCGGTTTTCCGTACCAGCAAGTGTTACCTGTTTTTCAGAAAAATGTGCTTGGTGTTGGACCAGAATTGCTCGGTTTCATGTTTGCATCGATGGGGGCCGGCGCGCTTATTGCGTCCATGTTGGTCGCAACGTTTCCCGGCATGATTCACCGGGGCTACCCGATGCTGGTAGCGGGAGCCGCATTCGGTGGTGCACTTGTGGGGTTTGCATTATCTCCGGTGTATGGATTGTCAGTTGCACTGCTGTTTTTGACTGGCCTCACCAGCCAGGCATTCAGCACACTCAATTCAACGCTGATGATGTTCAATACCGAACCCCATTTATACGGTCGCATCTCTAGCATCAACATGATGTGCAGGGCCATGACACCCCTGATCATTCTTCCTTTTGGTGCCCTGATCGACGCTTTCGGCGCGCGTGCGGTTGTGTCCGTTGCGGGCGTGGCTCTAGCGGTCGTGATATCGATATTCGGCGCGATGCGCCGGGACCTGTTGCGAAAACAATCCAGCTAGGAGTCGGTTGGCTCCGACCACCCTTATTTATGGATAGGCTACCCCGCTCGCGATTTCCCCTCGCTGTGATGCCTGGGCTCACAGGCGTATGGTTAGGGCATGAGCCAGGGCAACGGTAACGGGATGCACCCAGCGCGCGCAGAAGCTGACTCACCTTCAGCTAGGACCCCCCGTTTCTGGCCGTTCAAACGTGCTTACTACGGGTGGGCTGTCGTACTCGCTTCATTCGTCGCGTCCTTCGGGGAGGTGCCGGTCAACGGCCCAGTCATCGGGGTGTTCATAAGGCCGATGCAGGACGAGCTAGGGTGGTCCCGAGGCACTATCGCCTTGGGATTCATGATTGGCAGCATCGTAGGAGCCCTCAGTTCCGGCATCGTCGGCTGGTTGGTAGATCGGTACGGTGCGCGGTTGGTCGTGGCTATCGCAGGTGTCCTGATCACCGTTTCCCTGCTAGGCCTGTCAACGATTCAAGAACCATGGCAGTTCTGGGTGCTTTTCGGTCTTGGGCGTGGCGCAGCGCTCTCAGGCGTGGGTATAGGAACCACGGTAGCAGTAGGCAAGTGGTTTCACCGCCGTCGAGCTCGCATGCTTGCCATCAAAGGAATCGGTCACCGAACGGGGCAGGTGGTGTTCCCGGTGTTCATCCTTGGCATTATGTCGGTTGCGGATTGGAGAATGGCGTTTGCTGCTAGCGCGGGTGTAGCAGCGATGCTAATCACGCTACCGGCATTGTTGTATCTTCGCAAACAGCCAGAAGATATGGGTCTGATGCCGGATGGAGCGACTCAAAGCGAGAGGTTGCACGAACTTGACTCAGAAGTTTCGTGGACGCTCCAAGAGGCCCGGCGCACCCGAGCGTTTTGGCTCATCGTTGTCTTCACCGTCGGTACCCCGTTCGTGCTGGGGGCTACCAACTTGCATCTGGTGGCTAATTTCCAGGAC
>Ga0114993_10007492_pt1 | contig 10079 bp, 9 predicted proteins | sample ArcticOcean_MG_C_FD_87042 | JGI IMG/M metagenome (GOLD analysis project Ga0114993, IMG submission 87042) | Marine microbial communities from western Arctic Ocean - ArcticOcean_MG_CB2_150 | ecosystem: Environmental > Aquatic > Marine > Oceanic | place: Arctic Ocean: Canada Basin | collected...
CCTTTTCCGCAGACATTTCCGTGGGAATCGCCCGCGAAAAGGGCTGGCTCGTGTTTCGCCTTGACGAGAAACCGCTGCCCGCCAGATACGGCGGTCCGGTTCGACTTTTCATTCCTGGCACAAACGATCGCTGTGCCAACGTCAAATCCATCGATCAGATCATAGTCGAGTAAAGAATATGCGAATCCTCCCAAACGCGCTTGCCCTTCGCACAATGCTGATCCTGCTGGTCTGTTGCCACGCACCTTTGGCTGCGCAGGACCTGGATCAGGTAAACGACGAAACAGTAAAGAAGTTTGATACGATCATATCTTCCGGCAAGATCCCTCAGGAATTGCAGGCACTCTACACTCAACTCGACGCCAAGAACGAGGCGCTCCGGATAAAGGCCGTGCAGGCACTGTCCCTGGTTGGTGGACCGATGGCCGCTCTTCTCCTGCGGCGTTCGATTGACGATGACCTCGAACGCGCGGCCGCGGTCCGATCAGCAGCTGCAAAAGGTCTGGGCGACATCGGCGGGCGCCCGGCCCTCGAAACCCTGGGGATCGCGCTCAAGGACCGGGACGTAACAGTACGTCTCAACACGGTAGAAGCGCTGAGATGGGCCGGAACCGTATTCGCCGTTCCCTTCATACATGAAGCGTTGCGGAACGACAAGTCACTGGGTGTCCGCCTGAAAGCTGTCCACATGCTGAGAAAGATCGGAACGCAGTTCAGCACGCAGCCTCTCCAGGAAGCTTTGATGGAAGACGCAGATCTGGGGGTGAGGTTGGCTTCAGCGGACGCGCTGGGTGAGATCGGAAAGAAAGAGCGTCAGGTCGCCAGCGTGTTGGGAGAAGCACTGAATCGCGAAAAGGATTCCGGGGTGCGGCTCGAGATTGTAAAATCCCTCGGTTTGGTCCGCGAACGTGCCGGCCTCCCCTTCCTCGCAGTGGCTATGGCAGGCGACAAGGATCTTACCGTCCGGATGCGAGCGACCGAAATCTACGGCCGCGTGCTCGGTCTGCAGTAGCTCATCTATCCTCACGCCGCCCTGGTCGTATCGGGTCTGCATCCCGCCCATCGTTCAACTTTCAAATCGACTCCGCACCATACTTCCAACCATCCTTTCTGTGTTTTGCCTTTTCCTTGATCCATCCTATACTTCTGAAGCATCATAACATCCTGTAATAGAACCATTTGCGTTCCAAAAAACGTTAGACCGGACAGGCTATGGCTGAAGAACTGGCTGAAGAACAGTGGTATCTCCTGATTGGACAGGAACGTCAGGGTCCGATATCCGTCCACGATGTGCGCTATCTTGTCTCGCGAAAGACCATCGACGGGGGCACGCTCGTTTGGCGTGAAGGACTGGACTCATTGGTAAGGCTGCGTGAGGTCGAGGAATTCCACCCTAGAAAAAGGAGGAGGAGCCTGAAGAACCCGAAGCTGAGAAAGCTGAAAATACGCAGAAACCACCTCCTCAGCAGCCAGCGTCCAAGCGAACGCGCCTACTGCAGCGATTGATTCCTGCCATCCTCTCTTTAGGTCTCGTAGGAGCGGCGCTTTATGTATTTGCTACCGACGACTCCAACGAGCGTCCAGAAACGGTGTCGTCGAAACAGACTCGGACAAGGAGAAGTAAACGCACACCAGAAGAGTTGATCCGAAATCTGAAGCAAGGTGATTCAGGCGCGAGAAAACAACTGATATCGGGGGGGGAGCCGTTCTGTTCCTGCATTGATTCAGGCGTTGCTTGAAAAAGGCTTACCTATCAGCCCAAAGTCAGTCGGTGCCATTCTCATTGAAATCGGGCCCTCCGGTGCTTCAATGATCGGGAACGCGCTCGAAGGATTGGACCTGTCCAAAGCCATCCAGATCATCTTGATCGAGGTGTTAGGCGAATTCGGGGGCCTGACATCGGTGCCTGCCTTGATTATCGCCCTCGGGAGTGCCGACATTGACGTTCAGGCAAATGCGATCGAGGCCATTAGCGAACTCGATCCTGCCGTCGGTCCTGCCCTTGCGCGACATCTGACATCCCCGGTCGAGAACCTCTCAAAACAGCAAAAGAAGAATCTGGCTGAAGCACTTGGCAAGCACGGCAGCCCTGAGTCCATACCCATTATCCAGCAGGCACAACGCACTGAACAGGATGCCGAAATCATATCTGCACTATCGAAGGCTGTCGAACAGATCAGTCAGAACCCCAGAGCGGGTTCACCTGTAGTCGTTGTTCAGGCGCCTTCGTCCGCTGAGTCATCTCCCCGGGAGTCAAACCGCGACACCGAGCCTGCTCAGAACGTATCCATCCACGTCTCAGCGACAGCTACAGCGACGGCAACCGTAGAATCCGACGAGGACAAGAAAGAAACCAAGCCTGAAGAACCCAAAGAAGACCCAGCCGAAAGGGCAAAGGAACTGGCTGAAGAAGGCCGGGAGTTGATGGACCAGAATAGAGACGATGAAGCACTTGAAAAATACAAACAGGCCTATGCGCTACATCCGATTCGAGCATATCTGCTCATCATCCTTGCGTTTGGGGGTGAGCCTGACTCAGCCCTTGCGGCCGTATCCGACAGCCTGGCAACCCCATCTCCGCTGCCGGAAATCGAAGTACCCAAAGAACTTTTTCTTTCCGAGATCTATTCAGAACTCGAGCAGGAAGAGCCGGACGTCAGTTCATTCAGCGGTGCCCTGGGAACGTGGTCTGGAACAGCGAACAGTTCAGATCCGGTCATCCGGGACGGGGCCCAGGACCTCTACATCGTTCGTGGCGAATCGGGTCAGGACTTCGTCGCCGCCGTCGGGCGAGGCGAACTGACTGCAGAAAACCTGGGATCCACCCAAACGTGACCTGGAACGCTCCAGGGGTTTCGAATGATTGAAGACGGGGATGGAAGTCGGATGCTTCCTGTTCTGCTTGTAGAGAAGATCGAATAGCCTTTAGTGAGAGACTCAGGTCTTTCGCTTTTTTTGGTACGTTCCTATTGCTAGTCATCCTGAGCTATAGGCGAAGGACCCCTCCCAGTTCTGCAACACCCCGAATGCCATCACATTCGTTCCCTTCAGCCCCACAAGAAACAGATCGCGGTCTGCCTGACAACGTCCAGAACTCAGAGGGATCCTTCGCCTATAGCTCAGGATGACTTCACCCGCCCGAATCCCATTCTCCCTCACCCCGTAAGCTTTCTATTGCCGCATGATCTGGCCAGTGTTATCGTAGGCGCTGCACCTTAATAGAGGAGAAAAAACGTGCCCGTTTCACTCGACGCATCACAGATCGAACAATACTATCAGCAGGGATTTTACATTGTCAAAGGAGCGCTGAACGATGCCGACTTCGAACCGATCGAGACGGCCTATAGCGAGCTGATCGACGGACGAGCCAGGAACTTCAAAGAACGCGGTCTGATCACTGACCTCTGCGAAAACGAGCCCTTCGCCACACGATTTGCCCGCATAGCTGAACAGGTCGATTCCGAAGTCGAAGGCATTGGTAAGGAACTGACGTGGGGTCTGGACATCATGCACGCCAAGCTTCCAGCCGCCTTCGAGTTCTTCTTCAACCCTAATCTGCTCGGACCGGTTGAAAGCATCATCGGTCCGGAAATACTGCTCAGCCCGATTCAGCACATCAGACCGTATGTGCCTGTAAAGGGCGACAAACAAGCGATGCAGGTACCGTGGCATGAGGACCAGGGCGTGACGAAGGAAGAAGCTGACGTATCAGAAATCCTGACCGTTTGGATCCCATTCGTTGATGTGGACCCGGGGAGCGGATGTCTCGAGGTCATTCCGAACCAAAAGCAGTTGCTCGAGCACCAGGCCGAAGGTGGCACGATGATCAAACCCCACGCGATGCCAGATACCAAACCCGTCGACTGCACGATGAAACGCGGCGACCTTCTTTTCATGAGCGCATACACCCCTCACCGCGGGCACACCAACCATTCGAACTATGTCAGATGGAGCATGGACCTCCGGTTCCAGAAAACGGGGACGCCCACCGGTCGCCCATTCCATCCTGAATTCATCTTGCAGAGCCAAGCGGATCCGGAATCGGTTCAGAACAGCTATGAAGAATGGTGCGCACGCTGGGATAAGGGCTTGGAAACGGGTAAGGGTATTCGCCTTCACAGAGTGTGACATTCAGCCAATCAGCACGTTCTAACGGAGCTAATCTGGTCAGATGAAAATCACAAAAGTTGAGACGTTTCTGGTAAAGCCTCGCTGGCTATTCCTCAAGCTCCACACAGACGAAGGTCTCGTCGGTCTCGGGGAACCCATCCTTGAGGGCCGAGCCAAAACGTGTGCCCAGGCAGTTACCGAACTCGAGCCCTACCTGATTGGCAAAGACCCGCGTAAAGTCGTTCATCATTGGCAGGCGATGTATCGACACACGTTTTACCGTGGCGGCCCGTTACTTACGAGTGCGCTTTCGGGAGTCGAACACGCGCTCTGGGATCTCGCAGGCAAAGCGGCTGACATGCCGGTCTATGCGATGCTTGGTGGGCCGACCCGTGATCGTATTCGAATGTACAAAGGGACGGGGGGCTCAACGCCTGAAGAGGCCGCAGCCGCAGTCCGGGAACGGATCGAGGAAGGATTCACGGCAATTAAAACGGGACCAAGAGGAGGTCGTGCCGCCCGGATCGTGGAAACGCCGGCCTTTGTAGACAACGTCATCGAGAACTTCGCCGCGATGCGCGAAGCCGGAGGAAGAGACTTTGACATCGCTATCGACTTCCACGGCGCAGTCAGTCCTCAGACAGCCGGCGTATTGATCAAGGCACTCGAGCCTTACCAACCGATGTTCGTCGAGGAGCCGATTCAGTGCCAGGACATAGAGGGAATGGCCGATCTGGCTCGGAAGACTCATCTACCGATAGCGACGGGCGAACGCATCTTCACCAAATGGGGCTTCCGCGAAGTCCTCGAAAAGAGAGCGGCCACGATCGTACAGCCAGATCTCTCGCACGCCGGCGGCATCTTCGAAACCCGACTTATCGCCGGCATTGCCGAGAGCTACTATGCCGCCGTCGCCCCGCACTGCCCGCTGGGCCCCATTTCGTTGGCCGCCTGCATTCAGCTCGACGCATCCATACCTAATTTCCTCGCTCAGGAACACACCACCTTCGGTGAAGGCTACTTGAAGAATCCGTTCACATTCAAAGACGGTTATGTCGAGCTCCCAACGGGCCCGGGCCTGGGAATCGAGCTCGACGAAGACGCGATGGAAGACAAGATCGATCACGACTGGCTGAACAGAGAAACCTACGACCCGAACGACAATTCCGTTATCGACTGGTAAAGACCCCATCAGGAGCTGATCATGAAAATCGTATTGAATCCGCCTGTAGATGAAGAGCTTTTTGAGAAAATAAAGCGCACCGCGCCTGACGCAGAAGTCGTCATGGCCGCAGGGGAAGCCGCGGTCGCTGCTTGCGAAAACGCGGAAATCTTGTTCGGGAACTACTCGGTCGACATCATCAGGTCCGCGCCGCGTCTGAGGTGGATTCAGACGACCAGCGCCGGGATGGATGCGAACCGGATTCCGGCCGAGTTGAAGGAAAGCGAAATCATGGTTTGTAACGCGAGCGGTGTCCACGCTATTCAAGTGGCCGAACACGGTTTCGCCCTGATGATGGCGCTGATGCGAGGAATCAACGAGTCATTCCATAATCAACAGAATAACACGTGGAAGCGAACAACCCTGACGGATATTTACGGCGCAACGATCGTCATCGTTGGGTTCGGTGGAATCGGCAGGAAATTCGCCGAGCAGGCAGCCGCCTTCCAGGCACGCATCATTGCTTTGGACGTTCAGGGCGGGAACAAACCGGACTACGTGGAAGCCATCTGGGGAATGGATCGTTTCGACGAAGCCGTCAAGCTCGCGGACGTCGTCTTTATTGCGTGTCCACACACCGATGATACCGACAAACTCATAAACAGCCATTGTCTCGACATCATGAAGCCCACAGCCTACGTCGTAAATACGGCGCGTGGCCGCATCGTCGACGAAGCCGCCATGATCGAGGGACTCAAGGCCAACAAAATCGCCGGCGCCGGTCTCGATGTCACCGAAGTAGAGCCTCTGAGCGCGGACAGCGAGTTGTGGGAGCTGAAGAATTGCATCGTAACGCCGCATGCCGCGGGAGCCTCACCAAAGCGCCACCACCGAACCGTCGGATTTTTCTGTGAAAACTTGAAGCGTTATATGGCGGGCGACCCGTTGCAGAACGAAATCGACAAGAACGTCGGTTTTCCAGATGCGGATCGACGCGCCGAAGACATTCGCAAAGTGGATACCGACGCCTAGACGAAATCTTGCAAGAAGCGAGCTCCTTGCCCCCCAACTGTGGGTTGGCCCAATCTACGGTGGGGGGCGTTCGCTCAAACGCGCTTTGGCATGCGCCACGATCAAATCAACCGCCTTGTTCGTATCCCTCCCCCCATTCACAACCAGATCCGCCAGGGCCCGACTGGGCGTCACGTGCAACGCGTGCATCGGCTTGACCGTCGTCAGATACTGTTCCATCACCGAAGAAACGGACCTCCCTCGCTCATCCACATCACGCTGAATTCGCCTCAATATTCGCTCGTCAGCATCCGTCTCAACAAAGACACGCAAGTCGAGCCGCTCGCAGATTCCGAGATCGGACAGCAGGAGAATACCCTCCACAACCACAATGGACGAAGGACCGACTTCACGCTCCTCTCCCCCGATCCGGCTATGGGTTGAGAAATCGTAACGCGGAACACGAACGGACTGACCCTTTCGCAATGCATCGAGATGTGCTGCCAACAGCTCGGTCTCCAACGCATCCGGCGCATCGAAATTCGTCCTGGCGCGTTCGCCTTGGGGCAATGTGCTCAGGTCGCGGTAATACGAATCGTGGGCAATCAATACCGCACTATTCCCAAGCCGGTTCGTAAGCTCGGTTGCCAACGTCGTTTTCCCAGCGCCAGTACCACCGGCTATTCCGACAAAAAATGTCTTCATTGCATATCCTAAGAGACGGGCAATCACTCGCATCGGCGCACACCACCAATCGCACTTCGATAGGGGACGCCCTCAATTTGATCGGCAAAGCCCCCTTACCGATCACCCAGATCCCTACTCAGTGTGATCGGTGGTCACTAAGGTATCGGCGGACCATTAACAGAACATCTCTCTCCATACGACGTTGACTAAGGATACAACGATGCGAATCACAGAAACACAACTGGAAATCCAGCGCGAACCTTTTGCCCGACCTTTTGCCTTTAAAGGCTCGGCGTTCCACGAAAAATGGAACATGGTCGTCCGATTGCGAGATGACCAGGGCAACGAAACAGTCGGATTGGGTGGCCTCGCCGTCCTCTGGTCTGACGCCGCCGTCTTCAGTGCTCACACAGAAGTCGGCGGCAACCTGCTCCAGGCATCTATCCTTGAGTTCGCGCTCCAGAAAATAAGAGATCGCGACTATCCCGACCCCCCATCCATGTTATGCGATATCCTCCCTCAGGCGTTCGCCTACGGCCGCTCGATCACGGGCAATGACCAACTTCGTCTGACGTTCGTGCGCATCGCGCTCGTTGCGCTGGACAATGCAGCCTGGCTCCTGTTCGCAAAACAGAGCGGCGTCAGTACATTCGACGGAATCATACCACCATGGGTAGAGGAACCACTTTCACACCGTCAGGAGGCCGTCGCTGTCGTGCCCACCGTCAGTTATACACTCCCGATGAACGAGCTGGAGGACATCCTTCACGCCGGCGCATACGTCTTGAAGATCAAACTCGGACACCCCGGCGATCAGCCCGAAATGGTTGCCAAAGACAAGGAATGGCTGACGCGGATACACGACCTTGCGAAGGGGCATCGCTCATCCATGACGGACACGGGAAACATCCTCTACTACCTGGATGCGAACGGGCGATACTCGGAAAAGTCCGGAATGAGTGAGCTGCTCAATCACGCTGACCGGATCGGTGCTCTGGATCGCGTAATCCTGGTTGAGGAACCTTTCGACGAATCCGTTCAGATCGACGTTGGTGATTTGCCCGCTCGAATCGCGGCAGACGAAAGCGTACATAGCATCGAAGACGTGCATGTCCGTGCGGAACAGGGCTACGGCGCGCTGGCAATAAAACCCTCAGGCAAAACCATGTCACTCGCGTTCGAAATGGTGAAGGCCGGATCCGACCTGGGTATGGAATGCTTCGTCGCTGATAATGGTTGTGTTCCGCTGCTTGTCGAATGGAACAAGAACATCGCCGCCCGGTTGCCTGCTTTTCCGGGCTTGAAAGGCGGCTTGATGGAGTCGAATGGCCCGGAGAACTATGCCACCTGGGATCGCCTGCTGTCAGAGTATCCGCTGCCCACTGCGAACTGGCTCAGACCAATCGATGGTGCATTCAGGTTGGACGAAAGCTACTATGCTGCCAGCGGCGGTATTTACGAGTCGCCCACGTCGTATTCGGCTCTCCTGAGGGCGTGACGAGAACTAGGTAAGTCCATACAAACTGAAAAACGGAGACGTTGCGCATGCGCTTTGATTTGCTCTTGAAAAATGGACACGTCATCGATCCGAAGAACGGCATCGATGAACCGAAAGATGTAGCGATCACGGACGGTTTGATTGCAGCGGTCGACATCGATATTCCCTCTGACCAGGCGCAGAAAACGATCGACCTTAACAACCTATACGTCATGCCAGGGCTGGTGGACATTCACACGCACATGTTCGCGACCACGGGTTACAAAGACGCCTGGGCCGGCGACAACAGCATCCTGCCCGACGGATTCAGTTTCCGGGCAGGCGTAACCACAATGGTCGATACGGGCAGTGCCGGATGGCGAACGTTCGAAGACTTCCGGAATCGCGTTCTGGATCGCTTCCAAACGCGAACGTTCGCGTTCGTCAACATCGTCGGTATGGGGATGGTCAGCAACGACCTGGAACAGAACGTCTCTGACATGGACGTCGACCGGTGCGTTCAGACCATGCGCGAACACGCCGACGTCGTCGTGGGATCCAAGACCGCGCACTACTGCGGGCCCGAATGGATCTCTACCGATCGTGCAATCGAAGCCGGTAGATCCGCCCAGATGCCGGCCATGATCGATTTCGGTCTCTTCCCGAAGGAACGCCCTTACTACGAACTTGTGACCGAACACATGTCAGCCGGTGACATCACGACACATATGTTCCTCGGCGACGTTCCCTGGGTCGGTCCGGACGGCAAGCTGTTCAGCTACCTGTATAAAGCGAGGGAACGCGGCATCATTTTCGATGTCGGCCACGGCGGCGGAAGCTTCTACTGGCGGAACGCGGTTCCCGCGATCGAACAGGGCTTCTTCCCGGACTCCATCTCTACGGACCTGCACACCAAATGCATGAACGACGAGATGATGGACATGACCACCGTCATGTCGAAACTCCTCGTCATTGGTATGCCGCTCGTAGAAGTCATTCGCGCATCCACCATCAATCCCGCAACCGAAATCGGTCATCCCGAACTGGGACATCTGTCAGTTGGCGCAGCAGCGGACGTCACTGCATTGAATCTGTTGGAGGGAGACTTCACCTACCTGGACGTTCGGGGTGGTCGGTTGGGAGCCAATCAGCGCTTTCGATGCGAACTGACGGTACGCTCGGGAGAAGTCGTATGGGACTGGAATGGTCGAACAGGCGTGGATTACAAAGAGTTGGGACCGACCTATGGCGTGCGGAACGAAGTGGATGGTCTGATCTTGCCGCCGGATGAATCCTGAACAATGCTCATCGATAAGGATTTTGGAAACTGCTGTGCTTATTCTATACCTTAATCCGGCAAAAACTGACCACCAAGGGCACCAAGAACATCAAGGTGGAGACGGTTTGTGGGTCGGAAACGTCAGACCACTATTTGTGAGTTGAAGTTTAGGACTTCCGAAACCTTGTAACCTTGATTCTCTCTGCGTTCCCTGCGATCTCTGCGGTGAAAGGTTTTCCGCTTTAAGGTATACCATACCCGAATACCTCTTTGTCATACACGATCTGGAACCCTCTACGCTGCATGTTACTGAGCGAACTATTGAGCGCGTAGAGCGTTGCTCCAGACACCCA
>Ga0114993_10007496_pt1 | contig 10079 bp, 8 predicted proteins | sample ArcticOcean_MG_C_FD_87042 | JGI IMG/M metagenome (GOLD analysis project Ga0114993, IMG submission 87042) | Marine microbial communities from western Arctic Ocean - ArcticOcean_MG_CB2_150 | ecosystem: Environmental > Aquatic > Marine > Oceanic | place: Arctic Ocean: Canada Basin | collected...
ATATTTCATTATTAGATGGGTTTGAATGAAAAATATTAGAATCACAAGTTAGGCTTATAAGATTATCATTAGGTTTAATCATTTCATGTTTATCGCGAATATCTGAACAATAATAGTCAATGTCTTCTTTAATATATTTTTTTGACTTATGTAAGATAATATCTATCATTTTTTTTGTTTTATTAGAGTTTATAAGATGATAATAACAAAAATTTAATAAAATTTCTCTTTACAAAACTCCTCAATAAATTATTATTCAGATATAAGTGAAAATGCTAAATATATAATTAATATGCTTATCAAATTTGGGGTTATGTCAATTAAATTTTACTTGAAGAAGTTACATGGAACTTAGTTTAATCTGGATGTATTTAGGGTTTTTGCTTGCAGCTTACTCAGTTGTTGCAAATGATTCTATCCAAACCTTAGGCACATTCTTATCTTCTAATAAAGCATATTTTAAATGGTATACATTATGGTTTGCAGCCTCTATGATGATGATTTTTACGATTACCTATGGCTGGTATTTTTATGACGGTGATATCTCATTTGGAAGATTAACGAGAATCCCTTTTCAGGAAATTCAGTGGTATCATGCTATGGCGCCAGCGGTTTTACTTCTTTTGACACGTGTTGGAATTCCAGTATCCACAACCTTTCTAGTTCTATCAGCATTTGCTACATTTACAGTCCTTGAAAAAATGCTTATAAAATCCATGGTGGGTTATGGAGTAGCAGCTATAGCAGCTTATCTCATCTGGGTAATTTTAGAGAGATACATTAATGAAAAACAAGATCATCCGGAACATATAAAATTTTGGAGAGTAAGCCAATGGGTAACTAGTGGCTGGTTATGGTTTGCATGGTTGCAACATGATATGGCAAATATTGCAGTTTTTTTACCTAGAAAATTAATGATGGGCGATTTACTAATGGTCCTTGTTTCAACTGTCCTATTGCTAGGATATGTTTTTTATTCAGGCGGAGGGAAGATTCAAGAAGTTGTGATCAGCAAACATGGCACAAGGTTTGCTAGATCATCTACCATTATCAACATTGTTTACGCCTTTATTTTATTCTTTTTCAAAGAACTTAATGATTTACCAATGTCTACAACCTGGGTTTTTGTAGGATTGTTGTCTGGACGAGAACTAGCTATTTCATCAGTGATTGAGGATTATCGTTTTAAATATGTCTTCCCGATTATTGCAAAAGATTTCGGTAAGATGATGTTTGGCTTAGGAGCAAGCGTTGCAATCGTTCTAATAATCCACCAGGTGATATTACCTAATGGGTTATAAGAAATTATTGAACAAATTACCTGTTCTTGTAATTTTTACATATTTAATTTCTGCTATTAGCCAAGTACTTGCAGAAACTAAAATTCATCAGAAAAATTCACTAGATGTCATATTCTATGGACAATTATTCGTGCAATATGACTCGGTTAAGGCTGGAGATTCAGGTTCGACTGCCTCTGTTGATGGTCTTCGAGATAATGAGGGAAATGGCAGAATAGGAGTTAAAGGAAAATCATCAATAGGTAATGGTTATGCTCTTAACTATAAAGTTGAATATGCCATTGATATTGGGGACGGAGATGCTACGGGTGACAGCAAAACATGTTCTGAGACATTATCGGATTGTAGGGCTTTTGCTTTAAAGCAGGGTTGGCTGGGTATGTTAACGCCTTTCGGTGAATTTAAATTTGGCTCAGTTAAGTCACCTTATAGATATATGGCTAGGCATGATCTTTTACATGACACCATTGCTCAGGCAAGAGATAGCCGAATGATTACACAATCATCTATGGGGCACAGCTCATATTGGAGGGAATCAGCATTTTATAGAATTAAATCTGGTGACTTAGAACTTGCCTACATACGTGGCCTGGGAGAAGGGACAGGCGGTGGTGGGGATAATGTAAAAAAAGATTATGGTTATGGAGTTGAATATAAAAACTTTATCGTAAAAGGGTTTGATATTGTTTATGCTGCCAGCAAAGATGATTCAGCAAAAGATGATAATAAGAAGACAACATTTACTTACAATTTAAAACTCACTAACAAGAAAAAAGTCAAAGTTTGGTATATGCATGAAGACGTTGGTCTTGACAACAAGATGTTTACGCAGTCAGGCAATGACGGTGAAGTTGATTGGTATGGAATCAACTATAAAACTGGACCTTTAGCAATTCAGTATTCATATTCAGAGGTTGATGCTGATGCTGGAAGTGGTTATGACAGAGATGGTCATAATATTGGTCTTCAATATAAGCTTTCTAAAACCAGTAGGGTTTATGTTGGACATTCAAAGAATAACGCCAATCAGACAGGTAAAGACCTTAGAGCGACTATGATTGGCCTAAGACACGACTTCTAGATTTTTTATATAACCAATAGAACATTATGAAGGGTTAGGGTACATAGTGCATCTAATCGTTTATCCCATATAACTCAAACTTTATTTCTTTTAAATATCATCATAAATACTTAAAATAATTATCCTACATCACCCAAATAAAATTTGGAATGTCATATTATTAAGTAGATAATATACGCATGGAATTAGAAAATAAAAAACTTGAAAATACTATCACTTTAGATGAGCTTACCAAAGTCCTTGATAGTGGTGCAATCCTTAAGGCAAAGAATTTATTGAATTCATTGTACCCTGCCGAAATAGCAGATGTTATAGAAAGCAGTCCTCGTAATCGTAGAGATTTAATCTGGAAATTGGTTGAGAATGATAATAAAGGAGAAACACTGGCGGAACTTACAGAAGAGATTCGCGGAAATTTACTTGATGAATTAATTGATAAAGATGGTACTGAGGGTCTAGTAAAAATAGCACAAAATCTAGATACTGATGATCTTGCAGATATTATTCAATCATTACCTGCAAACCTTACTCAGAAAACAATCAAAAGTTTAGATAAACAAAATCAAGATAGGTTAGCAAAAGTCTTATCATTTCCTGATGATACCGCTGGAGGATTGATGAATACGGATACCATTAATATTAGATCTACTGTCACAGTAGATGTCCTTCTTAAATACCTAAGAAGACTTAAAAAACTTCCTGAGCAAACAGATATTGTTTTTGTTACTGACATAATGGATAAATATTTTGGTTTTGTATCAATACAGGATTTACTTGTTTCTGACACAGGAACATTTATATCTAAGATTATGACTAAAGACTCAAATATTATTGATCCAGATACAAATCAACATGAGGTTGCTAGAATATTTGAGAATGCAGATTTAGTCTCTGCAGCAGTCGTAGACAAAAATGGTATATTACTTGGAAGAATTACAATTGATGATGTAGTTGATGTTATTAGAGAAGAAGCAGACGAGTCGGTACTAAATATGGCTGGTTTAAAAAAAGAAGATGATATTTTTGCGCCTATAATACAAAGCACGAAGAGAAGATCTCTTTGGCTTGGGGCAAATCTAATTACAGCTCTTCTTGCAGCAGCATCAATTGGTATTTTTGAAGCAACTATCGAAAAAGTCGTAACATTGGCTATCTTAATGCCAATAGTTGCTAGCATGGGAGGCATTGCGGGAATGCAAAGTCTTGCGCTTGTAATTAGATCACAAGCGTTAGATCAAATCGGCTCTTCAAATTCACGATTATTAATTTATAAAGAAGCCGCAATTGGATTTTTAAATGGTATATTGTGGTCTTCCGTCGTAGCTGTCCTTGTTTATCTCTGGTTTGATAGTATTTTTCTTGGGTTTGTTATTGCATCTGCTTTAATGATTAACCTTGTTATAGGCGCGATAAGCGGCGTAAGCCTTCCGCTGGTTTTATCTAAATTGAATATTGATCCAGCATTAGCGGGCGGAGTTATTTTAACGACAATCACTGATGTAGTTGGATTCATTTCACTATTAGGCATTGCAACTATTATGATGTAAAATCAATATTAGCATATAGCCAATTTCTTATATATTTTTCAACAACTTGTCCACAGCATTTAAACATAAAAAACACAATATATTGTGTTTTAAAATAATTACAACCACAATAATTAGTGTTACAATTTAACTTCTACACAAGTTAAAAAAAGGGTAAAAATTGTTATAACGCATTTAAAATGGAAGAAAAATTACAAAATATTGACGCTTCTGATCAAATAGAGCCAAAAGTTTCTATTGATAATACCAGCCTATCTCCAATACCTGGAAAATACCGAGTAATGAGAAGAAATGGTAAAGTTACATCTTTTGATCTAGATAAAATTATCGTTGCAATGACTAAGGCATTTTTGAGTGTAGAAGGAAGTAGCGCCGCAGCTTCTACAAGAATTCATAATGAAGTTGCGTTATTGGCTCGTCTTGTCGATACCGCAATTAAGAGAAGATTCCCAGATGGAGGTGTAATACATATTGAAGATATTCAGGATCAAGTTGAACTAGCAATTATGAGAGCTGGTTATCAAGATGTTGCAAGAGCCTATGTGATTTATCGAGAAGAAAGGTCTCAGGCTAGAAATCAAAACATAACTGAAAAAGAAGAAGATCTTCCTATTAAAAAAGGAGTTGTGCTTGAAGATGGAAGTTCTCAAACACTTGATTTAACTAAATTAAGAAAAATAATTGTAGAATCTTGTCAGGGGATAGAAGATGTGTCTGCGGAAATGGTGTATGAGATTATAGATAAAAATATATACGATGGAATTAAAAAAGAAGATCTGTCGAGCTCTATTTTAATTTCTGTTAGACCTCTAATTGAGAAGGATCCCAACTATTCATATGTTGTTGCTAGATTACTATTAAGCAGTCTTAATGAAGAAGCTCTAACATTTTTAGGATTTGAAAATAATACCCCTACATTTGAAGATATGAAGAAAATCTATCCTAGCTATTTTAAAACATATATTCAAAAAGCATGTGAATTAAAGTTAGTTGACAAAGAATTGCTTAATTATGATTTAGAATATATTACTAAAAATATCAACCCAGGTAATGATTTAAATTTTACATACCTTGGGCTTCAAACTCTCTATGATAGATATTTTATTCATAGTAGAGAGAAGAGATTTGAGTTACCACAAGCTTTTTTTATGAGAGTAGCAATGGGACTCGCAATCAATGAAGATAATAGAGAAGAAAGAACAGTTGAGTTCTATAATTTAATATCCTCTTTTGATTTTATGTGTAGCACTCCTACATTATTTAATTCAGGAACCTTAAGGCCACAACTATCATCTTGTTATTTATCTACATTGCCAGATGATTTGAAAGGCATTTTTGAAGGCATAAGTGATGATGCAATGTTATCTAAGTTTGCAGGAGGCTTAGGCAATGATTGGTCACAGGTCAGAGCGTTGGGTTCGTATATAAAAGGTACTAATGGTAAAAGCCAAGGAGTAATTCCTTTCTTGAAAGTTGCAAATGATACAGCTGTTGCAGTTAATCAGGGAGGAAAAAGAAAAGGAGCAATGTGTGCATATCTTGAAACATGGCATTTAGATATAGAGCAATTTTTAGAATTAAGGAAAAATACAGGCGATGACCGAAGAAGAACTCATGACATGAATACAGCTAACTGGATTCCAGATTTATTTATGAAAAGGCTTCATAAAGAAATGCATTGGACACTCTTTTCTCCAAACGATACAAAAGATCTCCATGATTTGACCGGCCTTGAGTTTGAAGAGAGATATGAATATTATGAAAAACAAGCAGAAGAAGGAAAAATTGATAATTTCAAACGACTTAATGCGGTTGACCTCTGGCGGAAAATATTAAGCATGTTATTTGAAACTGGGCATCCATGGATTACTTTTAAGGACCCATGTAATTTGAGATCACCACAACAACATACCGGTGTAGTACACTCATCTAATCTTTGTACAGAAATAACCCTTAATACATCACAAGATGAAATAGCTGTTTGTAACCTAGGATCTGTTAACCTTCCTGCTCATATTGACAAGAACAACAAACTGGATATCAAAAAACTTAAAAAAACAATAAAGACAGCAATGAGAATGCTAGATAATGTTATTGATTATAATTATTATAGCGTCGATAAAGCAAGAACATCTAACATGAGGCACAGACCAGTAGGGTTAGGTCTTATGGGTTTTCAGGATGCACTATATAAATTGCGAATACCTTATGCGTCTGAGGAAGCCATTGAATTTGCAGATAGGAGTATGGAACATATTAGTTATTACGCAATTTCTTCTTCTATGGAGCTTGCTAAAGAAAGAGGCGCTTATAAAACTTTTGATGGTTCATTATGGAGTCAAGGAATACTTCCAATTGATAGTTTAAAAAATCTAAAAAAAATAAGAGGAAAATATTTAGATGTAAATATGGACCAAACCCTAAACTGGGATTCATTAAGATTAGATATAAAATCACATGGAATGAGAAATTCAAATACTTTAGCAATTGCACCTACCGCAACCATTTCGAATATTTGTGGAGTTGCCCAATCAATTGAACCCACATATCAAAATTTATATGTTAAATCTAATTTGTCTGGTGAATTTACAGTAATAAACCCTTACCTTATCAAAGATTTTAAAGATGCAAAGATATGGGACGAGGTTATGATAAAAGATTTAAAATATTTTGATGGCCAACTAGCTTCAATTAGCAGAGTTCCAGATAACCTGAAATCTATTTACCAAACATGTTTTGAGATAGATACCAGATGGCTTGTTGAAGCTGCAGCAAGAAGACAAAAATGGATTGATCAATCACAGTCATTAAATTTATATATCCCTGATACAGATGGGAAAAAACTTGATAGTGCTTATAAATTAGCATGGATTAGAGGGCTTAAAACAACTTACTATTTAAGATCTCTGGGCGCAACCCATGTAGAAAAAAGTACCTCAGATAATACCGATTCCAAATTAAATGCTGTACAAAATAATAATGAAAATACAGAGAAAGCATGCTTAATTGATGACCCGGAGTGTGAAGCATGCCAATAGTATATTTAATTGCTACATTATTTTTTATTTTAACTATGTTGATTATTTATTATTTAGCAGATATTAAAAGATTAGAGGAAGAAGAGGCTGCTAAAAGGGATTAAATCATGAAAAGTATTTTACAAAAATTAATAATTTTAAATAAAGGTGATAATAATGTATAACTGGGATAATCCAATAGATGAAGCTTTAAAAAAAGCAGATGTAATTAATGATAAAGTTGCAGAAAAATCTACAGAGAAATCTTTAGTGCGAGAAAGAAACGAAGAAGGTTTAACTGGCATTGAAAATCTTGAAAAAGGAGCGAATAGAATACAGGTTGATGATAAAGCAATAATTAATTGCAGGGCTGATCTTAACCAGCTTGTTCCATTTAAATATGAGTGGGCTTGGAAGAAATATCTTGATGGTTCGGCAAATCATTGGATGCCAGAAGAAATTCCAATGCATGATGATATAAAATTATGGCAAGATCCAAAAGGTCTTACAGCAGATGAGAGACAGATTGTTGAAACCAATTTGGGATTTTTTTCAACAGCTGACTCGCTTGTTGCAAATAATCTAGTATTAGCTGTTTATAAACATATAACTAATCCGGAATGCCGACAGTATCTTCTTAGGCAAGCATTTGAAGAGGCAATACATACGCATGCTTATACATATTGCGTTCAGTCGCTTGGATTAGATGAAAGTAAAATTTTTAATATGTATAGAGAACTTCCTGCGGTAGCAACCAAAGCTGAGTGGGCTCTTCCTTTTACTCAAAGCTTGGGTGATCCTCATTTTAAAACTGGCACACTCGAAAACAATCAAAGATTACTTAGAGATTTAATTGCCTTTTATGTTGTATTTGAAGGAATATTCTTCTATGTAGGTTTTACGCAAATTTTATCTTTAGGCAGACGGAATAAACTTACAGGCGTAGCACAACAGTTTCAATACATTCTCAGAGATGAGTCAATGCATATGAATTTCGGTATAGATGTTATTAATCAAATTAAACTTGAAAACCCGGACTTATGGACTGATAAATTTCAAAATGAAATGATTGAGCTTATCAAAACAGGAGTAGAGCTCGAAACAAGGTATGCTTATGATACTATGCCAAAACCTATTCTAGGCATGAATGCTAAATTATTTGAAGAATATATTAAGTTTATTGCTAACAGAAGATTTGTTCAGATTGGCCTGCCAGAACAATATTTAGGTGCTAAAAATCCATTTGAATGGATGTCAGAAATTATGGATCTTAAAAAAGAGAAAAACTTTTTTGAGACACGTGTTACTGAATATAAAACCGGAGGCCAGCTTAAGTTTGATTAAAAACTGCTATTAAAAATATATTTAATAGTCATAAAATTTTGGGACGGAGAATATATCAATGAATATAAAAGATAATATTTTAACATTAGAAATTTTTATATTACGAATCAAAGCTACTATAATAATTCAATATTATATTTTTAAAAATATATTCAAAAAAATATTGAGAGAAAAATTACAATATTTATCTTTTTAAGAACGAAAGATTTATTAAATTATTCAAAAGTATTTTATTAATTACATAAATAGTAATAGAAAATAATAATGTAGAGCTAAGCGTTTCATCGAAAAAAGGAACGCCTGCTAAATAGCACTCTATCAGCCCTCTCATATCATTAGAGTAAATATTCATTGAATACCACACTCCAAAATTGCTAATAATAAAAAAGATTGCTGGCCCTATTAATGAGGCGGTTATTACAGATGATAAATTTAGTTTTTTTATGACTAATGGAGAAATAAAAGCAATGAGTAGAAATGAAAAATATATAAAAAGCATAGAGTCATGCAAACCAATATAAAAATCACTTATTCCTTGTGAGATTAAGATTATTAGAAGAACAGTATATCTATTTTTTATAAAGTAACCCGTAAATATAACTAGCGCTATAGTTGGGGTAAAGTTGGGAATATCAGTAATCAGACGAGACATAATCAATAATATTGTCATTAATAGTATTATGAATATTTTATTTTTCATACTTAAAAGTCTTTCTTTAAAGTTAGATAATATGATCTACCTTCTGAGTTATAATTATGCGCTTTTCTATATTTTTTATCAAATATATTATTTATTTTTAACTGAACAGTATGGTCTTTATTATCATATAAATAAGATAGATTAAAACTAGTATGCCCACCTAATTTATGATTATCATATATAGAATTATCACTTTTAGATGATGAAACAAGTGATCCGCTAATTTTATTTTTCATATCTATATTATAATTTAACTTACCAATCAATTTATTCTCAGGCCTTCTAGATAATTTTACATTATTCGTCAAATCATCAGCTTTAAGATAGGTGTAATCTAACGCATAATTCATTTTTTTATATGTACTGGTATAAGAAACTTCGACCCCATGAATCTTTGATTCATTAATATTCTGCATTTGAGATCCGTCAGATTCAATTAAATTTGAAATAGATGTATTGAAATATGTAGTTATTAGACTACTTGTATTATCAATTTTATATTTGAGTGAAATTTCTCTAGTTATTGATTCTTCTGGTTTTAAGTTAGGGTTGCCGTCATATCCAAATAAATCAGTTCCATCAGGAGAGCGGAAAGATTTACCTATTCCTGCAATAAGTTTCATATTTTTATTCAGCAGATGTCCTATATTTAAATTACCAGTTAAAAAGTCACCATAAAGACTATGGTTGATATGTCGGAAACCAAGATTTAAAAGAGTATTATTAATAAAATATTCTGTTTGACTGTATAGTTCTTTTATATCATTGCTTTTTCGAAATGCTGTCCCATATGATAGTTCATATAATGCTTCGTCTGTATATGTAAACCCAAACAGCGTATCAGTCTTTAAAAGATCATAATAATTTTTTTCAATTGTTAATATATTATTTTTAGTATGAGTGTAATCTATAGCAGAGGCACCCTTTTGATCAATTTTATTTTCTTTATCAATAAATATTATCTTTGTGTTTGAATCATCATAGTTTTGACCCCATGATATTTTTACATGATAATCTTTGTGATCTTGATTTAGATTACTTCCAGAACTATCATATTCTGTATTACCATCACTCTGATATAAGTTTAAT
>Ga0114993_10007499_pt1 | contig 10078 bp, 11 predicted proteins | sample ArcticOcean_MG_C_FD_87042 | JGI IMG/M metagenome (GOLD analysis project Ga0114993, IMG submission 87042) | Marine microbial communities from western Arctic Ocean - ArcticOcean_MG_CB2_150 | ecosystem: Environmental > Aquatic > Marine > Oceanic | place: Arctic Ocean: Canada Basin | collected...
GCTATTCGCGATACGGTTGAGACGGACATAGCGGACGATTGATGCGGAGTGTGGCGTCTGCCTCAGAATAATTCAAGGCGGATGTAAGCGGAATATATACGATTGACCCGTGGCGGGAGTGGGGATTTCTTTCTTTGGATGATGAAATCCGCGCAAAACGGGGAGGCGCATCGGATTGAAAATGATCCGGGATCGATTGGCGATGGAGACGGTTCTGGGGTAACTGACCTCCCGGCCCGAGTGCTGATCGTTGGCGGATCGAACTCGGTTCGCTACACGCCGCACGTGGAGATGCAGTTAAAGGGAATAGCACAGGTGGAACGGGTTCCCGACAATGCCCGGTCAACCCGTTACACGCTGGAGCGGTTGGAGGGCTGGCTCGGTTCACGGAATTGGCATATTATCCATTTCAACTGGGGCATGCACGACCTCACACGGGTGGACGGAGCCCCTCCCCAGGTTCCCCTGGATGAGTATGAGCGAAATCTGGACTCGCTGGTGCCTCGATTACAGCGGGCAGCCGACCGATTGATATGGGCCACGACCATGTCGATGCTGCCGGAGCATCAACCACGGCGGCGGCTGGAAGACATACTGGAATATAACCGAGTGGCGGGAAAGGTTATGGCTCGCTGCCAGGTGCCGGTGCAGGATCTCTTCGCATTTACAGCTACCCGCCCGGAATTGTTCGGCGAGGATGGGCTGCACTTCACAGATGAGGGTTATCGGACACTGGGAGAAGTGATTGGCGAGGCGATTAAGGAAGCGATTCGAGGGGCACCCCGCTAGCCCCGGATTGCGCGAACTCAAACATACATTCAATATCTTAGTCCGGTGCGAACTTAGGTGGGCCCGGCCAGCTGGGCTCGGCGAAGTCCACGCTAAGCGGGACGAAGACGGCTCCCGGCGCGGCATAAATTTGAGCAGCGATTTCACTCCGATTCCGCGTCCTGCCCGTCTTGAGCATGTCGAACGGGAGGCCACGGAATACCTTTATACTGAAGATTCACGCATCGATTGATGTAAAGTTCGCTAAACCCTTGTTTAGTTCCCTGTCTTTCGAGCTGGAAGAAACGCCGCGAAGATCGCCGTGATGAGGGGCAGGAGGGCCAGGTAGTGGAGGGCGCCGGCGATGCCGATATTGTCCGCGAGGTAGCCGATCAAGGGCAAACTGAGGGAGGCCAGCCCCCAGCTCAAGCCAAGTGGGAGACTGGACGCGAGGGCGGTGTTTTTTGGCGCCAGTTCCTGTGCCATGGCGATGAGCACCGCATTAGAGGCCATGATTCCGAATCCCCCAAGGATGAGATACAGGTATCCCTCGATTCCGTCCGCGTGGAGGTATGAAAGGAGAGCGGGGCAGGCGATAAGAATGCTGAGCACAACGATCATCCTGCCATTTCGCCGGTTGGCGAGGAAACCGGCGATTAAGCTCCCGATGACCGCGGCGAGGTTGTAGGCGGCGAGTGGAATGCTGCCTTCGACCAGAGAGAGCCCGCGTTCCCGGCCCAACTGGGTAAGGAAGAACCCAAAGCCCAGGAACGTCACGGTGCGCAATACGACGACGAAAACGATGAGGAGAAGCGGTGCGGCGTGACCTCGGAGGGAGCGCAGTTGCCCGCCTTTTCGATTAATTTCCGATGTGGGCCTTCGATCGGATGCGAATCGTGCGACAAGGGCGACCGCAAGGATCCCGGGTAGGGAAGCGAGGGGTAGGGAACCGAGTCCGAAATTATCGACTAGAACTGGAACCCATAGGGGTGTGAAGGCGATACCCAGTGTGCCGGCGAAGGCGTACACCGCGATGCCGGAGGTGCGGCGTTCCGAAGTGATCTCGCCGACGAGAGCAAATGATTGCGGGTGGAAGGCGGCGACTCCGATACCGCCAAGAAAGAGCACGATCGCGAGCGTCGTGAAATTCGGTGCCACTCCTAGAAGCGGGACGAAGACCGCCGCCATCAACGCTCCCCCTGTAATCAGGGAACGCCGGGACATGCGGTCGCCCCATAGTCCCATCAATGGTTGAGTCAAGTTGCAGGCCGAGAGAATGGTCCCGAGAAAACCGGCAACGGCGAGGCTGAGCCCGAGCCGTTCGTTGATTAACGGTAGAACCGGCGTCAACATGGTGGCGTAGGAATCTACGCAGAAATGCGTACCGCTGAGAAGAAAGAGGCGAAGCTTATGCATTATTCAGGCAAGTGTTGCCAACCAGTTGGAGTTCCATATTCCTGAGAAAAGCGGGTTGGTCTGCGGATGGCGACGAGTTTCCAATCATGCTTAAATAACGAGTAAAGTATTCGCGCGAGAGGAAGTTACGGAGCGATATGGACCGCTCCCGAGTGACATGAGCAAACCGATTATAGGAATCGTGGGTATGGGCGAAATGGGGATGCGATTTGCGCGCCTGATCTCTGAATCGCCCCGTGCGGAACTTGTGGCGGTTGCCGATCCTAACGCGTGCGCGGCGGAAGAAGCGGTTACCCGTTGGGGTGCGCGTTATTACCCGGATGTGAAAACGTTGGTGGCAGGGGAGCCCACCGTTGACGCGCTTGTTATCGCGACACCCGAGACCGTACACGTGGAACCTGCCAAGGTCGGAGCAGCGGCGGGCAGACATCTCTTTGTTGAAAAACCATTGGCTATCAATTGCGAAGACTGCCGGGAGATCGTCCGTGCGAGCAAGGAGGCGGGCACCACTTTGCTGGTCGGGCACACCCTGCGATTTGACCCCCGTTACTCTGCCGCCCGCGCCGCGATGAGGGAGGGGCGAATTGGGGAAATTGTCCATACTTACTCACGTCGCAACATCACGGGTAGGGTACTGCGCCGCCAGAGAGATGCCGTCTCGCTGGCGCTCTATTTGGGCGTCCACGACATAGACTTTATTCTCTGGGCGATAGATGCGCGGGTGGTCCGAGTCACGGCACGCGGGCGACGTGGCTTGTTGGTGCGACAGGGGCTCGATCTGGACGACACGATTTTTTCACTGATCGAATTTGATAACGGTGTAATTTCCTGTATCGAAAACTCCTGGTGGGTACCGGAGGACGCTCCGGGCCGTATCCACGCGCACCAGTTCGAGGCGATTGGCACCGATGGAGATATCCACCTCATGCCGCAGCAGAACGGATTCGTTATTCGCGGGCCCGGGAGTTGCGAATACCCGAACTCCCATTTCGATGGCGAATCCGCCGGACGGGCAATTGGCGCCTATCGCGATGAGATGGAGCACTTTTTCGATTGCATTGCCGGCACGTCGAAACCACTAGCGTCGGGAGAAGAAGCCCTTCGTGCCGTGGCCGTGGCCGAGGCGATCCATCGCTCTCTCGCTTCCGGATCGACCGAAATAATTTCCATTTGACCATGGCCGGAATGCATTTCAGGCATGAAGGAGAAAGTGAACGAACCCGAACCGACGATTGATCAGCTATTTGACCTTGCCGGGAGGACTGCTCTGGTCACCGGGGCAACGGGATGGCTGGGTAAATCGCTCGCAACCGCCCTGGCGGAAGCTGGCGCACGGGTCGTGGTGAGCAGCCGTAACGCTGAGCGGGCTCATACGTTGGCGAGGGGGCTTCCCGGGCGCGATGATCATTGCGCGGTTGAAATCGACCACATGAACCCTGGGTCGATCGACGAAGGATTCAAGTGCGCGGTGGCGGTGGCGGGGCCGGTCGATATCCTTGTCAACAACGGAACCGAGCCGGGAAAAGGCGACTGGCGGGGAGTGGACTACAAGGCGTTTTCCAGACAGCTCGATAATGCCACGGGATATTTTCACCTCGCACGCCTGTTTCGCAATCACGCGGTGGAGGTCCATCGACCGGCCAATATCGTTCTGGTCGGGTCCATTTACGGGTTGGTCGGCTCGTATCCTGAGGATTTCGAAGGGATTCGGGACGGCTCGTCTCCGGCTTATCACACGCTTAAGGGTGGCGTTATTAACCTCACCAGGCATTTGGCAGTCTTGTGGGCGCCCGATAATATCCGAGTCAACTGCCTGAGCCCAGGACCGTTTCCGAAACCGGGTTTCCCCGAGGCATTAAAGCAACGCTACCACAAGCGGTCGCCCTTCGGTCGCATGGGTTCCCCCCATGAATTGAAGGGAGCAGTGCTACTCCTCGCCAGTGATGCCGGCAGTTATATGACCGGCGTGAATCTCGTCGTCGACGGGGGATGGACAGCGTGGTGACCAGTCTGCTGCGATTGGCGGGTTCAGTTACTTATCATTCGGACCACCGCCCGTTCAACCTTGTCGATGACAAGATCCCTCGGAACGCCGCCAGGCTCGCGGCGATCGCAATTTCAACCGGCATCGAGCGTCTCCTCCCATTTGAAACCGCATAGGCAAACGGTTTCAACCTATACAAACTGCCTTGCTCCGAGGTGTCCGAAACAGTTCCCTTAAATCGTAAATCGACGATATACGATATACGATATATAGTTCTTGACTGAAACCCGGCTTCTCCTTTCGTCCGCCTTTTGGGTGGGTAGATTCGTTTCGGCCTTATGTTGTCAAAGACGGGCCGGTTGCTTGATCCACCGGCAGGCGGCCTCTCGAATAGTCTGCTCCGCCTGTCGTGCGAGACCGGCGTAGAGAGGCTCCATGCCGCCCTCATCATGGGCCTTGGGCGTGCTCAAGTAGCCGATATCGGCGGACGACCGGAAATAACGGCAAGCAACCGGTCCGCCGGCGGATCGGGGGTGAAGTCCTGGACTCCGATACCGACCATCAACGGGAGGGCGCCTTTTCCGTTCGTTTGATCTTTACCCATCATAGAATTGGTCGATGGTGAAGATCTTCAGCACTACTTCGGTATCGCGCGACCAGCCCTTACGCAGGTGGTAATAGGTGACGAGCACCTCGTCGCCGTTGAACGTCGCGGCGGCGTAGGCGGAATCGCACCCCTCGTTGTCAACGATATCGTGATAGGATACCCAGGTCTGGCCGGAATCCTTCGAAATCGCGGCAGTCAGCGGATTGCGAGGTCGAATCTTCGATGACGCCGCATTGTTCCAGATGATGAGAAGGTCGTCTGAGTCCGGGATGCGTTTCAACATACATGGGGCTTCCGGGGACGGGAGGACCGTGGGTTCGGGGGGGCTCCAGGTCTCGCCTTCGTCGCGGGATAGGGACCGGTACTGGCAACCCTTGCTAGTGCGCAAAAGCGCCAGGAGACTGCCATCAGCAAGTTCGGCGATGGCCGGTTCGTGCACCGCCGATCCGTCAAGCGCCATGGAGTTACGGCTTTGGTGGTGGGTCGCAAAATCATCATCCGAATAGTAGACCCAGGATTCAATGCTCTCGTATCGCTCCGGTTCGAATCCAAAATCGTCCGAATGGTGAAAGGGCAGGAGAACGCGACCGGAACTCAGACGAAGAATGTGATCGTTGTTCAAACAATGAAATCCCGTTCCCGAAATCGGCTTTGGTGCGGTCCATGTTTCACCGTCGTCCGGCGAGCGTTTCATGTAGATCCGCCTGTCCCGATTGAAGTCATTCCACCCGGTGCAGAAAAACAGAAGTTCCCCGGATCCGGCGCGAATGAGGTTGGGGTGCTTTACGTTCAGCTTCCAGAGGTTGTCCTGGACAATGAAGCGATGGCCCCATGTGCGACCGGCATCGCGTGAGATACGGGCGCTCAACCGGCATGGCATCTGGTCGTGTTGTTGGCCGCCGTGTTCCTCCGGTCCCAACCGCTCAACGACCGACGGGGATGCCGCGTAGTACTCACACCAGACGAGCATCAGGCGCTTATCGTCCAGCGGGAAGATCAGTTGGTGGTCGTGCCTCGGATTTTCCGGTGTCCAGGGACACGGAATTGATTCGAAGACGGGTTTGAGGAGGGGAGTGTTGGATGGCATCGGGGAATGGGCTTTCAATCTTTCCTAACGCGCACCGCGCGCCCGATGCGAGATGACCGATATGCGGCGTCGAGGATTTTTTGAATGGTAAGCGCTTTGCGCAAGTCCGTATGGGGACTTCTGCGTTCGCGAATTGCCGCCGCGAAATCCCGAACCGGCATCTGGTGCTGAATATCTGCTCCCGGGTCCGCGAGAATCACCTCGGTCGAGAGTCCGGTTTCGGGATGGGCGGTATCAAGTGTCACGACGGGACCGTCGCCTCCGGGAACCATGCGAAGCCGGAGGGAACCGCGGTCCCCGGTTATCTGCCAGATATTCTCGCCTTCCATCGCAACCGCTTCACCCCGTTCGAGTGTAATCACGGCACCGTTGGAGCAGCGGATAAATATCGCGGCGTGAGTTTCCGCGTCGGACCCTGGGGCTACGCGACCGTTCGCCAGAGCGGGAGCGACCGGCCAGGTCTGTGCGAGGACCCATTCGGGTTCCAGCTTCCACCCAGTCACGTGCATCAGGTAATCGAAATCGTATACCCCCCAGTTTACTAGGTAACCGCCACCATTCAGCCGGTGGCTGACCCGCCAGGAGGGCGGTTGCCAGCCATCATTCCGGGCGGCAACGGCCCTGATGCCTCGGCATCGGACGATACGGATCTCTCCCAGATTCCCGTTCTCGACAACGCGCCGGGCGGCGACTGCGCCGTCTAGAAATGACAAGCGAGAGGAACAACAGGCGACCACCCGATCACCCTGAAGTTTCATGTAGCGCCGGATCTGGCCCGCGTTGAGGGCGGGCGGTTTCTCCAGCAGGACGTGTTTGCCTTTACGCAGGGCCCGGTAAGCAAGTGGCGCGCGGACTCCGGTGATGACCGCCAGAACCACTGCGTCGATCTCCGGGTCGTCGATCAGGGATGCCCCGTCATTGTAAACCCTGGGAACCGCGAATTTCTCGGCCGCCTGGGAAACCAGCGTCTCATCAAGGTCCGCGACCGCGACCAGTTCGATTCCCGGGTCGGTCGATGCGGCGGTGAGATGATGGCGGCCGATGACGCCGCATCCGATTATCCCGAGTCCGATTTTCTTCTTTGTGCCAACCATGTTACGATCTTGTCTTCATCCTCTTTCCTCCACGGGGCTATATCCTCAATGCAGAGTCGGTCGAATCCGCTGTAAATCCGGGCCATGGAATCCTCATACGTGCCCGCCGCCTTTTGCGCGTCACGCCATTTGGTGAAATTCTCACGGTCGTAAATTTTTGCCCTGGCATCTATCCCCGCGCAGTCAAAATTGCTTGTCAGGATGTGATCCATTTCTTTGACCATATCTGGCCGTTTCTCAGCAAGATTACTCCGTTCCCATGGATCCTCCCGGAGGTTGAATAATTCCGGCTCATAGCCGATGTGGGCGATGTATTTCCACTCGCCGCGGCGCAACATGAAGGTGCCCGTGGCGCACCGGTCTCCGTGGTATTCACAGAGCGCCCAGTCGCGGGTGCGAGGAACCTCCCCCGTCGCCTGTGGCAGAAGCGATTCCCCGTCGAGGGCATCGGCGTAACCGGGGCGGGCCGCGTATTCCGAGTAGTCAATGTGGCCCATTTCAAGGAGGGTGGGGTAGAGGTCGACGAGAGAGACGGGCGTCTCCACGCTCTCCCCGCATTTTACGCCTGGCCCTCGTATTATCATTGGAACGTGGGACGACGCTTCGTACATGGTCCGTTTCAGAATCTGGTTCTGCTCCCCAGCCATCTCCCCGTGGTCGCTGCAAAATATCACGAATGTGTCGTCCGCGCGTCCCAGTTCGTCAAGCGTCTTCAGCACCTGCCCAACCATCTCGTCAAGGGCCGCGATCATGGCGAAATAGATGTGGCGTATCTCCCGGACGATCGCCTCTGAAAATGCCTTGTCGCAGTTCTTGGTGATCCGCGCATAAGCCGCCGCGGGGTGCTCACTGCCATCGATCGAGGATAGTCCCGGAGGTATGTCGATAGCCTCTTCGTCGATAAGTGCCATGTGCCTTCGCTCCGCTGTGAAGGGGGGGTGCACCAACCCGGTAGTGAGGTAGAGGAAGAACGGGCTTGCGCCGTCACTGGCGTCGCGCAGGAAGTCGTTTGCCTCGTGCACCCGTTCCCAGTCACGGCGGTTGGCAGCGCCGTCATCCACGACCCGAGGCGGGGTGGTACGCGAAATCGGCCGGCGTATATGCGCTGCCCGCGTCCACGAACCAACCCGGTCGCGGATCGAATGCTTGCCGTAAGTGTAATCCAGCGGACCAACCGTGGCAGTTCGGTAGCCCGCGCTTTCAAGAGTCGCGCGAAAGGTCGGTGCGTTCTCGCTGAGGCCCTCATGGTTGTTCCAGCAATCGTAGACGTGCGGGTATTTCCCGCTCCACATGCTGGCGCGCGAAGGGTTGCACACCGGGCAGTTGGTATAGGCGTTGGTGAACTTTACCCCCTCCTCCGCCAGGCGGTCGATGTTTGGAGTGGCTCGTCGCAAGGCCGGATGCCCCATGCATCCCAGCTTTCGACCGTCCAGGCTCTCCACGTTGATTAGAATTATGTTTGGTCGGGACGAGCTGGCTGTGCTCTTCATTATTAAGGCTTCAGTGCCGCGCATGGGTAATGTCAAACTTATTGGGGTTATTGCCGTTGTTCTTGCTTGCCTTTGTGGTAGTTTGCCACAGCGTGTATTGATGAGTAAATCCCTACGCATCAGCGACGAATTATTTAATCAGGCAAAGCGCGATGCAGTGCTCTCGCACCGCTCTCCGCCCCAGCAGGTCGAGCATTGGGCGCAAATCGGCCGGGTGATGGAGGATGTCTTATCCTACGGCGCGCAAAAGGGAATCAAGACGGCTGCGTCCCGGGAAAGTTTGGACGAAGCTCTGGCCAAGGTGGAAACCGCGGCAGGGATAGTGCGTGCGAAAGAAGTGATTGCGCGCACATCCAACCCGCGAACTTGAACACCAGTGAAACCGTTGCTGGTGATGCTGGCGGGGCCGAACGGAGCCGGGAAATCAACCTTCTACGAGGCTTTTTTGTCTCACCTTGATCTGCCGTTTCTGAATCCCGATGTGTTTGCGGGAATAACTGGCCTTGGTCCCTATGAAGCAGCGGAACAGGTATCTGCGCTGCGGGAGGCAATGGTGAGCAGCGGAGCGGGCTTTATCTCGGAGACGGTATTGTCGGATCCGCAAGGAGCTAAAGTGGAGTTCCTCGCTTCGGCCGCGCGGAGGGGATTTGATATCCAGCTTATCTATATCGGACTCGAAAGCGCGGCCTTGTCCCGAGCCAGGGTCAAACGGCGCGTGGAGGCCGGAGGGCATGATGTGCCAAGGGATAAATTGCGGAATCGATTTCCCAGGACGCTGAAGAATTTGGGCCGCACCATTTCCGTATTACCGAGGGTTACTATATACGACAACAGCACGTTCGGACACCCCTTTCTCTTTGTCGCCGAATTTCGCGAACAGAAATTGGCTCAGCGCCGAGATGGAAAGATACCCCCATGGGCGAGGCGGTTTGTTCGATAACCCAGTAGGCCGCTATTCCCGCTCTTCAAGAAATCTGGAAAGTTTCGGTGTGTCCAGAGTCCGTGTAATGCGGAAACTCCCGGCGGGACCGCAGGGATGGCCGCTGTAGATGAAGATGTGTTGCACGCCTCGTTCCTCATCAATCACCGTGCCGGTCGGGTGGAATCCATCCGCCGTTTTGTAAAAGTCCCCTCTATCCTGATTTCTCGCAAAAATCGTCCCTTCAAACCGCCACTCCGCTGATTCCCATTCCTCCGGATCGATACTCCAAAGGTCCACCGTCATCTGCTCACGCACACTCCGTACGACTTCGAATCGCTTTGTCACGGGATTGTAGTCAAATCCCGCGTCTTCGACACTTCGGGGTTGCCGCATATTCGAACGGCGGACATCGACGGGCTTCCCGCCCGAGACCCGGATCTGCAGGTGGGAGGTGAGGGCGCGTTCATCTCGCGCCATGATGAAGATATCGCCCTCGTGTACGACTGCGGCGGGTTCGTACTGGGCCGCCCAATGGGGCAGCGGGTGAACCGCCCGGTCCCAGGTTCGGCCGTCGTCCCGTGAGGTGAGCAGGATAAAGTCGTGTCGGGTATTATCGACCGGACCGTCAACAGGATTCGGGAACTTTTCGCTGCGTCCATGCCCGACGCTGTTTGCGAATGCGCAGAGACCCAGGTCGGGATGGTCGACGA
>Ga0114993_10007500_pt1 | contig 10078 bp, 6 predicted proteins | sample ArcticOcean_MG_C_FD_87042 | JGI IMG/M metagenome (GOLD analysis project Ga0114993, IMG submission 87042) | Marine microbial communities from western Arctic Ocean - ArcticOcean_MG_CB2_150 | ecosystem: Environmental > Aquatic > Marine > Oceanic | place: Arctic Ocean: Canada Basin | collected...
AGTGGTCTAGATCATAGGTCTTGGGCCCTTCAGGCTAGATGGTTTGCTTTTCATGGTTTTTCAGTATTCGCACCTGACCTTCCTGGTCATAGTCTTTCAGAAGGCAAGCCTTTAAAAACGATTGAAGAGATGGGTAAATGGCTCGGGAAAACTCTTAAATTAGCAGGCTGTGAATCAATACATCTTGTTGGACACTCTCAAGGATTTCTTGTTGCTTTAGAGGCAGCTAGCTCTTTAAGGGCAAAACTAAAAACATTAACCGCTGTCGCAACTGCTGCCTCAATACCTGTTAACGAAGCTCTAGTTGAAGCGGCTAAAAAAACGCCTATTGATGCAGCCGATATGTTGCTCAAGTGGGGGTTTGGCTCTCAATCACAATCAGGCAGTAGCGCTGTGCCAGGAATGCAGCCTATAGGAATTGGCCGACAAATAATGGCTAACAATCCCCTAGCAGAAGATCTTGTTGCTTGCACTGAATATAAAAATGGTATAAATTGTGCTAAAGATATTAACACTCCCTCTCACGTTATTCTCGCAACAGAAGACAAAAATACACCTCTTCGATTCGGCGTAGAATTAGCTGAGCTGCTGAATGCTGAGACCACAACTATTTCTAATGCAGGCCATATGCTTCCAATAGAATCTCCAAAAGATACTCTTGATGCCATTAAGTCATTCATCTTAAAAAACTCTTCGTGATAAATCAAATTAAAAAAGTAGGCGTTATTGGCGCCGGAACAATGGGGGCTGGCATTGCTGGTCAAGTTGCAAATGCTGGGGTTGAGGTGTGGCTTCTTGACCTTCCTAGTGAGGGTGAGAACGTAAATAGCCTAGCAGCTAAAGGCCTTGAAAGGCTTAAAGATCCAGACATGCCTGGCCTTATGAGTAAAGAGGCGGAAAGCCTTATAAGAATTGGAAACACTCGTGATCACTTTCATGAACTTGAGGATTGCGACTGGATCGCTGAAGCTGTTGTAGAGAGACTTGATATTAAACAATCTCTTTATCAAAAGCTGAACGAAAGTTGCAAAGAGTCAACTATTATTACCTCTAATACCTCAACGATTCCTATTAGTCTTCTAACAAAAGGAATGCCAAAAAAGTTTTGTGAGCGCTTTGCAATCACTCATTTTTTTAACCCCGTTAGATTTATGAGATTACTTGAATTGGTGCGTGGTGAATTTACTAGAGATGATGTTATTGGTGCTCTTGATTTGTTTAGTGAAACAATGCTTGGAAAGGGCGTTGTCTCATGCTCAGACACGCCCGGCTTTCTTGCTAATAGAGTCGGTGTTTTTGCTATCCAGTGTGCACTTCATAAAGCTTTTGAATATAAACTATCGCCAACAGAAGCGGATGCTTTTTTTGGCAGACCCCTAGGTATTCCAAAGACAGGCGTTTTTGGACTATATGATTTAATTGGCATTGATCTTATGGCGGACGTTGTCAAAAGCCTCGTAAGCATACTTCCAGAAAATGACGTTTTTCATAAATACTCATCTCAAATTGAGCTTATGACCAAAATGATTGCAAATGGTCAGACTGGAAATAAAAATGAAAAAGGTTTTTATAAGCAAATTGGTGATGAGCGGCAAGTAATTGATTTATCAAGTGGAAATTATGGTGCTCATGAGCGCTTAAAAACTCCTCTTCTTGAAGAGGCAGAAAAAATTGGGATTTCTTATATTATCAAAGATACAAGTCCATATGGTCTTTATATATGGGATGTTATTTCAGAAACGCTCTGCTATGCTGCATCTCTAGTACCAGAGGTCACTGATGATTTAACGCAAATAGATGATGCTATGAAGCTTGGTTATAACTGGGTTCAAGGACCATTTGAGCTGTTAGATGAAATTGGAATTGAGTACTTTGTTGATAGACTTAAAGATGATGGTAGACACGTTCCAGAGTTTCTTCTTAAGGGGCTTAATAATAAATTTTATAACAATTCAAAATCAGGATTAAGCTCTCTTTCACCTAGTGGGAATCTCAAACCAATTATTAGATCAGATGGTGTACTTAGATTTTCTGAAGTTCGACAAACCCTCAAAGCAATAAATTCAAATGAATCTGCTAGCTGGTTTGAGTACGAAGGCGCAGCAATTGTTGAGTTTCATTCCAAAGCGAATGCGCTGGATAGCGCCTCTTTGGATATGATTTCTGATGCAATATCTGAGTCTGAAAAAAAAGGCTTACGTGGTGTGGTAATTCACAATGACTTCCAGCATTTCTCCTGTGGAGTTAGTCTTTGGAGTGTTAGAAATTGCTTTGAAAAAAATGACTTTGATGCTCTTGATGCGTTTCTTGTCTACTTTCAGAATACAATGCTGAAAATGAGAAATTCCAAATTACCTGTAATTGCTGCGCCAGTGGGTATGTCAATTGGTGGTGGCTTTGAAGTTGTGCTTCATGCGGATCATGTTGTTGGTCATGCTAACTCAGTCATGGGTCTTGTTGAGTCATTTATGGGAGTTGTTCCAGCAGGTGGCGGATGCAAAGAAACACTTTATAGGTGGTCTGAAAATTTAGGAGATACTCGCAAAGGCGCTTGGAAATCATTTATGAATATTGGACTTGGTAGACGAGCCAATTCTCCCCAAGAGGCTGACGCCCTATCAATGAGAAGAGCTGATGACGTCTTTCATATGAATAGAGACCGTATACTTAACAGTGCGCTTTCATCGATTGAGACAACCTCAAAAGCAAAAGTCAGAAGTCCCCTCGCACTTTCTGGTTCAGACCACTTTGAAGAAATGCTCGAGTGGCTTACAACAAGCCATCAAAAGGGTATGCTTACGCCGCATGATGTGACTGTTGGAACTGAGATTGGTAGAATTATGACAGGTGGAAATTGTGATTCTGGCACTATTTTTACCGAACAAGATATTTTAGATGCTGAACGCTCTTCATTCCTTACCCTTACTCAAACTCAAGAAACGCAAGCAAGGATTGTATCCATGCTAGATAATGGAATTACGCTTAGAAATTAACAGTTAATACTATGAACAAAAATCCTGCAAATTTTGTACCTCTTACGCCTATTTCATTCTTACATAGAACAGCAGATGTCTATGGTCAGAACACTTCTGTAATTTATGAAAATAGAACTTACACCTGGACTGAGTCAAGAGAAAGATGTACTCGTATTGCGTCAAGCTTAAACAATCTAGGTGTTATTCCGGGAGATACTGTATCAGTTCTTGCATTCAACACTCCAGAAATGTTTGAATCTCATTTTTCGATTCCGATGGCTGGTGCTGTTCTTAATACTATAAATATAAGACTTGATGCTGGAACAATCGCTCATATTCTTGAAGATAGTAAGGCAAAAATTCTATTTGTTGATAGAGAGCTTTTTAAGTTAGCGTCTGAGGCGTTATCTATTTCTTCAATAAACCCAAAAGTAGTTTTAATAAATGATGAGTTTGCTGAATCTAACCCAGAAGTAACTAAAGAGACTATTGGATATGAATCTCTCATTGAAAACGGTGACCCTTCATTTAAATGGCAGCGACCTAATGATGAATGGCAGCCATTATCTCTGAACTATACTTCAGGAACAACTGGGACTCCAAAGGGGGTTGTTTACCATCATCGTGGTTCATACTTGATGAGTATGGGCACAGTTATTGGCTGGGAACTTACCAATCATCCGGTATACCTATACTCAGTGCCAATGTTTCATTGTAATGGTTGGGGCCACGCCTGGACGATGGCTGCAGTTGCTGGAACAGTTGTATGCCTTAGAACATTTTCACCCGAAAAAGTATTTAACTTATTAGAAGCACATAATGTGACTCACTTTGGTGGAGCGCCAATAATGCTTAATATGTTGTCCAATGCGCCAAAAGAAATACAAAAAACTTTTGATCGTGAAATTAAAGTTATGACTGCCGGAGCTCCTCCGCCTGCAAAAGTTCTCGAAAGTATGATATCTCTTGGTTTCAATGTTATGCATGTTTATGGTCTCACTGAAACCTATGGGCATATTCTTCAGGCTGCGCCTCAAAAATCATGGCTTGATGAGATGCCAGCGGAACTTGCAAAACTAAGTTCACGCCAGGGGGTTCGATTTCCGATGACAGAGGATGTAAGCGTCATTAATCAAGAGACTGGCGAACATGTTCCACCAGATGGTGAGACAATTGGAGAGATAGTAATTCGTTGTAATACCTGCATGATGGGGTACTTTAATAATCCAAAAGCTACCGAAGAAGCCTTCGCTGATGACTGGTTTCATAGTGGTGACTTGGCTGTAATTCATAATGATGGCTACATTCAAATCAAGGATAGGTTAAAAGATATCATAATCTCTGGAGGGGAAAATATTTCTTCTGTAGAGATTGAAAATGTTCTTTATCAGCACCCCTCAGTTGGAGAAGCTGCCGTTGTAGCTATGTCAGATGAAACTTGGGGGGAAGTTCCTTGTGCGTTTGTAGAACTAAAATTAGGTCAACTGGCATCGGAAGAAGAACTTATTAATTTTTGTAAGAAAAATATGGCTAAATTTAAAAGACCAAAAAAAGTTATCTTTGGACCACTGCCTAAAACCGCAACTGGGAAAATTCAAAAGCACGAGCTTAGAGGCTCAGTTAAGAACATTGGAGAAGCTTAATGTCAAACTATACCGCCCCAGTGGAAGACATGGGATTTGTTTTAAGAGAGGTCGTAGAGTTAGAAAGACTTTGTAGTGAAACTGGGATTGATGCCTCTACTATTGACATAATTGATACTGTTCTTGATGCTGCAGGAAAACTAGCAAAAGAAGAAATTGAGCCTATTAATAAACCAGGAGATCTTGAAGGTTTAAAAATTAATAGTGCTGGAGAAGTGACTACGGCAACTGGTTTTAAGGAGGCTTATCATCACTATGTTGAGGGTGGGTGGGGCTCTCTTCAATTTGATCCTAAATATGGTGGCCAAGGAGTCCCGTTTGTTGTTGCAGCCAGCGTTCAAGAAATGTGGCATTCTGCAAACATGTCTTGGGGTCTTTGCCCACTTCTGACACAGGGAGCAGTCGAGGCCATAACTCATAATGCAAGTGACGAGCTTAAGGAGCGCTACCTTCCAAAATTGATATCTGGTGAGTGGAGCGGCACAATGAATTTGACCGAGGGTGATGCTGGAACTGATGTAGGTGCCCTAAAAACTCGCGCAATACCAGAAAAAAATCACTATTTAATTCGTGGTCAAAAAATATATATCACTTGGGGCGAGCATGATATGGCAGAAAATATTGTGCATTTAGTTTTAGCACGGCTTCCTGATGCTCCTGAAGGGGTTAAAGGAATTTCTCTATTCTTAGTCCCAAAAATACTAGTAAACGATGATGGCTCTTTGGGTGAGGCAAACGATCTGAGAGCCCTATCTTTAGAAGAGAAAATTGGAATTCATGCTTGCCCTACATGTGTAATGAGCTATGGTGACAAAACTGGGGCAATTGGTTACTTGGTAGGTGAGGAAAATAGAGGCATACAATGTATGTTTACAATGATGAACAATGCAAGGCTGACTGTTGGGCTTCAGGGCGTATCGGTTTCTGAACGAGCCTATCAACAAGCGCTTAGCTTTTGCAATTTGCGCGTCCAAGGAGTTGCTCCTGGATACAAAGAGGCAGGCCCAATAATTAGACACCCCGATGTTCAGCGCATGTTGTCTAATATGAAGTCAATAACTGAAGCTTCTCGTGCTCTGGCTTATTATGCATGCGCTGAAGTTGATTTTGCGGATAGTGCCTTGCCATTAGCGGTCCTTGAAAAACACAAAAGAAGGCTAGGCATCCTTACGCCAATCGTTAAAGGATGGTGCACAGAAACCGCACAAGAAGTTGCATCTTTAAGTCTTCAATGCCATGGAGGAATGGGGTATATTGAAGAAACTGGCATTGCCCAAATTGTTCGGGACGCCCGTATATTGCCAATTTATGAAGGGACTAATGGAATTCAAGCTATGGACCTAGTTGGTAGAAAAATTATTAGTGACAATGGTTTGGGTATGAATGAGTTGATCTCTGAAATGAAACAATGTGCTAACAAAGAATCTCTAAAAACTCAAGTTTCCGCCGCACAACTAAATCGCTTTAAAGAGTCTTTAAGTGCGCTAGAAAATACAACGTCGTTTGTTATAAATAATTCTGAAAATACACAGCATTCTGGGCAAATAGCTTTTGATGTTCTAATGATGGCAGGAACGATTACAGCTGCATGGCAGATGCTAAAAAGCCTTGCTAAGGTAAAAACTGCCTTTGAAAATAATACAGTTTCATCTGATTTTTTTGAAGAAAAATCAAAATCTGTAAAACACTTTTTAGATTTTATCTTGCCAAGATATCAATCAAACTTTGCAACAATCTCAGCGCTATCTAGCTAAAAGGGCTTTAACTTATTATCCTAACCATTACCTCATTTTTTCTAAACATAAGAGCCAAAGGCGAATTAAACCGAGCAATCATAAAGCCTCCTTGTGTTTTGATGCTTTTTTTTTCAAGCAATAATGAAAGCTTTTTTTGATAGCTAATACTTCGAGATTCGTTCGCCCAACCCCCAAAGGTTATAACAGCAACATCCCCAAGACTTTCTTGCTCAATAGAAACTAGGCTTGTATTCGCTTTTGGTAGGTCTTCTATGGAATACTCTTTTGGCATTACAAAAGAAACGTTATAAGCGTTTAAGCCCTCAGATGGGCAATCAGAGATAACTGGTGTAGTCATAGCAATCTTAGACTCTTTATCATTTCCACCAACAATATAGTTGAAAATTCTTCTAAAGCCAGTACTAGTCGAACTTTTATAATCGCTTCGAACCTTTGTAGTTGCAACGATCATATCACTATAGCTTCTAATTTCAAAAATTCCCTCTTTTAAAATAAGCTTATATTCTAGGGTTTCAATAGACATAATAGTTGTTATTTTTTTCCAATATAAGGAAACAGTATAGGGGTGGTTTTTTTGTATTTTAGATACTCTGAATCTGCCCCCCATTTTTTTTCAGCTTTTTCTTCTAAAAAAGGTAGGCCACTTATTTTAGTTATAAGAAGATAAACGAAGACTGGTGAAATGAGTGTTAAGAATTGCCAGCCTGATAAAAGTGGTAGTGATATTATTGCAATTCCAAACCAAAGAGTCACTTCGCCAAAATAGTTGGGGTGCCGTGAAATCGACCATAGTCCAGTTGAAATATACTTATTTTTATTTGCTGGCAAAGAGCTAAAATTCTTTTTTTGTTTGTCTGAAATAGCTTCAAATGCAAATCCGAATATCCAAAGGCTTACGCCTATAATAAAAAACAGGCCTAAAGGTTTTACTGGGTTTATCACAACTACAGTAATCGCATTAATGGTTGTTAGAAAAACCCAGAGCGCTGAAAGCGTCCAGGTCATTAAAAACTTAGGATATGAATTCTTTATCTCTCTAAATCTTTTGTCTTCGCCGCTTTTAACAATTCTTATATAAAGAAAAGTTCCCAGTCTCAGTGTCCAAATAGAAACAAAGACCGCTACAATTGATGAAATAATTGACACTTGCTGTTCTGAAGTGAAGAGCGCTATCATTGCAGTAACAACAATAAGAAGTGTTGCAATCATTCCTGTCAGGTCAAAATATTTTTCGGTTTTAGTTATAAGAGCAGGGATTGCAATGGCCCAGTGAACAACAAAACTAACTCCAGCACAAAGAAATATAATTGGAGCCCCAAATAGACGGAGCGCTCCGTCCGAGGCTGCAAGTGCAAAAAGACAGGCAATTAAAATACAAGCAAATATTGTAGCTATGTGTGTAATATTATTTTTCATTTTGTCTCCATGGTCTCAGCCACTATGGCTTTTTGAAAAGGTAGTGGGAAACTCCCCACTCATTTCCCTTATTAAAGCCAAAAAGCACTTCACATGACATAAAAAATATACGCCATCTTTGAAACCATTTGTTGGCTTCATTTTCTCCATAAGTGTTTGAAAATAATTCTAACACTTCACCCTTGTTACCGTCCATTTTACGCAGCCAGGCAAGCGATGTTTTTTCATAGTGTGTTCCTTCCACTCTCCAATCTTTCTCTATCTTCATTTTATCTGGGAAGCTCATTAAAAGACGGTGTGAAGGCATTTGTCCCCCACTAAAAAACTCTCTAGCCATCCAATCCCCCTCATCTTCATCTTCAAAAGGGTATGCAATTTTTTCATGTGAGAAGATGTGAACAAAAAGTTTTCCTTCTTGATTAAGCCACCTACTGACCCGCTCAAGGAGTTCATTATAGTTTCGCATATGCTCAAACATTTCAATCGAAATAACTCGATCAAACTGCTTATTTATAGAAAAATCATTCATATCAACAGTAATAACTTCGATATTTTTTAGGCCTAGTTTTTTACATTTTTTTTCTATAAAGCCTCTTTGATCGTTAGAATTACTTACTGCTGTGACCTTGCTATTAGGAAACTTTTTAGCCATAAAAAGTGTCAAAGACCCCCAGCCACAGCCAAGTTCTAATATTTCTTGTCCATCAACTAAACCAGCTCTTTCACAGGTCAGATTTAACATTTCATCTTCTGACTGGTCTAAGGTCAAAGTCCCACTTGGCCAGTAACCAGAACTATACTTTAGGTTGCATCCAAGAACCAGTTCAAAAAAAATTGGTGGCACCTCATAGTGCTGCTCATTTGCTTTTTCTGGAACCAGGGCAATTGGGCTTTTATTTAAAACTTCAATCCAAGATGAGTGTTTTTTTTCCATCTCGGGTTGATCAATACTCGTTGCTTCTATAAGCCTTTGAGCGCATAAACGCTTTATTCCAAGCCTAATAAGTATGTCTGGTAATAATCCGTTTTCTGCAAGTTTTATTAATAATTTAATCATTTTTTAGTATGTAATTTTAATATTTTGAGAGTCGGGCTTAGCAAATATAAACTGAAAATCACCAATTAAGTTTTCAAGAAATCCTGCTTCACAGTAAACTAGATAAAAAATCCAAATCCTTATAAAAGGATCTGAAAAACCAAGTTCTCTTACTTGTGGCAATACTTTTTCAAAATCTTTACGCCAGATTTCGAGTGTCCTTGCATAATGAAGAGTTATATCTTCAGAGTCAACCATAATTAAATCCGTTTTCTCTTTGATGGCTTTCTCAACTTGGGGCGCTGAGATAAGGCAGGAGCCAGGAAAAATATATTTTCTGATAAAGTCTACTGAATTTTTATAGGCATCAAAGTCTGGATCGTTATATGTTATTCCTTGAAGCGCCATTAAACCATTTTTCTTCAGCAATGAGGAGGCCTTTTCAAAGAAGCCAGGCACGAAGTCAGACCCAACAGCCTCTATCATTTCAATCGAAACAACCTTATCAAAAGTGCCCTCAAGCACTCTATAATCTTTGTTTAATAAAGTTATCTTATTATCTAAACTCTCTTTACTAATCAACTCAGCAACATAATTAAACTGATTGTCTGATATAGTCGTAGTGGTAACTTTACAGCCATAATTTTTGGCTGCATGTGTTGCAAAACTTCCCCATCCTGTTCCAATTTCAAGAACATGATCATCACTATTTAGGTTTAGTTTTCGACATAGCCTATCTAATTTTTCTATTGAAGCATCCTGCATGCTTGACTTCTTATTTGAAAAAATACCGCTTGAGTAAGTCATAGTTGAGTCAAGCCATAGCTTATAAAAATCGTTACTAAGATCGTAATGTGCCAAAATATTACTCTTACTTCCTTTCAAGGTATTTTGTCTAAACCTATGGATTATTTTAGTGATTGGATTTGTTAATCTTGCAAGTCCAGACTCAAGCCCTTCCATAGTTTTTTTATTTCTAATAATTAGCTGAATTAGTTGAACCAAGTTATCTGCAGACCAATAACCAGCAGTGAAGGCTTCTGCCGCACCATTGGTGCCGCCACTTCCTAAAAAAACATAAAACTCTTGAGACGAAACGGTTAAAGTTGCCTTAAGTTCTGATTTGGTCATGCCAAATACGTGCATTTCAGAACCATCAATTATTGTCAGTTCACCAGTTTTTAAGCCTTTCAGTTTTTTAAATAAAATCCTTTTAAAGAAAGAAGTCATTCTAGTACTTCTTTGCATTTC
>Ga0114993_10007507_pt1 | contig 10073 bp, 6 predicted proteins | sample ArcticOcean_MG_C_FD_87042 | JGI IMG/M metagenome (GOLD analysis project Ga0114993, IMG submission 87042) | Marine microbial communities from western Arctic Ocean - ArcticOcean_MG_CB2_150 | ecosystem: Environmental > Aquatic > Marine > Oceanic | place: Arctic Ocean: Canada Basin | collected...
GAGGTGCTGAAGGAAATCGGGGTGTTGCTCGAGCTGAAGGGGGAGAACCCGTTCAAGACGCGGGCGTATGTAAACGGGGCGCGGGTGTTGGAGGGGCTGACGGAGCCGCTGGAAACGCTCATCGCAGAGGAACGGCTGGGCGACATCAAGGGCATCGGCAAGGCACTGGTTGAAAAAATCACGGAGCTGGCGGAGACGGGGGAGCTGGAATATTACGACACGCTCAAAGCCTCCATCCCGCCGGGCCTCATCGAGATGCTCGACGTGCAGGGTATGGGGCCGAAAAAGGTAAAGGCGGTGCACGAAAAGCTCGGGCTCGAAACCATCGCGGCGCTGGAAGCAGCGTGCGAAGCGGGCAAGGTGGCGGAGCTGGATGGGTTTGGCAAAAAGAGTGAAGAGAAAATCCTCGAGAGCATCGCCTTCAAACGCCAACACGCGAGCCATCATCATCGGCATAAAATGTTGATTGCGGCCGAACCGATTCTCGATGATTTGCGGAGTCATCCGGATGTGATTCGGTGCGACATCGCGGGTAGTTTGCGCCGCGCCAAAGAGGTGAGCGGCGATATCGATTTTCTGGTGTCCGCCAAGGAAAGCGCGGACATCATCGAGGCATTCACCACGCGCGCCGGCGTGCTGAGCGTGCTCGCCGCCGGCAGCACGAAAGCGAGCGTATTGCTCGAAGGCGGCATTCAGGCGGATTTGCGGGTGGTCGAAGATTCGGAGTTTGCCAGTGCGCTCGCGTATTTTACCGGCAGCAAAGAGCACAACATCGCAATGCGCAGCCGCGCCATCGGGCGCGGGTTACGGCTCAACGAATACGGCCTCTTCAAAAGCAAAGAGGAAACGCGCGACGCCAAGCTGCGGCTGGATTGCAAAACCGAGGAGGAAATTTTCCAAGCGCTGGACCTCGCCTACGTGCCGCCGGAACTCCGCGAGGACCGCGGCGAATTCAAGGCCGCCGAGAAAAACGAAATCCCGCGCCTCATCGAGTGGACTGACCTCAAAGGCTCGCTGCACAACCACAGCAACTGGAGCGACGGCCACGAAACCCTCGAGGAAATCGCCGAACACATGAGCGGCCTCGGCTGTGCGTATTGGGCCATCACCGACCATTCGAAAGCGTCTTTCCAAGCCAACGGCCTCGACGCCGCGCGCGTCAAAAAACAACTCAAAGCCGTCGCCGTAGTGAACCAAAAACTGGAGGACGACGGCGACGATTTCCGTTTGCTCACCGGCATCGAGGTTGATGTGTTAAAAACCGGGCTCGATCTTGAGGACGATTTGCTCGCCCAGCTCGAAGTCGTCGTCGCCAGCATGCACGTCGCCGGCAGCGACGAAGCCGACAACACGAAACGGCTGATTAACGCCGCCAAAAATCCGAACGTCCACATGATCGGCCATCTCAGTGGCCGCTTACTGCTCGGCCGCGCGCCGCAGAAGCTCAACCAACAAGCCGTCATCGACGCCTGCGCGGCCACCGGCACGTGGATTGAGCTCAATGCCAACCCTCACCGCCTCGACCTCGACTGGCGCCATTGGCAATACGCGAAAAGTAAAGGCGTAAAATGCGTCATCAACAGTGACGCCCACCGCAACGAACACGCCGGGTTTTTAAGAATCGGCACCGGCATCGCCCGCAAAGGCTGGCTGACCAAGGGCGACGTGGTGAACACGCTGCCGCTAGCGAAGCTGCGGAAGGAACTGGAAAAGAAACGAGGCTAACGCCGCCGCCGCCGACCGCCGAAGCCGAAGTGTTGGCCTTTGCCGATACGAGCGGCTTTCATTTTGCGGTCGCGGACGCTGACGCCCTTGAAACGTTTCTCGTCGAGGATGGTCGTGTAAGTGTAGTCGAATCCTTCCAGCTTCGCGCGATCGATGCCGCGGCCGATGAAGCGCTCAATGGCGTCCACGTGCTGCACATCCTCGGCAACCATGATGGTGAATGCATCGCCGGTTGACTCGTGGCGGCCGGTGCGGCCGATGCGATGCACGTAATCCTCCGGGTGCTGCGGCACGTCGTAGTTGACCACGTGGCTGACAGTGGTGATGTCCAGGCCGCGGCTGGCGATGTCCGTGGCCACAAGTATTTCAAATTTTCCATCGCGAAATCCTTTGAGCGCCTTTTCGCGGTCGCTTTGGGTGCGGTTGCTGTGCAGCGTGGCGACGGCATGGTTCTTCCGCTTGAGCTGGGTGCTGATGCGGTCCGCGCCAATCTTCGTTCTGCAAAAAACTATCGCTGAATCGTAGTTTACATCATCGAGAATGGCGTAAAGCAAGTCCGCCTTTTGCCGCTCGGCCACGGGATAGATGACGTGGCGGATGGTGTCCTTGGGCGAACGCCGCATGCCAATCTCGATGGTCTCAGGATCGTTCATGGCCCACTGGATGAGCGTCTCGATAGCGGGCGGAATGGTGGCGCTGAAGAGGGCAGTCACGCGATCCTTCGGGCATTTTTGCAGGATGCGCTTCATGTCGGGCAAGAAGCCCATGTCAAGCATGCGGTCAGCCTCGTCGAGCACCACGTACTCAATATCCGCCATCTTTGCCGCGCCAGATTGCATGTGGTCGAGCAGCCGGCCGGGCGTGGCGACGATGATGTCCACCCCGCTCTTCAATGCATCAAGCTGTTTGGTGTAGCCCACGCCACCGTAAATCACCGCCACGGTAAGATCGGTAAACCGCGCGTAATCGCGAATGGCCGTTTCCACCTGCGAGGCCAGCTCGCGCGTCGGCTCAATAATAAGCACGCGCGTCTTCCCGTGTTTTTTCCCAAGATTGGAAATGAAAGGCAAGGCAAAGGCCCCTGTCTTGCCCGTGCCGGTCTGGGCGCTGCCGATCACATCGCGTCCCTCGAGCAGCAACGGAATGGCACGCAGTTGAATGGGAGTTGGGTCGATCCACCCCATTGCCTTGACCCCCTCGAGGACGGGCTTGGATAAATTCAGTTTGCTAAATGGCATAAAGGCGGGAGTTTATGGGGCACGTTGCCCAATGTCGCAAACACTTTTCTTGAGAAAGTGTGTGGTTCGGCGCATAGTGGGGGTCGACGGGGCGTGGCGCAGCCTGGTTAGCGCGCCTGCTTTGGGAGCAGGAAGTCGAGAGTTCGAATCTCTCCGCCCCGACCATTTCACTTTTTTCACCAAACAAAATGGGCGACGGATGTCATTCGTCGCATCGGGATGGTGTTTGTGATCGGGAATGTTATTGACAATTTGTTAATAAATGCGAATGTTCCTGCTGTTGGCAGTCGTTCGCTGCCGCAAGGAGGTGGATATGTCTGTAAAACGCGGGACGTTTTCCCATGTTAAGCGCTGGTTGTGCGTAGCTCTGCTGTCGGGCTTGGTGTGCACTTCTTCGGCGTTTGTGCTGACGGGGATGCCTGATGGGCAGGAGGTGAACCCCACGGTCGGTGGTGTTGTGCTCAACAACAACCTGATGTCGCCAGGGGGGGTGCTGTTTGGGATGGGTGGCCCGAAGGATCTCAAGAAATTTTTCCGATGGAACACTCCATACCTTGTTTATTCGTTCGACGCTTCGTTTGTAAACTATTTTGGGTTCGAGGGGATGGATGCAGTTCACGATGCGTTCCGTGTCGTGAATGATTTTTTTGTGCCGGAGGACGGGAGCTACATGGGGATGTCCAAGCTGGAATTGGCGAAGCACGGGTTCGCGGGGAATTACAACACGGCTTGGATTAATACCACGGCGCAAAATTCCCAGATCATTGACATTAAAAGCATCGTGCTGGGCATGCTGGTGAATCACTTGGGGATAGGCAACCCGCATCGGCATGCGTTCTCGATGACCGGTGGCACAACAACCCCGGGGGCTAATCAATTTAATTTTCAGGTGCGTCTGCGAAATTATGACCCGTACACGCTCAAGGAAACGGATGTGATAAACGGAGTTCAGTACGCCTATCGTCTGATCCACGACGGCATCCCGCAAGCCGGCGGGGCCTTGCCGGCGATCACGGTGGTGGACATGGAGGAGTATACTGCGGATACCAGCGGGAACGCTTGGACTTCAGTGGCGGGAATCACGGATGCTTTTTATGGGGAGACGATGATCTACTGGACCGATCAGCCCACGCTTTTTAATTTTGGGGTTTACTACGATGGAATCAACTCGATGGGCGGCCAGTATCAGCCGCGACATGCGTTGACGTTTGATGATGCAGGAGGACTGAAATATCTCTACAGCACCAATACTTATGCATGGGAATCCATGGATGTTTCAGTGCGGCTGATCTATCCGGCGCAATTTTTGCCCACGACTCAGGATGAAATGCGTGCGATTAACCGCAATTGGTCGGGAGTGCCCGCTGGGTTGAATTTCCAGAATGCTACTGGTCGGCGTCTGCCAATCTGGCCGCGTCGCGGGGGGGCTAACATCGTCCCGTCTTTTCGTTACACCACCCCGATTTTTGGGCAGCCAGTGATTGGCTCCACCCCCGGCAACGCTTGGCAGCCGGGCGGCGTAGCGAGCGTCAACAACATTGGACCCGCCGACATCCTGTTGCGTGGTGGCGTCGACAAGATGCAGTTTTATCACCAACCATTTGATTCATTGCTGGGGGTTAATTTCATCCCCACGAACTTTGTGTGGACGGTTCCTTTCGTGGCGCAGAACGGCTATAACGTTGGTGGTCTCACCAACACCACGCCGGGCTCAAGCACATGGCTGGGCCAGCAGATTTTTAAATTCGCCACCATGACGGTTGGGCGCACGGTGACTGAGCCAGACTTTATTTTTGTCAGTGATGACTTGGGGACATCAGTCGATGGTGTTCCCATCGCCTACAACCGATCCTTGGGCACGAATTCCTGGACGGAGACCTCGGCGTTTAATGTGGGATTTTTTACGGGCCTGAACGCGCCCGCGGGCGTGGGGCCGGGCGTGATAAATCCGCTGCCGGTGGGCGCGGGCACCAACATCACCTACACCTTCACCAAGCTTCGGGACTATTTCGAGATGATCTGGAGCGGCGAATCAACGGTGGTGGGCAATCGGGATACCTTTTCGATTTGGGGACACATCAAGGGGCCGGGGCCGAATGATCTCATTGTGTTCCCGCGCGATGCGACGGCATGGCGGGTGGAGAATAAAGTGATCCCCGATGCTTCGCCGCCGGCCATTACGCTCATTAGCGACAACGGTGGTGTCGGGCCCATTGAGCAGAACACTTACACGCGCAGCGAGGAAACGCTCACCATCATTGGCTCGGAAATGGCCAGCGTGACTGCCATCGAAATCTTGAGCGGCGATCTAGTGCTTCAGACTATCATGCCCGTAGATCGTTATATCCAGTCTAACACCCAAATTGATCTTCCGCCCGGGGTGTTTAGCGAGGCGTCCGAGGGGGCCGCACTGGAGTTACGGGTTTGGAACAGCATAGGTGTTAGCCAGAAGGGACCTCAGAAATTTACCATTGAGACAGGGCGGCCAGTGATCGCCTCGACCAGCGCAGACAACATAGTTTATGACCGGGCGGAAACTGTCACCGTGCGCGGTTATGGCTTCAAGAGCAAGACAGCCTTGCAAACGAAGCTGGCATTTTTGCGGGTGGATGACAGTCAGGGATCGGCGGTTTACGACAATGGGATCGCCGGGTCTGGAACTTCAGACGGGCTGCCTTTGGCCGCAACTTTTGAGGTGATTAACGACACCTCCGCCGTGTTAACCATCAATGCAATTGGACCTCGAGCGGATGGATCCAATCGGCGTCTCCGCGTGGCCCGATCCACGGTTTTATCAGCCAGCGACGTTGACTCGGTGCTAAGCCCGCCCAACAATGTTCTGTTTGCCGCCATCACCACTAAGCCGGTTATCGCCTCGCTCAGCCAGCTGAATGCTTCGACAACGTGGGAGGACGTGACGACCACTGGAATGTTCAAGCGTGACCGTATTCTGGAGATCAACGGAACCGCCTTAAACACGCTGACCACCATTGAGATTGTGCAGGAGAACGGCAGTTCTTTTGCAAATCCGGTTTTCATTCAGCTTCCCAATCCCGCCGTGGTAGTCGATGACAACGGCACCCGTATCCGGGTCGGCACCAACGCCATCCCGTTCCCGGACTCGGACAACAACAGCTCGTTACGGCGATCCTTTCGCCTCTACAATGCCGCGGGAGTGACGGATATCAATGGTTCGCTGCTGTTTGCGGTCAACGTCCAGCCAGTGGTCACCGGCATGGGGGGCTTCGCAAATCCAAGATTTTTTAATCGCGAAAAAACCATTGGCGATGACGTGGCAATTTATGGTTCAGGGCTAATGGCAGTGGGCGAAATCCACATCATTGATTCAAACGGATCGGACATGAATCCATCTGCGATTCCGAAGATCACGCTGCCGCATCCGGGAGTAACAGTTGCTGACACACAGATTTATATTGATACCCAGATTGCCCAGTTTAGCGAGGGGGCAACGGCCGACACGGACATAAACAATACGCGCAGAATTTTCAAACTGGTCGGTGCTCGCGATAATGCTACCAGCCCGCTGGCGGATCGATTTGGCGTGGGGATGCCGCCGGGGATTCCAGCCATTGCCGGTTTTGCTTCGCCCAACAATTACAACCGACATGTTGATGTCATGACCATAACTGGCACTGGGTATGGGATGGTAACTCAAGTGGAGATTGTTGATATATTTGGAAACCAGATTGTTGGAGCCTTCGGGGTTACGCCATCAACTGGGGTTAATGTTGGTAGCGCAACATTTTTGACCATTGATGCCAATGCCTCAGGGTGGGCGGGCGTAATCAGTTTGCTGGATCATGTTACCGCATTGGGGCGGAGAATTCGAATCACGACACCGTTCGGCACAGTAACCTCAAGTGAGATTACGGGCGGTGCCTTCACGGTATCGGGTGTGGCTGAGTTTGGAACAACAGTAAACGATACGTTTGCTGGTGGCGGATACAACGGAGGCACCACCACCTACACCCAAGCGGGTGGTAACCTGTTCATTAATGGTTCTAATTTCCGCGGTGTGAATCGAATTTCCTTCCAAGGCGGTGGCACAGTAAATGTGGACATCGACCCGAATAATCCACCAAATGGTTATTGGATCAGCCCCAACGGGACACAGATTGTAATCCAAAGCGCGGTCATCCCCGCGGGCTGGATTGGGGGAGGCGCGAGAACAGTGGATCTGAGATCAGCCGCTGGTGTAATCCGCAGTACACAGGCAATCACAACGGCCCCCTAAAATAGAGCCCAACAGCTATTCAGAACTATTCAGGCTTGCGGGCCAACTGCTTGGCTGCCCTTGACTTGCGACGGGTGGCTGTTTTTTTATGAATGACCCCACTCTTGGCGGCCTTGTCGACAGTCTTGTAAATATTCTTCAGCGTCTCCGCCCCAGCCGCATCATCGCCTGCCGTTATATTTTTGCGGAGCGATCGTTTGAGGCTGGCAATTCGAGTTCGAACAATACGGTTGCGATCTCGCTTGCGATCGTTCTTGCGCTTAAGCAATGCCCTCCGCCATGTGAGGCGCTCTTCGGGGCCGCGGTCTTTTAATCTTTTTGTTTCTGCCATAACTCTCCAATGGGACGGGGGATAGTGACGATTTTCAAATTAATGTCAACGGTGCTTTTGCATTTTGTTAGACAAAAAATCCCAAGCAATTCGGGACACATTCTCGACTGACTGGGTTGAATCAATCCTGATCACCCGATCTGGATGATTATTTGCGATGGCTATGTAGCCGAGGGAAACTCTCTCGAAAAATTCCCGGTTACATTTCTCAAACCTGTCGGTGCCGACACGTTCCAAGATCCGTTGTTCGCTGGTCTGTACCGGAATTTCCATTAAAAAGGTCAAATCCGGAATTGTGTTTCCCACGGCAATATTGATGACCGATTCAACAAAGCCAAGGTTCAGTTGGCGCCCATGTCCCTGATAGGCGGTGGTGGAATCGTGAAACCGATCGCACAAAACCACTGAATTTTCAGCAAGGGCAGGGCGGATAATCTCGCGAACCAACTGCGCCCGACTGGCGTTCATCAGCAACAACTCGGCTTCAGCTGTCAACGCATCAGGGCCATGTTTTAGCAGTTTCCTGATTTCTTCTCCGCTGCTTGTGCCGCCCGGCTCTCGCAGCGCCACGACTTTGTGACCTTCGTTTTCTAACCGGTCGGCCATGAGTTTGATCTGCGTGGATTTGCCGCAGCCCTCGATGCCTTCAAATGAAATGAAAAATCCAGACATTGTTCAGATGCGTTTGGCGCGCGCGCCGGATGGAGTGTCCTCAATCACCCATCCGGCTGATTGCAGTTCGTCGCGTATGGCATCAGAAGTGGAAAAGTCCTTGGCTTGGCGGGCGACGTTGCGTTGCTCGACCTTGGCCAGAATGTCCTCGGGTACGGCTTCGTCGGTTTTCCCAACGCCGAGCACGGCGTCAAGTTTCTTCCAAGTAGCCAAGGCCATCGCCGCTCTCTCGGAGGACATGGAGGAGGTTAACTTTCGGTTCGTTTCGCGAACCCAGTCGAACACAACCGCCCAGGCACTCGAAATATTTAGGTCATCATCCAATGCGGTCGTGAATTTTTCAATCGTCTCCGCCTCTGGTTGATTTTCAACGTTGCCGGAAGTTTCACGGAGTTTAGTCACGCATTCGTCAATCCGCGCCAAGGCCGTGCGCGCACCGGCAAGGCCGGAGAGTGTGAAATTAAACGTCTCGCGATAGTGGGCACTGATCATCAACTGGCGGATATCGCGGCCTTCAAATCCCTTTTTGAGCAAGTCGTTCAGCACGAAAAAATTGCCGAGGCTCTTGCTCATTTTCTTCCCCTCAACTAGCAGGTGTGCGCCGTGAAGCCAGTGTTTTACAAAAGGTTCTCCAGTGGCACCTTCGCTTTGGGCGATCTCATCTTCGTGATGGGGGAAAATTAAATCTTCCCCGCCGAGATGAAGGTCAAAACTCGACCCGAGTAGTTTCATGCTCATGGCGCTGCACTCGATGTGCCATCCGGGTCGGCCATCTCCCCATGGGCTGGGCCAATGAACATCGCCGTCTTCCGGCACGCGCGCCTTCCATAATGCGAAATCAGCCACGGCGTCTTTCTCGTATTCGTCATCACTGACGCGTTCACCTTGGCGCATGCCCTCAAAGTTGAGGTTGAGCAGACGACCGTAGTCGCAGCCGCAACCTTGGTAGTTCTTGATCGAAAAATAAACCGAACCGTCGTTGGCTTGGTAAGCGATACCTTTCTCGATAAGCTGCCCGATGATGTCGAGCATCTCAGGAATGTGATCGGTGGCCCGTGGATGGTGATGGGCCTTGAGGCAGTTGAGTGTTTTCAGATCCTCAAGAAATGCAGTCTCGTATTTGACGGTGTATTCACTCAGTGGCGTTCCGGTTTCGTTCACCCGACGGATGATCTTGTCCTCCACGTCGGTTATATTCATGACATGCGTCACCTTGTGCCCGCGGAATTCCAGCGTGCGCCGCACGAGATCAGCAAAGACGAAGGTTCTGAAATTTCCAATGTGCGCGTAGTCGTGCACCGTGGGGCCGCAGCAGTACATGCCCATAGCGCCGCCGGGATTCATCGGATCGATCGGCTCCACCTGTCGGGTCAGTGTGTTGAATAATTGTAATGCCATGCGCGCTCGGAGGTTAGCCGCACGCCTCGCAAAGTTGAAGCTGAAAGGAGGGCAGGGGAGGGGCTGAGTTTTTTTGCATGGGACAGCCCGTGTCCCACCAGAGTTGTTAGGTTGGCCGCAGACAATTCAACAACGAAAGGAGAACAGAATGAACAACACGCAAATGGAACTCAACTTCACGGGCAAACTTCAACTTCAACCCGCGAAAATTCGCCGTCGCCGTCTGCCAAACGCTGGCTGGTGGTTTACTCAAATTCGCCGAATCATTAACACGCCCGATGCCACAATCATGCCCCGTCAGGTGCAGGAGCGGCTGGCACTAACGGCGGCGAGTTGAGTGGTTGGCGGGCCGGAACACCTTCCTTAAATCCATTGGTGTTTGCAACCGGCCCGCCTTTCGCGTAGAAACCACGTTCCGCTTCTGCGGGGTTTGATGAGCAAGGGACTGGTTGAA
>Ga0114993_10007509_pt1 | contig 10069 bp, 8 predicted proteins | sample ArcticOcean_MG_C_FD_87042 | JGI IMG/M metagenome (GOLD analysis project Ga0114993, IMG submission 87042) | Marine microbial communities from western Arctic Ocean - ArcticOcean_MG_CB2_150 | ecosystem: Environmental > Aquatic > Marine > Oceanic | place: Arctic Ocean: Canada Basin | collected...
AAAGCCAAATACTTCAGGCTGAGCGCCGTCCACCCCGCGCCAAAAAGCGACATCTGCCGCACGTCAACTTGCGGCGGTAAATCGCCTGGACCCGGCTCGGGCTCCGCGCCGGTGACATTGGGGTTAAAACGCGGCAATAGCGTCACAGGCGACACGCAAAGCGGCAAATCGCCGCAAAACTGTCGCGCGCTATGCGCTACTACCATCTGCATCATAAGCGTTTCAGCCAGTGAAACGTCATCAAAGGCGTGCACCTGCGGGTTGAGCGAATAACTGACCAAATCCAACACCTCAACCGGCGGCCGCTCGCGGTTGAGTTCGGTAAAATAGTCGTTACTGCCCGCGCCGATGGGCACCTGCAACCCGCTCAAATACTCCCGCGCCAAGTTCACCCACCCCGCCGTCGTGGATTTCTCATCTTCGTGAAAAACCAGTATTCGACAAATATCCGCCCCATCCAATGCCCCGGCCAGCTCCGCCAGTTGCCTCGCCGCCGCATCGCTGACAAAAATCGCTACTTCAAGCCCAATGGCCAAAGCCTCAGCTTCCCGCCATGCACGGGCCAGCACAGTCTGCCACCCCTGCTCGGCCAAGTGCAAATCCACACGCAGATGCGACAAATTCAACGCGCGTAATCGCGCCAACTCGACCTCGCTCAACTCCCCCGCGTCACTAGCGAGACCCAAGCCGATATGCATCAAGTTGTCCCCGCCAATCGACTCCACCGCCAATAATACGCACCCCCGATCCTCATCAACGATATCCGTTGTCCCCTCGACCTCAATCACAATCGTCTGCTGGATCACCTCGCCTTCTGCCACATCGACCGGAAAGGGCAATGCCAGCGGCGTACAATAGGTCTTATACGAAGCATCGGTCTAATTGCGCTGGTCCTCCATCTCAAAGATATCCCCAGCGAAAGTGATCTCGCTCCGTACTCCGTCGACCTCGTGCGCGATGCTCTTCATGTCCATAAAGGGCTGGTGCGGTGATATCAATAGCGGAAACACACCCTCCTCTACCGTGCCGTCCACCTTTCCCACCCGGCACGCGAGCCCTGCGCACTCTGCCGGATGCAACACGGAAAAACCCAGTCGATTACGGGAAAAACTCTTTCGTGCAATCCCATCCAGCGAAAACTCCACCCGCCCCGGCTCACCGACGATTCTCCCCCGCCAGAAAAAATCCACATCCCCACTTATGCACTCAACATCAAACGAAAGCACAAACCCCTCGTCCTCTTCTTGCAACTCCACCATGCTCACCCGCGGCTCGATCGTACCCCAGTTGCGATCACGCACCGCCGCATACACCCCGCGCAAAATCTCCTTGCCCCCATAAGTCATATAGCGCAAAAAGCCCAATTGCGGTTCAAAAACCATCGACAACGCCCCCACCCGTAACTGTATCCGCTCCGCCATATCCTCCACGCCATGGCAGAGTACTTTTTTAGACGGCATATGCCCTCCTTTTTGCGAAATACCTTACTGATATCTCCGTCGTAAGTCGAATACATAGCTGCAAAATGTTCGCCCACACAGGAAGTTTCCCGCAAGGACCTGCGACCATTAGCTACCGCGTTACTAAAAAGTTCTTACCATATTCCAAATGCTCCTTCGACCGCCTAGCCGCCTCCTCACCTTGCCCCTTCACCACCGCCTCGACAATCGCCTCATGTTCCCCATAGCTGATCATCAGCCGCCCCGTATCCGACCGCACCAACCCCAGCACCACCAGATACAGTTTGTCGCGCAACCCGCGCATCACCTGCAGAATCTCTCGGTTATCTAAAAACTCGCAGAGCAGCAAATGAAAATCCGCGTCCAAACGCGTACACTCAACCAAATCCTTAGCTTGCGCGGCCCGGGCTTGCGGCTGCAAGTTGGCCTGTAGCCGACTAATCTGCTCGGAGTTCAGTCGCCCGGCGATCGACTGCACTACAAAAACCTCCAACGCGATGCGAATATCGAAGAGGTCAACGATCTCGCGCAACGACGGTTCCCTTACTACGATCCCCTGCTGCGGCGACACCGCGACAAAACCCTCCGTCTCCAGCCGCTCTAACGCCGAGAGGATCGGGGTCTTGCTCATATCCAACCGCGCCGCCAATTGCCGCTCGGAGAGAACAGTCCCCGGCGCGAACACCTCTTCGAGAATGAGCTTTTTCAGATTCTCATAGGCCTGGTCTTTGAGCAATACCCGCACAGTGCCCTCTTGCCCGTCGTTCATCTATTCCGCTCCATAGAGTTCAATATACATTCGGCAAGGCACTGGCCAGAAGCTTTTCCGGCGTGGCCTCCGCCCGCCCGTATTCGGCGGCGATCCGCCCTTGGCTCATCACGTAAATTCGATCACATAGCCCTAGTATCTCCGGCATTTCCGACGAGAGCAATACCACCGCCAAACCACCGCGCGCCAATTCGTCCAACAATTGGTAAATCTCGGCCTTGGCGCCGACATCGATACCCCGAGTCGGCTCGTCGATCAGCAACACTTTGAGGTTTTCTTTTAACAGCCAACGGGCCAATAGTGCCTTCTGCTGATTGCCGCCACTGAGCTTGGCCATCTCCTGTTCCTGGTCCGGCGTGCGCACCTTGAGCCGCTCCACCAGCCCGCCCACTTGCCGCCGCTCAAGCCCACCCTGCACATACCCCAGACGGCAGAATTGTTCCAGCGCTGCCACACTCGTGTTCTCGCGCACGCTCAATTGCGCAAAAACCCCGTCTGCCCGCCGATCTTCCGGCACCAACCCAAGCCCCAAATTCCGCGCCGCCGGCGGTTTATTAGCCGGCACCGGCACCCCCGCAATCACCACCGAACCGGCCAACCGCCGGTCCACCCCCATCAAGCCCCTCGCCAATTCGGTACGGCCCGCACCCATCAATCCAGAAAAACCAACGATCTCCCCCGCACAAACCCGGAAAGAAATATCCTGCACCTGATCCGTCGTCAGCCCCTGCACCTCCAACACGTTTTCACCCGGCTCGCGCCCGGCGGCGGGAAAACCCTGCCCCAACTCGCGCCCGACCATCAGTTCGATCAATCGATCTTCATCGAGGTCGACGGTCTCTTTGCAGGCGACCCGCTGCCCGTCGCGCAAGACCGTGACCCGGTCGGCCAACGCCATAATCTCGTCGAGCTTGTGCGAGACATAGACCAGCCCCACGCCGCGCGCCTTGAGCCGGGCAACCAGCACAAAGAGTTTCTCGATCTCACGCGGGCTCAGCGCCGAGGTCGGCTCGTCCATAATGATCACCTTGGCCGCAAACGACAACGCCCGCGCGATCTCGACCAATTGCTGCGCCGCCACGCCCAAGTGCCCAACCTTGGTCTTGGGATCGACCTCCAGCCCGACCTCCGCCAATAGCTTCTCCGACTCGTCGTAGAGCTCGCCCCAACGCACCCGGCCACCGCGATCGTGCGGCAAGCGCCCGAAGAATAGATTCTCCGCCACCGACAACGACAAGACCAATTCCAACTCCTGGTAGACCACCGCGATACCCTCGTCGAGGGCCTGGCGCGGATGGCGGATATCCACCGCCTGCCCCGCGATACGGTAGCTGCCCTCTTCGAAATCATGCACCCCGGCCGCGACCTTTATCAACGTGCTCTTGCCCGCGCCATTTTCGCCGACCAGCGCATGCACCTCGCCGGCCCGCACGTCGAAGTCCACGCCCTTGAGTGCATAGACCCCAGGAAAGCGCTTGTGGATACCGACGAGCTCAACTAATGGCGTCATGAATTGCTTTCGGATGGGGGCGCCAACAGACGCCGCAGCAAACTCTGCTTACGCCGAGTATCGAGATATACCGCCAGGATAATCACCGCGCCGCGCGCAATATCGTGGTAAAAGGACGACACATTGAGCAGTACCAAACCATTGGAGAGCACCGTCAAGATCAGAATCCCGATAAAGGCCCCACCCAAAGTCCCGATCCCGCCGGTCAAACTAATACCGCCGAGGATCACCGCCGCGATGACCTGTAACTCAAAACCCAAACCCGCGTTCGGTTGCCCGGAGTTGAGCCGCGAGGCCAAAATAAAAGCGCTCAACGCCGCCAGCACCCCACCGATCACATAAACCAGAACTCGCGTGCGGTCGACGGCCAAACCCGAAAGCCGGGCCGCCTGAATATTGCCGCCGATAGCGTATATATACCGGCCGAGAATCGTATGGTGCAGCACGTAATAGAATAGTCCAAAAAGCAAGAAGGCCAATAACACCGGTATTGGCACCGGCCCCAAATACCCAGTGCCCACCTCGACAAAACCTTCGACCTTGCCCTGGATCGACACCGCCTGGGTGCTGACCATCGCCCCGCCGCGCAAAATCGCCATAGTGCCCAGCGTCGCGATCAACGAATTAATGCCCGCCTTGGTCACCAGCAGCCCATTGCACAAACCCACTAATGCCCCGGCCAATAGCGCCGCCAATAACGCCCACCACACGCTGTCCATCTGGTTGAGCACCGCCACCGCAATGACCCCAGCCACCGCCTGCGTCGAGCCGACGCTCAAATCGATCTCACCGAGTAGGATAATCATCACCATACCGATTCCGGCGATGGCGATCAGCGAGGCGTCACGCAGCACGTTCTTGATATTAATCGCGGTGAAAAAAACTGGCGACAGCAGCGAAATAACCAAACAGAGCACGAGCAACGCCAATAACAAACCGGCCTGCTCACTGTGAAAAATCCGTGAAAAAATCTTGCTCATTTTGGCATCATCGCCCGCACCGCGTCCGTCTTCAATGCAAAAGGCGGCTCGGTGCTGCGATCGTAGAACTGATCGATATTATCGCGGGTGAGCACGATAGTCGGCGTCTCGTAATGCGGCGGCAACTCTTCGCCCTTGGCCAGTTTCACCGCCGCGTCGACCAAAGACGCGCCAACAAAATTGGGAAACATCGCCAGCGCCGCCCGGTAGGTCGTATCGCCGGTCAACGCCGCCTGCCCCACCGTGCCCTCAAAACCAAAACCAATGGCCGTCAACTTCGACTCGTCCAGGCCCGCCGCCTTATAGGCCGCCATACCGCCGGTCGTCGAATCGTCGTTGATCCCGTAGATCACATTGATCTGCGGGTTCGCCGTCAGCGCGTCCTGCGCCGCCTTGAACGCCTTCTCCTTCATCCCCTGTCCATCGACCTCCTGCACGATCTCATAGGCCATACCCCCCTTTTCGAGCGCCTCCTTAAAGCCGTCGACCCGTTGCCGGCAATCCTCAAAGTTCGGCAAGCCGATCACCAGAATCTTGGGCTCGATCCCCTTCTCCCTGGCATATTCGACAAACCACTCCCCCGCCTTAACTCCGCCGACGTGGTTGTCGATTCCGACATAGCTGTCGGCGCCTTGCACCGGGTTCGACTCGGTGAAGACGCGCGCGCCGACCTCCTTAGCCTGGCGCACGATCGGCCCCATTGCCTTGGCGTCGACCGGTGACAAGATCAACACGTCGACGCCCTGCGCGAGAAAATTCTCGGCCTTAGAAATCTGTGCCGCGACATCGAGGTTAGCATCCGCGACGAGCAGTTCGACATCCAACTCCGCCGCGCGCGCGATGGCCGACTTACTGATATTTTGGTACCACTCGTGCGACATAAAGTTGATCACATAGCCGATTTTTATTTTTTTCGGCCCGCTTTCCTCTTGCCCGCAGGCCATAAGCGCGACAAAGGAAAACAGCAGCAGTTTCTTTAACATTGTTAAATTCTCCGATTAAAAGCTAAGCTCGGTAAAAGTACGGTCTATTCCCCGGTAAATATTTATATGCCCCAGCGGTATCCCAAAACGAACGTCTGCTTGCAAACAATCCGCAACGTGCTGCTCGGCGGATGGCGCCGCCACCTTCACCCGTTCCACGATCATTGCAAAAACTTTTACAGCTCCGTACGGCGAGGCGTAGATATAAAATTGGGTCTACGCGGAAACGTGTGGATAAAACCAATGTAAATCAAAGCGTTATCCTGAAATAGTAGTAGATTTATTCATGTTGTGACAGAAAGAAACGGTTTTATTTTTCGATATAGGAAAACGCGATGCCCCCTGAGTCCATACGAGCGCTCTTTGCTTTTCCTGGTTTTACCGCCTCATCGAAATTGTTGGGTATTTTTACTGATCGCTACGCTCGCATCATCCAACTCAAGAGGTGAAAAAATAGCCCTTTGTCTGCACTGTGGACATCGCTGCCAGGGGGTGCGTTCTACTACCAGCTCCAAACACCGAGAAGGCACATCCTTATGGTGTTTGGCTACAGTTTTTTTCCGATCCAATCCAGTGTGGGCATATAGTTTTCTTACCGTCTCTTTTGCTGAATTCAAACCAGTTGCTTGCGTTCAAGGGTATTTAACAATTCCGCAAAGGCGAGTATGGCGGGACGCGGGCCAGAAGCTTCTTGCTATAAAAGAGGGGTCTACTACGGCTTAGTGCATCACAAAATATAAAAAGTGATACACTAGGATATCTCTGAAAACCCTCAGCTCATGCATTGGCCCAGCGGAGGGGGTGGCCGCGGCGGGTGTTTTTAAGGGGGGGTATCAGGTCCGAGCCACGTAGGGCCTCGGTTCGGGCAGGGTTGTGGTGAGTCAGCGCACAGGCGCTGCGAGGGGCGACGGCCTGGGGGATTGAAAAATACCTGCCGCGGTCAGCCCGCAGCACGAGGCGCACCCCAGATTTACTCCTTCACCGCCCCTGCTGTCAACCCTTGCACAAAATACCGCTGCAACCCCACAAACAAAGCGATCGGCGGCAAACTAAAGATCAACGAAGCCGCAAACAACTGATCGTATTTATTGACGTACTGCCCCAAAAACGCCGCCCGCAACCCGACCGGAATTGTCAACGCCTGAGATTTAGTAAAGACAAAGGCGAACAAAAACTCATTCCAGGAAAGCAGAAAAGCGAACGTGCCCACCGCGACGATGGCCGGCGCCGCCAGCGGCAAAATAATCATATAGAGCAGTTCTAGCCGATTGCATCCGTCGATCAACGCCGCCTGTTCAAGATCGACCGGGATCGCGCGGAAATAACCGTTGAGTAACCAGGTACAGAACGGGATGGCGAAACCCGTATAGATCAGCACCATGCCCACATGTGTATCGAGCAACCCCATCGCGCGGATCACCTGAAACAGCGGGATCAGAATCGACGAGCCCGGCAACATCTGCGACATCACCACTACCATCAGCAGCAAGGTCGCGCCCTTAAAACGAAAACGCGCGAAGGCATAGGCGGCGCAAATGCTAAAGATCAGGGCGATCAGCGCTGTCGAAAAGGAGATCACCACGCTATTTATGAAATATTTCGCGAAGGGACCCGTATCCCACAGATCGACATAGGCGTCGAAGGTGATCGAACGCGGGAAAATCAACGGCGGTGTCTGCGTCATCTCGGAAAGTGGCCTGACCGAAGTCGTTACCACCCAGATCAACGGCAACACCAGCGCGAATACGAATGTGCCGCCCAAGCCATAGGCCAACCAGGTGCGGATCTTGGCCTGCGTCTTAACTCGCATCGGCTTTTTTCCTCTGCTCGCGGAAGAGTACGCGGATAAAGAGCATGCTCATCGACAACAGAAAGAGTAGCAGGATCAGTGCCGCCGCCGCGCCCTTGCCCAGGCGCAAATGCTCGAAGGCGATGCGATAGACTGTGATCGGTACCACCTGCGTCGCCTTGGCCGGGCCGCCTTCGGTCATAATGAAGATCAGCGCAAAGTCGTTGACCATCCAGATCGTGGCGAAGAGGAAAACCACCCCGATCACGTGTTTGAGCTGCGGCAAGGTCACGTGGAAAAAGCGCTCGAAGATATTGGCCCCGTCGACATGCGCCGCCTCGTATAGCTCAGTCGAGACCCCTTGCAAACCCGCCAAGAGCATGATGGTGATATAAGGCATAAAGCGCCAGACATTGGCGACGACTACCGCGCCGACCGCAGTATCCGGCTGAGCCAGCCACGGGATATTGGCGTCGATAATACCCAGACTCAATAGCGCGTAGTTGACCAGGCCGAAAGTGTCGTGGAAAAGCCAGCGCCACATATAACCGGTGACCACCGGGGCGATGGCCCAGGGCACCAGCAGGAAGCCCGTGAAAACCGGCCGGTATTTCTTAATCTCATTAAAGATCAACGCCATGCCCAGACCCAACACAAAAGCCACCGGCAGCGAATACACCGTAAAACGCACCGAACTCCAGATGCTATTAACGAAAGTGCGGCTGCCCAAGAGCTTGGCGTAGTTCGTCATGCCGATAAATTCGTCACCGGCCCCACGAAAGAGCTTTACCTTATAAACGCTCATTATCAGGTTACTAACGACCGGGTAGAGAATGATCACCGCTAGGACCAGCATCGCCGGCAACAAGAAATAATACGGCGTCATGTTTCTGCGCATATTATTCGTACTAGTAGTCAAGTAAAACCTCGTTTACTTCCTCGGCGGCAAAGTCCAGCGCCTCCTTGGGACTCATCGTGCCGGTCAGCGCCATATTGACCGCGTCGGCGATATAGCGCTGGACTTGGGTCACGGCGGGATGTCCGGGCCAACCCAACCCATTGGCGCCGGCCTCGGCCAACTGATCCAAATTGATATAATCGGATTGCACGCCTTCGGCATAGGCTGCCTTCAGCGTCGGGATCCCGCCCATAGTTGGATTGGGGTTGCGCCAAACCTCGTGGTCCAGATCCAATGCCTTAATCACCTCCCAAGCCTCATTGGGCACCTTGCTATAGCCGGTGATCGACACCATAATCACATCGAGCAATGTCCGTGACTCGTGCGGGCCGATGTGCTCGGCCGGCCGCGGCACCTGCGCCAACGCCAAATTCTTCAGATCGAATTCGTAATTGCCGTGCACGATATCCTGCCACCACGGCCCTTCAATAGAGAACGCCGCGCGACCCGTGGCCCAATGCGCCGCATTCTCATCAAAGGCATAGGCCGCACTGCCCGGAGGCATATAGCCCTGGTTCTTCATCGCCATCAAAAACTCTAACGCCGCCAATCCGGCTGGACCATTAAACGCCGCCTTGGTCCAATCCTCGTTAAAGACCCGCCCACCGGCCTTGTACAAAAGCGGCAAGAAGCGATAGGCCGTATCCAGATTAACCCCACCCGGCATAGTAAAAAGATCGACGCCCGAGCCAGCAAACTCCGGCCCCAATGCCAGCATCTCTTCCCAGGTCTGAGGCGTGTCGAGCCCCTTCTTGGCCATAATATCGGTATTGACCGCCAGCACGAAGGGCAGCATCGTCACCGGCAGGCCATAGTGCTTGCCTTCGTATTCGACTAGTTCCCAGACATTGTCGAGCACGCGCTCTTTGACCTGGGGGAAATCGGGGAAATTATCCAGCGGATACAGACCGCCCAACTCGCCGAATTCCACCGAGTATTTGTGGTGCACCCGTACCACATCCGGCCCATCGCCGACGATCGTCGTGCTGATTAAGCTCTCGCGCTGCGTCGCCCAATCGCGAAACTCCAACTCGATCTGGATATCGGAGCGACTGGTGTTAAACTCCTCGACGGCTTGTTGCACCCAATCACGCAAACCCGGCACCCCACCAAATTCCCACAGCACGACCGTAGTCGGCTCATTGGGACGGGGCCCATCCTCCCCGCCGCAACCAGCCAGGATTATAAGCAATGGAAGTAGTATTTTTTTCAATGACATAATAGCAGTATATATAAAGGACAGAAGGCACTGACTGCAAGGGTTATAAATAGTGGGAGTTGTATTTTTTCCAACAACATAACTAAGGGACGGGGGGACGAACAACAAGGATTATTACGCATCCCTCAAAGGGGAAATGCGCACTTAATACTCCAGTAAAATCCCATCAACCTCTGCCGCCGCCTGATCGAGCGCCTCCTGGGGCTCAAGCGCCCCACTCATCGCCATATTCAACGCATCCGCCATCGAGCGCTGAATCTGAGTAATCGCCGGGTGCGCCGGCCAAGCCAAGCCATTCTGCCCAGCCGCCGCCAGCACCTCGCCGTCGATAAATTTAGATTCCACATCCGGCCCGTAGGCGACCTTCAGCGCGGGCAAGCCGCCCATCATCGGATTGGGCT
>Ga0114993_10007513_pt1 | contig 10066 bp, 10 predicted proteins | sample ArcticOcean_MG_C_FD_87042 | JGI IMG/M metagenome (GOLD analysis project Ga0114993, IMG submission 87042) | Marine microbial communities from western Arctic Ocean - ArcticOcean_MG_CB2_150 | ecosystem: Environmental > Aquatic > Marine > Oceanic | place: Arctic Ocean: Canada Basin | collected...
AAATCAGAGATGGTCATGTCGTCGAGGGTGACACCATCGCCATTGATACAGTTGGGTGGAACCACGGCAAGATCCCAGGTGCCGGCCTTCAAGGATCGCGCGATGTCCTGCCCAGTCAGTAATCCGGAGACCGTGATTCCATGGCCAAAGAAATCGTTGTCAACGGGGATCAGATCAACCTGCAATCCATGCTCTTTTCGTGCTTCATCTACAAGGGGGGCGATGAATCTTTCCGCCAGACGGCCGGTGACCAACGCGACACGGCGCTTGGACTTGATAGCCAATTGTGCTCCCGCGTTCTGCCAGTTGTCGAGCAGGGTCCGTACCATCCCGATGCCATTCTCAATCTGTGGAAAATCATGATAATACCCGGCGGCGGGAGGCATATTGTTGGTCGACAAAAATAGCTCGTCGGCCGCGTAGACGAATCTCTCACCCAGCGTGCCAAGACTGCGTTCTCCCCAGCGCTGCGCTACGTCGACATATTGCTGGGCCAAACCGGCGGTGACAGGGTTCAGGTCCGGAAGATGGTCCCGGAATTTTGTCAGCCCTACGGGAACCAGGGCGACGGATCGAACGGATGGGTAGAAACGCATCAAGTCGGAAAGGGTGCGCTCAAGGTGTGCCCCGTCATTCCAACCTGGACATAGGACAATCTGGCAATGCATTTCGATACCACTGTCCGCCAGTAGCTGAATCCGATCAAGGATCGGTACCGTAGACGAGCCATCAGGTGTCTCACGGCGCCCCAACAAGCGCTCTCTCAAGATCGGGTCCGTGGCGTGCACCGACAGATACTGCGGTGATAGACCATGGTCTATCATGCGCTGCAAGTCGGCGTCGCGCACATTCGTGAGAGTTACATACGAACCATGCAGAAAGGAGAGTCGATAGTCGTCGTCCTCGAAATACAAAGAACGCCGCATCCCACTTGGCATCTGATGTAGAAAGCAAAATACACACTTGTTGTTGCAGCGCCGCAGCCGCATCTCCTCGAAGTCGAGTCCGAAGGTCTCTCCTGGTCGGCGCTCCACGTCGAAGGCATAGACCTCCTCGCCGCGCTCCACCTCGAATTGCAGAAGCCCCTCAGATGATGCGACCTGAAAATCGATGAGATCCTTAATCGGCGCTCCATTGATCTGCAGGATCTGGTCCCCCGGCTCAAACCCGGCCCGCTCGGCAAGGGTACCTGGATCTATCGCCTTGACGGCAATCATTGTGTATCGGCAGTCTGCAGAGCTGGATCGGCGACACGTAAACGGATTCGATTTGCAGACACCTGCAATAGATGTACATCGAGACTGCCAAGCCCTCGTGCACTCATTTTTCGTGCAAGATCAAAAGCCGACCCGGCGACATTGATTTCATAGCGGGCTTGTCCATCCACCTGCCCGTGTGGTCGCAACCGACCCAGCAGACCTGCCTCGGTCCATTGTCCCTCAATCCCGGCCAGAGCATCGTGCTCACCTTCCATCAGAATCTGAATCGTTCGCTCGCCGTAGGCGCGAACTCGGAGATCTTCTACAAGCACCGCGCGTAAGGTATCTGCCATCAATGTCACCGCGTGACCAAGCGCCTTTATTTGAGCCTCACCGATACTGATCGCAGCACCACGACCGGAGGACGTCCAGCGGCGGAGTGCGCTTGCCTCGTCGAGCCATCGCACTTCGAGAGTCACCGTCGCGACTCGTGACGCGACACCAAGATTGGCCAGGGTCTGGTTCGAACCTGGAACGATGGCCTCCACGTCAGCGTATCGCACACGTGCATCCACCAGGACCTCTGCCAGATACGTCTCGGCAAGGCGTAAATCATCCATCACCATCGACCCCTCCCCCGCAGAGGCTGGTTCAAGGCGCTTTCCGAGGGGACGCATCGCAGCATGCAGTTGCTGGGTTGCCTCCGGGGACCAGCGCCATCCATTATCTGCGAAGACTGCGCCACGACAGACAAATCGCGGCCGTCCTGCCATGACGTGTGTCAAATCGATTGAAGAAATTTTCTCTTCCAACCGGTGCAGATCGACCTGCGCATCAACGGTCATCTCGTATGTCAATCCGTCTTCACTCCGACCGCGGTGGACTACATCAAATGCGCGGACAAATCCTCGCGTCGCTGTGAAAATCTCGTCCTCGATGACAGCGTAGTTGCTGGCATGTGTCGTTGAGGAGATCAAGACACCGACGCCGGATTCAACAGCCTCTCGCAGGGCCGAATGTCTTGCCTGATCACGGGCAGTTCCCACGTCCCCATCGATCACGGCGGCCTGCCCTGTGGAACGAACCGTTCGTGTCACTGTCGAAGAGAAACAGACGGCAGGCAGACATAGAAGGTATGCTGTAGCAATGGCGACTCTCATGTTAGAAGCCACCAGTTAGTGCCGATTCGAGTTGCCTGAGCACGTCCAGGGCCTCCGCGCCATCAACTGGCGCGGCAGGGCGAAAGCTCATGGCCAACGGGTCTGAGGTCATTACGCCGCGCGCGACAACACTGGCGATGGCGGCATAAGCATAGTGGTCGGAGGTGATATCACTAAATCTTGACGGCTCTCCCGTATAGCGATCACTACTTGGGCTGCGTCCCGCGACTCGCTGCAACAGGCCATCAGCGATCATGGCCAGTTGAGCTCGTGTCACGGGCGCCTCCGGGGCAAATGAGCCATCTGGTAATGGCTCCATACCAAGCAGCCCAAGGGGTAGGAGCCTTTCAATAAATGGCCGCGCCCATGTCAGCTGAATCCCGAGGGCCTCAGCGTCGATCGCCTGTTGTGCCGCAGGCGCCTTGCCCTCGAGTCGGTTGCGAGCTGCCAGAATCTGCTCAACATGGAGATCTTCGATGAGCAGGACCGCCAGCTCGCCACGCGTAACGGTTGCAGAGGTGGCGATCTTGCTGCCCAGAGTCGAGCCTGGTGTCGAACGCTCAATCTGCTGCAATTTAGAAAGCAACCGTTTTGAGCGATCCGACCAGGGACTGTCGTCCAGTGCCATCGATCGTTGCAGGGCAACTCGAGCGGCAGAATATTCACCGGCCTGAAATTCGATCTCTCCCAAGCGAAAGGGAACGGATCCATCCAAGGGGGCAAGGTCGGAAGCCTGCATCATGGAGCGTCGGACCGCCTCGAGCCAGACATGGGGCGAATCGCCTCGGGTCAGTCCCTCGGATGCAGCAATCTGTGCCAGAGCGACATAGGCACCGACAAAGGACCTGTCTCGGTGCAAGGCAGCCTCGATCAGCTTTCGGGCGCGGAAAAACTCTCCTTGTACGTTGGCGACCAGCGCCGTGCCAACGGCGACACCTGGATAGTTCTCGTTGAGCGCGCGCGCGCGCTCAAAGGAGGCCTGTGCTCCCCGCACGTCCCCCTCGTCTAGGGCATGCAATCCTTGCTGATAGTGGAGATCTGCCGTATCGAGACGGGATTGTGGCGCCATCTCGACGTGACGAGCGCACCCCAGTGCGAGCAACGACAGTAGCAAATACATCTGAGGAGCGAGCTTAGGCAGAGGCGTCAAAGGATATGCTTTTTGGCAAAGACAACAGAAGAGGAAGGAGATTGGAGCGGGAGACGGGAGTCGAACCCGCGACATCAAGCTTGGGAAGCTTGCGTTCTACCCCTGAACTACTCCCGCTCCCCATCCTCCGAGGATTCTTCCCATTTGGGAGAGATATCGACTTAAGAGACCTCTTTAAGATAGCAGGGCTAAGTACAAGAGTCAACGCGCACAGCGTCGACTCGCCAGCGCCATTGGTGGACGATTCGCTCGACGGTTCCGCCCTGCCCAAAACGGTCCAGATCAAGCCACCGATAGCGCCGATCGCGGCGCAACCAAGTCGTCTGGCGCTTGGCATAACGACGAGTCTTGCGACCGATTTGATCAATAGCCCATTCGAGGGTGCCCTTGCCACGCAGATGCGAGACCAGTTCACCGTATCCAAGAGATTCTATCCCGGGGCTGGACGCAGAAATACCCGTTGCGAGCAAATCCTCGACCTCCGCCAGCCAGCCCCGGTGCATCATATCCTCGATACGACGCTCAATTCGTTGATAGAGCTGCTCTCGAGGCCTATGCAAGGCAACCAGCAGTGGCCGGGGTCTGATCGTGTGTTGCCCGGCTGGTGGCGCAACACCACGCCCTGTTTGCTCAAGCAGTTCAAGTGCGCGCAGGATCCGCGAGCGATCCGTCACGTTGAGACGAGAGGCGATCTCGGGTTCACGACGGGCCAGATCACCGTGGAGCGCCTCTGGCCCCTCGGTGAGCCAGCGACTCTCCAGTTGACTTCTCAACTGTGAATCAGCCTCAGGACTGGCTCCAAACCCGTCGACGGTGGCATCCACATACATTCCGGATCCGCCGACCAGTACCAAAGGTGTGCCTTCATCACCAAGGCGTGCAATGATCTGCCTCGCCTGACGACCATATTCACCAGCTGAAAAGCGCTCTTGGGGGCTGATCAAGTCCAGCAGATGATGCGTGACGACGCGACGCTGTTCGGCTGTTGGTTTGGCTGTGCCGATATCGAGATGGCGGTAGATCTGGCGTGAGTCAGCAGACAGGATCTGCGCCCCCAGGCATTGGGCGACGCGAATGGCTGTCTGCGTCTTGCCTACACCCGTCGGTCCAGCAATCACGACGAGGGGTGTGGGCATGTGGGGCTCCTACTCAAAAAAGAAGAGGCCCCCACGGCATCAAAGCCCTGAAGGCCACTTCATTGCGCAACAATGAGATGAATGGTCGGGGTGGGCGGATTCGAACCGCCGACCCCCTGCCCCCGAAGCAGGTGCGCTAACCGGACTGCGCTACACCCCGTCCCACAAACCAATGCGGGCCCCACGTAAAAAATGGATCCCACACACAGAAAAAATCTTTTGCCACATCACGGGCGGCTACCGCAGATCAATGCTGCACCCGAAGCCCATCAGCTCCCCCGGACTACCTGCGACAACTCAAGTCCGCACCGGATGATGAGCAAAACGAGCGCACACGACAATGGACCCCGAGTCACACACTCGTGGCCCATGCCGTATGGGTAAATGGTCGGGGTGACAGGATTTGAACCTGCGACCACCTCCACCCCAAGGAGGTGCGCTTCCGGGCTGCGCCACACCCCGACCCGAAATGCTGGCGAGCAAATATGGCGAGCTATACAGGATTCGAACCTGTGACCTCTAGCTCCGGAGGCTAGCGCTCTATCCAGCTGAGCTAATAGCTCACGACTCGCCCGCGACCGGTTAAGCGCCCGCTAAATATTGCGCTTCTTGTGCCGGTTTTTGCGCAGACGCTTCTTGCGCTTATGGGTGTTGATCTTATGCCGTTTTCTCTTCTTCCCACACGGCATCCTTGTCAGCTCCGGTTGGGGGTTTAAATGTCTTCGACCCGCGCACGAAGATCCTTTGAGGGTTTGAATACCGGCGCTCGACGGCGCGATATCTTCACCTCAGAACCTGTGCGCGGATTGCGGCCTGTACGCGGAGCCCGACTCACGGACTTAAACGTACCGAAACCGCGAATTTCTATGTGCTCGCCTTCTTGGAGTGCTTCAATGACAGCTTCAATGAAACCATCCACGACGGCGCTTGTATCTGTTTTCGTCAGGCCCGTACTCTGGGCGATCATTCGAACGATATCAGCCTTGGTCAAGGCCGGTTCTCCCTCTGACTCATCACTCGCTGGAGGGCCCGGGGGGCTTTCACTAAAGCACCCCAGCCCCTACGATTTCGGGTCAGGACGTGCCCTGCCTTCTCGACGCTACCGGTTGTCTGGCAAACGCTTACGCGTCTTTAGCATTACCCGCAGAGCCGAAGGAGGAACATAAACCACAACCCCTTATGTTGTCAAGGAATCGCCGCCCCTGCAACAACCTGCGGCGGCGGCAACACGAAGACCTCCTCGAGCCCCCAGAAATCAACATCCGACTCGAGAAAGACCTCGTGGAACAAAGGATCTTCCTCGAGCTGTGTAACCTGCGTCACGGTGCCAAGGGTCAACCCCTTCTGATATCTTCCTCCGAGTCCGGATGTGACGACCAGGTCCCCCGCTTCGATTCTGCTGCTGGCATCCACGTAACGAAGCTGAAAGAGGTTGCCGTCGACGGCGGAGACCATGCCATGCGCTCGCCCACCCTGGACAACAGCACTCACCCTGACGCCGAAGATCAATTGAACCACAGATGAGCGCTGGCCCACTTCCACGACATGGCCCACAAGGCCATCGGTCGTCACGACTGGCCAATCCGGTTTGAGACCAAGATCCTCACCTGCGTTGATGACGAGAACATCAAATAGAAGATCCGGATCCCGACCGATCACCTCGGCTGGGATAATCTGTCCGAATTGATTGCGGCTACGAAAATCGAGAGCACGACGCAACCGATCATTCTCTTCTTCCGCTTCACGCAAGCGCATGTTTTCGAGAGATAGCTGCACATTTCTCGTCAGCAGATGACGCGCCCTCTCCTCACCTGTGGCAAAGCGGATGACCCTGGAAAAGGTCCATTGCCCCGTCGCCAGAGCAGAAGAGCGCAGGGTAGCTGCCATCGCTTCCTGGCGGGGCTGCGGAAGTCCCATCAGTGTCAAAGAGACAAGGACAACCGCGCCGATTCCAACGTAGTCAGTACCTGGCTGGGGCATCGGACGCCATCAATAGAGGACCTTCTGATAGCGCTCAAATTCATCAAGAACACGGGCGTTGCCCCTGACAACGGCCGACAGAGGATCTTCCGAATCGAGATAGGTCGGCAGACTCGTTGCCTCAATCAGTCTCTCTCGCAAGCCGCGCAATTTGCCACCACCACCACTCAGGACCATGCCACGATCAAGAATATCCGCAGCCAGCTCAGGTGGTGTGTGTTCCAGACCCCGACGGACGCCGGCGACAATTGCTTCAACTGGGTCTGTAAGAGCTTCGCGAATCTCGCGAGAATCAACCGTCAGGGTCTTTGGTAAAGCCGCCACCAGGTCACGCCCTCGCACCTGCGCTTCCTCTTCGGGATCGAGAGGCATCGCTGAGCCGATCTGAAATTTCAGCTGCTCGGCGTTCCGGGGACCGATCAGCAGGTTGTATTTCTTTCGCATCCATTCAGTCAAATAACGATCCATCTCATCTCCGGCAACTCGAATGGATTCTGAGGTGACGATGCCAGACAGGGCGATGACGGCGATCTCCGTCGTGCCACCACCAATATCAATGACCATGGACCCGACAGCCTGCTCTACGGGCAGGCCGATACCAATTGCCGCCGCCATCGGTTCGCTAACCAGGAAAACCTCGCGCGCCCCCACGCGTTCGCACGAATTGCGCACCGCGCGTTTCTCTACCTCGGTACTGCCGGAAGGTACGGAGACAACGATCCTTGGTCGGACAAAAAATTTGTTCTTTTGCACCTTACGGATAAAGGTGCGGATCATCTCTTCCGTTACTTCAAAGTCAGCGATCACACCATCCTTCAAAGGCCGAATGGTCTCGATCTCCGAGTTTTCTCGTCCCATCATTTCCTTCGCCTCTTTGCCGACGGCGATGATTTTCTTGGTCATGATATGACGAGCGACGATCGAGGGTTCATTGAGCACAATGCCCTCACCCTTTACATAGATCAGAGTATTGGCTGTACCGAGATCGATGCCGATCTCATTGGAGAAGAAGCGCGACAAGAACGCCATGTTGTCCTTCCGGGTGGTGCACAACCACAATTCGGGATGAAAAGAACGCACTGTGACCGCGCCCATTCATCAGCGAGCGAGCCAGCGCGTTACAATGGGAAAAAATAAAAGGGGGGATGACCTTAGGGGAGGCCGGACTTCGATAGATCCTTGCTTCAAAACCGCAGAGCTATCACTCTTCCTGATGAAGCCAGGTCTTTACCATTTTCGCTGCGTCTTCACTCCGGTCCTGCAATAACTGACGAATTCGCGCGACTCGTTGTTCGCGATCCTCGGCAGAGTCCTTCTTTTTGTTCTTTTTTTCTTCTTCGGCCATGTCTTACCCTGTATCCACCACGCGGGACTTGCTAAACTAAACAGACATTTCTCAAGGCCAAGCCAAAGATAACCCCCCCCTTCCCAATTTGTCCACCTACGCACGCTTTTCGAATTCGGAGCCTTAACCCTATATTCTTGGCACATCTACAGTATCTTGTCGGCCACCTTCCCTGACACACCAAGACGGAACCCAACATGAATCGAGCGGCTCGCAACGTTCTGCGAAAGATCGGTACGGACGTGCATCTGGACGAAGAGCGCGAGGAACATGTCGCTCGTGAAATGACAGACGCGCAGGACCGTGAGGGGCAGCGAGCGGACGAAGAAAAAAAGAAGCGCTCTAGACCGGATGATGTAGGAATGTCTTCCGTGCCCGAGGAACTTCTAACGGAATCGGAAAAACGTCATGTGCTCTACAGGCGCCGGCAATCGATGGCGAGTCGCACGGAATCTGCAGCCGAGCGATTGCCCATCATGACCTCCGAGGAGCGGAAGACACGCGACCGCAATCGTCCGAAGTATCATGCCACAGAATTCGAGGGTCCCATTGAGAAGCTCATCGACAAGTATCAGGATCTTGACGAGGTGCAGAAGCATCTGTCCCTTGGACAGTCAATGAAATACGAATTCACAGAAGATGGCTGTATCCTCGACCGTGATGGCAATATGATCTTTGACGGCGAAAAGGTCGTCACCCCGCAGAAAAAGAAGTGAGTCCCCGCTACAAGCTCGCTTACCGCTCACTGTTACTTAGCGCTGCCGGCCTGCTGATCATTAGCTGCGGCGGTGACGACACCCCCGCGGCAACAGCAACTACGCCGGAACTGATTGCCCACGCGGAGCGTCGATTGTGGGATGGTGACTTCAGTGCTGCCACCGCGTCTTTTCGCCGCGTCCTGCAGAGCGACTCTACTTCGGCCGTCGCGCTGTTTGGCCTGGCTCGTATCTATGAGGAGGTGCAGCGCGCTGATGTTGCCGAGCGATACCGTAAGCGCGCATTTCATCTGTACTGCAGATTGGGCACTGCCGCCCGCGAGGCCGGCGATCGGGGCGCTGCGAGAACTGCCTTCGCAGCAGCGGCAATCGCGATGCCCGACCACCCTATGGCTCCCCTGCAAATTGGCGAGACCTGGTTCGAGGAAGGGCTGCTCGATTCTGCGATCGCCTATTTCGAACAAGCCGTGCAGGCCAATGATCGATTCGTTGACGCCCGTATCAAATTGAGCACAGTCTATCTTCAGTCCGGTCGAATGGACGAGGCACAGGCAGGCTTTGAGGCTGTCCTCGAATTGAACGTTAACGCCGTCGAGGCCTATCTCAGTCTTGGCAGTATTTTCGCCAATCGTGGAGAATGGGCTCAGGCTGCCGCTCACTACGACCGAGCTCTTCTCATTCGCCCTGGATCAGAAAAAGCTCGTCAGGGGTTACAGGCTGCACATACTCACCTTTAGCGCCCATCGATCGATCTCACCTGCTGTGTATTAGGAGACACGCTCCATGTCACGATTTCTCGCTTCTTGCTCTGCCCTCGCCCTTGTGTTTACTGCTTGTGGTCAGTCTTCCCAAGAAGAAGAACAGGCGACAGCCGACCCGTCTCAGGCATCCTATGGATCTACCGCTGCAGTCTCCGCCTACCTGCAGCAGATCACACCGCACATCGAGGAAATCGGCCAACTGCAGGGCCAATATGAGACGGCCCTCTCTTCGGCCAAAAGTGAGAATGCCGACCGACGAGGGACGGGACGAAACCTGTCAGCAAAGGCCAAAGAGGTGAGACCACAATTGCAGCAATTGCTGCAGAGGTTCGACTCGATCGAGTCGCCGCCATTGCTGGCCAATTTTCATCGTGATGTTCGCAAACTGATTGCGCTACGCCTGTCTGCATACGACAAGACCATCGAAGGTTGGTCGTATGAAGAGACTGGCAGCGAGCCCAAGGCGATCTACGCTCAAGTTGAGCGTACCCTTGCAGAGGCCAACCAGCTGATTGCGAGCCTCAATGGTGAAATGACGAAAATCAACGCAGCACTCGCCGCCGCCCCGGTTGCAAGCCCCTGACGAACTTCCGGCGCCTGACGCGAGCGAGATTCATAT
>Ga0114993_10007515_pt1 | contig 10065 bp, 7 predicted proteins | sample ArcticOcean_MG_C_FD_87042 | JGI IMG/M metagenome (GOLD analysis project Ga0114993, IMG submission 87042) | Marine microbial communities from western Arctic Ocean - ArcticOcean_MG_CB2_150 | ecosystem: Environmental > Aquatic > Marine > Oceanic | place: Arctic Ocean: Canada Basin | collected...
CACCACGCAGATTTCATTCTACACCCATACAGAGCAGACGTCCAGCGCCCTGGATTGGATTAAGGGATTGGGGCAAGAAGTGGCGCGCATGGACTTTAGGTCGGTGGGCGAGGCGCGGGAGGCGCACCAGACCTGGTGGCAAATGTTTTGGGAGCGCAGCTGGTTGCGACTCGGCGGCACAGCAGAAGCCCAGGCGGTGAGCCAGGCCTATGCCTTGCAGCGCTTTGTCGGCGCCTGTGGTGGCCGCGGCAGTTTCCCGATTAAATTCAACGGCTCGATTTTTACGGTAGAGGCACACGGGGACGGCGTGGATTTCGACGCCGATTTCCGCCGTTGGGGCGGTCCCTATTGGTTTCAGAATACGCGTTTGCTGTACTGGCCTATGTTGGCGGCTGGCGATTTTGATTTGATGGAAGCGCTCTTCCATATGTACCGAGAAGCCCTGCCTTTGGCGCGGCAACGCACCCAGGTCTACTTTGGCCACGAGGGCGCCTTTTTTCCAGAGACCATGTATTTTTGGGGCGCCTACGCCACCGACAATTACGGCTGGGAGCGGCAAGATAAGGCGGCGGGCCAGGTCGACAATGCTTATATCCGCCACTACTGGCAGGCCGGGCTTGAATTGGTGGCACTCATGCTCGACTACTACGACCACCTCGACGACGAGGATTTTGTCGGTGAGGTATTGCTGCCGGTGGCCGAAGCAGTCATTGCCTTCTACGACGCCCATTTTTCGCGCGATGATCAGGGTTTTGTGCGGCTGGAGCCGGCCCAGTCGCTGGAGACAGACCAGCAGGTCGTCAATCCTCTGCCCGACATTGCTGGCCTGCACTGGGTGTTGGAACGCTTGCTCTCTCTGTCGGATTTTCAACTCGACGGCCAATTGCGCCATCGCTGGGCGCACCTGGCCGGAGCCTTGCCGCCCATACCCGTGGGCGAAGTAGAAGGCGAAGCCGTGCTCCTGAGTGCGGCGGAGATCCTCGAAGAGGCGAAAAATTCTGAAAATCCCGAGCTCTACGCTATTTTCCCCTACCGTCATTTTGGTGTCGGGGACGACGATCTAGAAATGGCCCGGCGCAGCTTTGCCCGCCGGCGTTTCAAAGGTTTTAATGGCTGGCGCCAGGATGATATCCAGGCAGCGCTACTGGGCCTAGTAGAAGATGCGCGCCAGGGAGTGGTAGAGCGCCTAACGGCGGTGCCCGAAAATAGTCGCTTCCCGGTGTTCTGGGGCCCCAATTTCGACTGGATACCAGACCAGACGCACGGCAGTAATGGCATGATGGCGCTGCAGAGCATGCTCTTGCAGACGGACGGGGCGCGCATCCTGCTCTTTCCGGCCTGGCCGGCGGCGTGGGATGTCGAGTTTAAATTGCACGCGCCTGGCAATACTACCATTGAAGGTGTCTACCAGGAAGGTAAAATCACAAAATTAGTCGTCTTACCGCCCGAGCGCGAGCAGGATGTGGTCTTGTGTGGACCGGAGGGTTGATATAGTGACCATGCTTGGGGAATCCGAGTGATCTTGAGCCGGTTTTGCCTGGGGTGAAGTGGGGGCTGGAAGTCATGGAGAATTTTATTTATGTTCTCTAAGGTCGGGATGAGGCCCATCCACACCATGGGAAAGTAGATCGCATGACGGTAGCCAGAGCGGGTGTCGCAGTAGGGCATATAGACGATGCGGCTTCTGTCGAGAAAGTGATTGCCGCACTGCGCCAGCTACACCAAGAACGCTACGATTTTGCCATCGAGAGTTGGCAGGGCGAGCGTCGCATAGAAGCGATGCCGGGCACGGTGGTACATCTATTTGTAGTAGCGGCAGAAGAGGCCCAGATTCGGCTCTACCCCGGAGAACAGGTGCGCGGTCCTTCTGCCGGGGGGCCTTACCGGCGCGCCGGTAAGGTCGGCGAGTTGATGGAGGGCCACAGCGAGGAATTGTGGCCCGGCGACGCCATCTGTGTCGACGCCACTACGGTCGATCGCACCCTATTGAGCGGCAGTGGTACCTATTTCAAGGTGGTGGCCGAGGCCACGGCCTATCCGTTTCCGCGCTTAGCTCTGCTGCGCAATTTACCCGATCAGCCCGGGGGCTGCGCCGCCTACGAGGGCGCTTTCCGACGCCAGGTTTTGCCGCCGCAGGAGATGGCGGCCGAGCGCGCCGATCGGCGTGGCAATAACCGAGTAAATCAGCACACCCTAGATATGCGTCCCGATCGTCAGCCGTTGCCGGCGCCGCACTACCATGGCCCAGTGGCCGTGGCCGACGAACTTTGGGTCAACCATTCCGAGACCGCGTTCATTTTGCCGCGGTCTGCCTACCATTTGCCGTTAGTGAGCGCTGCCGAAAAAGGAGAGGTCGCGCTCTACTCACAGGCGGCAGAAATTCCTACAGATAGTTTCAGCGAAACTGTGCGGCCGGGGTCTATTATAATGACGTCGGCCACAGAGGCAGAGGCCGTGGGGCATTGTTTTACCGATGCCTTTGCCATGCTGGTGGCTATTCCGGGATTTGTTGCACCCTATCAACAAATAGCATGAGCTGCTGTTTCGCACAATCCAAAATGAGGTGGTAAACATGACCGAGCCGATCCGTCACAATTGTGGCATGACCGTTGCTCATACGCTGCACGATGCCTACCGTTTTATCCGCTCGCTCCAACACCGCGGCCGCGAAGGGGCCGGCATTGCCGCAGTGGGCGATGGGCGCATCGACGTGATCAAGTGGAAGGGAGGCGTCACTAAATTTGACGTCACCGACCTGCACAAGATCTTTCCCAGCCCCAATTACCATACTTATATGGCGCATGTGCGCTACGCCACTCGCGGCCACAAGGATCGCATCCTCGAAGATGCCCATCCGCACGTCATTGGCGGGCACATCGAGACGCGCGATGATCACATCCTTATTTGGGATTGCGATATGGCTGCGGTGCACAACGGCCAGGTGGACCCGGCCTATTACAGCGAGGTGCCAACAAAACAATTGCGCTCCGAATGCGATACCGAGGCCCTATTGCACGTCTACCGCCGCCTGGGCGAGTACAATTTTCTGCGCGAGATCCCCGGTTCCTACACCATGGCCGTGGCCGACAAGCGCCGCCGCGATGTCATTGTCATGCGCGACCGCACTGGCATTAAACCTGGCGTCCTGGGCTGGAAGGACGGCAAGTATGGGGTGGCCTCCGAAGACATCGCTTTCCGCAAGAACGGCGGCGACTTTATCGAAGACCTGGAGCCGGGTGCCGCCTACTACCTGACCCCGGAGGGCGATTACACCAAGGAGCAATTGGTCGAGCAGAAAATAGCGCATTGTTATTTTCAGTGGAATTATTTTGCCGATGTCGATTCCATCATCAATGGCGTTAGCGTGCGGCGCATTCGCGAAGGTTTGGGCGTGGCCCTGGCCGAGGAGTTTTATCCTGAGGACGTCGACTTGGTGACGTATTTGCCGCGTTGTCCAGAAGTAGCGGCGCGCGCCTATGCCAAGACCGCGGAATTGCCCTTTGAGCCAGTGTTCTATAAGATGCGCGGCGAGCGTTCTTTCCAGGGGACCACAAAGGCCGACCGCGAGAAATCGATTGGCGACAATCTGCATCTGCTGCCGGGCATGAGGGATCGTCTTGAGGACAAGACGGTGATTTTGCTCGACGACAGCATTGTGCGCGGCAATAATTCGCGGCGGGCGCGCCAACTACTCTACGAGCAGGGCCGGGTGAAGAAAGCCTATCTGGTGAGTTATACGCCGCCTATCGGTATTGTTGGTGATGACGGGGTGCCGCGCGGTTGTATGTTTGGGGTAGATATGCCGCCCAAACCGCCCGAGGGCGAAGAATTTATCGCACGCGGCCGCAGCGTCGAAGAGATCGGCGAGGCCATGAATATGCCGGTGGTCTATCTGTCGATGGAAGGCATGCTGCGGGCTTTTGAGCGCGCCGGCGTCGGCGGCGACCAACTGTGCACCTATTGCATCGGTGGCCAGCATCCCTTTGTCGACTTCATACCGGTTGAGCAGTTGAAGGGGACTACGGCCCAATTGAAATTGTTGGGCGGGGGAGAGTAGTAAATGAATACGCCTCCGACCGATGGCAAGCGCGTGCTTCCCGAGCCGCTGCGCCAATTGGTGTCCTCCATTTTCAAAGCCGTGCCCGTATCCGCCGCGCACGCCGATCTCTTTGCCCATTTGATCGTCGATACGGATCTGCGCGGCGTGGTCAGTCACGGGGTCATGCAGGTCAATCGCTATGTGCGCGGTTTCCAGGAGGGGCGCACCAATCCAGACCCCCAGGTGCGCGTGCTCAACGAGGGGCCGGTGACGGCGGCTTTGAGCGGTGACGGCGGTTTGGGCATTGTGGTGGCCAATCAGGCCATGGGCATGGCCATAACCAAAGCCAAGGAATTGGGAGTCGGCATTGTCACGACTACCTACCACGATCATATAGGTAGCGCCGGTAAATACGTGCGCATGGCTTTGCGTGAAACATTAGTGGGCATGGCATTGTCGGGTCGCAATGCTGCGCCCACCTATGGCCCCGACCGCAATCCGGCCGGCTCAGTACAGGGTTGTCCACCCATGAGTGTCGGCGCCCCGGCCGGTCCGGAACGACCAGACTTTGTCTTGGATATGGGTACAGTGTTGACCGAGGGGTTGGAATTTGAGCAGGCGCCGGCGACCTTTTTTAAGTCGATCGGGCTGGCGCACGTCAGCAATATCCTCAGTGGCACACTGGGTGGGCAGATGTTGCCCGAATTTGATCGCCGCAATGTCCAGTACAAGAGTGCCGACCAGTCGGGTTTTTTCATGGCGCTCGACATTGCGCGCTTTACTCCGGTACAGGCTTTTACCGACGATATGGACCATCTTATGGATGAGGTGGACCAAATGCAGCCGTTTCCAGGTTATGACGAGGCCACTTTGCCGGGCGGTCCCGAGTGGAAACGGGAGCGCCAGTACGCCAAAGAAGGCATTCCGCTCGCCCAAGAGGCGGTAGAGGACTTGGAAACATTGGCCGCTGAATACGGTTTGACGGTTCCCTGGTAATATGCCACACATTGCCTTTGAAAAAATGTTTGAGGAGTTCCACCGCGTGCTGCTCAAGGCCGGCTTTGCGCCGGAGCGCGCCGAGTTGTGTGCCCGCATTTTTGCCGAGAATATGCGCGACGGGGTGTACTCGCACGGTTTGTTACGCTTTCCCAAGTTTGTAGAAAAAGCGTGCGCTGGAAATAGCTTTGATATAGACGCCGATCTTGAAAAGGTCGGCAGTTTTGGGGTATTGGAGCAGTGGGATGGCCATTTGGGGCCGGGCATGGTCAACGCCACAGCCTGCATGGAGCGGGCCATCGAGTTGGCGCGCCAGCACAGTATGGGCTGTGTGGCGCTGAAGAACAACAACCACTGGATGCGGGCCGGGACCTATGCGCTGCAGGCGGCTGAGGCCGGTTTTATCGGCATATGCTGGACCAATACGACCAAACTCATGCCGCCGTGGGGCTCGGGCGAGAAACGCCTGGGCAATAATCCGCTGGCCGTGGGTGTGCCCAGGCAAGAGGGGCATATCTTGCTCGATATGGCGATGACGCAGTATTCCGGCGGCAAGACGATGATCTACAGCCACAATAAGGAATCGTTTCCCCTGCCGGGTGGGTACGACAGCGAGGGCGAGTTATCCTGCGATCCGGACGCGATCACGGAGTCGGGGCGGCCGTTGCCCATTGGTTATTGGAAAGGGTCGGGGCTGGCTTTTGTGCTGGATATGATCGCTGCTTTGCTGGCTGGGGGGCGTTCTACGGCGCAGCTTTCCAGGCAGGGGGACGAGTACGGGGTCTCGCAGATTTTTATCGCCATTGATGTTAAGACGGTGGCCGGAGAGCAGAGTCTGCAGGAGACGGTGGAGGACATCGTTGGTTATATGCACGAGGCCGCGCCGTTGGAGGAGGGGGGCGCGGTGACCTATCCCGGGGAGCGCATGCTCGAGACGCGGCGCCAGAATCTCGCACAGGGCATTCCGGTGGATGCCGAAATGTGGCAGGATGTGTTGGATATGTAGGCTGATAGGAGGCGGGATCGGTGTTACACAGGGTGCCATGCCCTGGGGAGCTACTCTGTATTTAATCCATTTAAACAAATATTACCAGGGGCTGAGCTCTCCCGCTGCAGGGGGGTTGGCCGCGTCGTGAGCGGCGCGCGTGCGGCTGACTCGGTGGGCCAGTACTTTGATCGTCATTTCGAGGATTCTTACATAGAGGATTGGCTTGCTGCCGATCAGGCTGCGCAAGGATTTGCGCGACAGCGAAAGGGCGGTAGAGGGTTCGACGGCCTGGAAACCGACAAAGCGCGGACTGCCCGACAAACAAGCCATTTCGCCAAAAGAGGCACCCGGTAGCACTTCGCCTATGAGTCTGGCTTCTGGATCTATGACGTGCAGCGTACCGCTTAGCAGGACGAGCATATCCTCTCCCGGATCGCCTGGGCACCAGATAACTTCACCTGCATCAAAGGATTTTTGCTGACACATTTGCAAGAGGATCGGCGCTTCTTCGTTGCTGAGATCGCAGAAGATTTCGAGTTTCTGTATGAGCTTAATTAGCTGGAATTGATCGCGGTCTAGCATATTTACTTTTTTCTCTTTAGGTGGATGTCTACGATAAATCTCTGTATATATAGTAAATACTTAATTTTAGATCAAGAATTAAAATGCCCCTGTCTCATTCATCGAGCAATAGCTGGTACCACCTGCCAGTCTTGCTGCTCCAGGTCCACAAGATTTTGCACCCCCAGGTCTACAGAGTTGGCGACGTCATTTCTAGGTTGAATTTTTTTAATGAGGCTCGTATGGCTGGCACCGGCGACCGTTCCCCGATAGACGACGTCGGTTTGTCCCAGGTCGGTCTCCTCTACACCTGTTGCGGCTGCTACCTTGTAGATGTCGGCCGTTTATTTTTGCTTGCTCTGGCCGAATTTCATTATTATTCTTATAAGAATAATTCCATGAGGAATAATAATGAAATTCTACGGTCGAGAAACAGAGTTAGCACTGTTCCAAGAGCTTTCCCAACAATCTGCTCGCCTGGGACAAATGACGGCTGTTCTTGGTCGCCGCCGGGTGGGCAAAACAGAGCTGGTGCGCCAGCATTTGCACGGCATCGAACACGGAGTCTATTTCTTTGTCGAAAAGCGTCCTGCACAGGCGCTGCTAAGCGAGTTTTCGGAAACCCTCAAAACCGCCATCCCCCACGCGCCGCTTTTTTCTGACTGGAAAGACTTCTTTGTTTTTCTCTGCGCCGAGGCTCGGCAGCAGCCCATGGTGGTGGTGTTCGACGAATTTCAGAATTTTCTCGCCGTTGAACCCGCGGTCTATTCAATTCTCCAGGGCGTGTGGGACGAATGGCACAAGCAGTGCAAACTCCATTTCATCGCCATTGGTTCGGTGGTCGGCCTGATGAAGAAGGTATTCCAGGACGCCCAGGAACCGCTCTATGGCCGACTCACGCGGGAAGTGGATCTGGGGCCGTTGCCCCTCGATGCCGTATGTCGCCTCAGCGCTGAACTCGGTTTTGCTGAGTTAGAAGAGGTCTTGACTTTATACGGCATATTCGGTGGCATGCCGCGTTATTACGAGATCATCGAAAGTATGGGGTTGGGTGGCCAGACCGTCCCGGAGATACTGCGCCAGGCTCTGTTCTCCACTTTTGCGCCCTTTAAAAACGAAGTGCGCGAGATTATCCTGGCCGAATTCGGCGGGCGTGGCCATGTCTACCTGGCCATTTTAGAAGCTATTGCGACGGGCAAGACCCGGTTGTCGGAAATTGCCGGTCCCGCCGGCCTGCCCGCCTCCAGTCTGCCGAAGTACATGAGAGAATTAGGCGATATGTTCGGCCTGGTTGAACGCGAGGTGCCCGTCACCGAAGACGCGTGGCGTTCGAAGAAAAGCCGTTATCGCATCCGCGATCCATTTATCTCGTTCTGGATGTGCTTCGTCTACCGCCAGTTGAGTATCTACGAAGTGGGGAACTACCGCTATTTTCTCGAGCGGCTCGACATCCGCCTGGCCGAATTTATGGGGTTGGCCTTTGAAGGGATCGTCAAAGAGTTGCTGCAGGGGTTAAATCTCCGGGAGCGGGCTCCCGTTCCTTTCCACCGGCTCGGGCGCTGGTGGGACCGCCAGACGGAGATCGACCTGGTGGCATTGGATCAGGATGCGGATGCAGTACTTTTCGTAGAGTGCAAATGGACCTCGTCCCCAGTCGGTCCGGAGGTGCTGGCAGAATTAGAAAGGAAAGCGACCGCACCGCCCTTCCAAGCTCAATCGACTTCTTATCTGCTGGTTTCGAAAAGCGGTTTCACGGATTCTTTGCGGCGGCTGCAAGGTCCCGGGCTATACTTGTGGGATCTATCCGACCTTGCCGTGCAGATCGGTCGCCTCGCTTAATTTTAGAGTTATATAGCAGAAGTTCGGGTGATTGCCTGGTTTGGCCAAGTTGGATATTTTGAGGCGGAGCGTTTTTGTCTGATTAATTTGGAGAAAGGGCATGACACTTTCCATACGACAAGTATCTCCGGCGCTGGGGGCAGAGGTGGAAAACTTTGATATTGCCGCGCCGCTGACGTCTGCTATTGTCGAAGAGTTGGTCCAGGCTCTGGCCGAGCATGGGGTGCTGGTTTTTCGGGATCAGGATCTGACGCCCGCGCAGCACATCGCCTTCAGCCGCCATTTTGGCGAGTTGGAAGAACACGTTCTGGCGGCTGCGTTGCTGGAGGGGTATCCGGAAATCTACATTGTTTCCAATGTGGTGGAGAACGGCAAAGCCAAGGGGCGGGCCTATGCTGGTACCTATTGGCATTCGGATATGAGTTATAAATCCATGCCGTCGATGGGATCTTTGATGTATGCGCTCGAAGTGCCGGAGATTGGCGGCGACACCATGTTTGCCAATATGTATCTAGCCTACGAGAGCTTGTCGGAGGGCATGCGCAGTTTGCTTGAAGGGCTGGAGGCAATGCACGATTTTGGCCATGCCGATCGGGTGTTTTTTTCGCGCCGCGACGACAATGGGCGACTCACTGAGACGCAGCGGCAGCAGGTGCCGCCGTCGCAGCATCCAGTGGTGCGCACGCATCCAGTGAGCGGACGTCGAGCGCTTTTTATTAATGAGGGATTTACCTCGCATTTTGCCGGCATGACCGAGGAGGAGAGTCGACCTTTGTTGGATTTTCTCTACCAAGAGGCGACCGATCCTGCGCTGGTATATCGCCACCAATGGCGCGCCCGGGATCTGGTGTTTTGGGACAATCGCTGCTCGATGCATAAAGCGATCAGAGATTACCAGGCATCGCGCCACATGCACCGCACAACGGTGCGCGGCGACGTGCCTTATTTGAGGCGGGATTGATGTGATGACCGGTGGACAAGCATTGGTACAGGCGTTGGACGCGTGGGGCGTGAAAGTCGTTTTCGGGATTCCGGGCATTCACACGCTGGCGATATATGATGCCTTCTACGAACATCCGCGCTTGCGCCATATAACGGCGCGCCACGAGCAAGGGGCCGGTTTTATGGCCGACGGCTACGCGCGCGCCAGCGGGCAAGTGGGGGTGGTGCTGACCACAACGGGGCCGGCGGCGGTCAATGCGTTGACGCCCCTAGGCGAGGCGTACGCGGATTCGTCGCCGGTGCTGCTGATTTGTAGTGGGCCCAGCGAGGATACGCCGGGGGCGGAGCACGGCGTGTTGCACGAGATGTTGGATCAGTTTGCGACGCTCAAAAGTGTAGTTGGTCGCGGCCAGCGGGTGCTGGCGGCCGAGGACATTTTCCAGGCAGTGGCGGCGGCGTTTAAGACTATAGGACAAGGGCGTCCGCGGCCCTATGTCCTAGAAGTGCCAATGGATGTGTTGGATGCGGAAGTGGAAGTGGCTGCCTGCCCGGTTGAAGTAGTGACACCGATGGGGCCGAATCAAGCCGATTTGGAGCGGGCGGCCGCGTTGATTGGTGCAGCGCAGCGGCCGCTGATTATAGCTGGCAGAGGGACTCAGGATGCGGCCGTCGAGGTGCAGCAATTGGCCGAGCGTCTGCA
>Ga0114993_10007522_pt1 | contig 10062 bp, 12 predicted proteins | sample ArcticOcean_MG_C_FD_87042 | JGI IMG/M metagenome (GOLD analysis project Ga0114993, IMG submission 87042) | Marine microbial communities from western Arctic Ocean - ArcticOcean_MG_CB2_150 | ecosystem: Environmental > Aquatic > Marine > Oceanic | place: Arctic Ocean: Canada Basin | collected...
CTATTTGTTGTTTCTTATTTTATATTTATGAAAATAAATTTAGACAAAATAACAAAAGTCATACTACCTCAGAACCAATAGTTTTGAATTTACTTACTAGTGTTCACCCAAGTTTATCTTGGAGCTTTAAGCCAGTAAAATCAAAAATTATAGTTAACCCAGGAGAGGTAACTTCAATTGAATATATGGTTGAAAATTTAAGCAACAAAGCAACTTCAGGAATAGCCACATTCTCATATTACCCTAAACAATTCGGCTCTTTTATTAGTAAGCTGAACTGCTTTTGTTACGATGCTCAAACTTTAAAACCGAAACAAAAAGATATATATAGTATTGTTCTTTTAATTGATCCCGAGGTGACAAAAGATAGCAAGACAAAAAATATTAAAGAGGTTACTATTCAATTTATATTTTTTGATTATAAAAAATTTAAAGATAATAAGATTTAACAATGGTAACAAAAAATTTAATTACTCAATCTGATGCGATAAGCTATCTTTGTACAGTTTGTGTAAGCGATAATAATGGAGCAAAGATAGCATTAACTGTTATCATTTCGTCGTTTTTGCTTTTGGGCATTGTTAATTGGGCCTGGAAAAAATATTTTGTTAATAAAAAAGAAATTTCCCAGGAAAAATAATCCAAATATTATATCATCCTAGAGTTTTGCCTAGATAATATCTAAATTCTATATTATTAAAAGGAATGGAATACATAAGTACTAGAAATTCAAAAAAATACTTTTCATTTAAAAATGTTTTTTTGCAAAGTTTAGCACCTGATGGTGGATTATTTGTACCTAAAAAAATTCCATATTATCCAGTCGAGGAGCTGATGAGCTTTAAAAACCTTTCATACAATGAGTTAGCAGAAAAAATAATTTTAAAATTTTGTAATGATGAATTTGATCAATCCGAAATTAAAGAAATAGTTAGCAGTTCTTATAAAAAATTTAGAACGGAAAATGTTGTTAAAATTAAAACATTTGGAAAAGTAAATTTATTAGAATTGTTCCATGGGCCAACTTTAGCTTTCAAAGATATTGCATTGCAAGTTATCGGTAATATGTATGAAAAAATTTTAAAAAAAAATAATTTAAAAATTAATATTATTGTTGCAACCTCTGGAGATACTGGAGCAGCAGCAATAAGTGCAATAAAAGATAGAAAAAATATGAAAATTTTTGTCTTACATCCAAAAAACAAAATATCTGACGTACAAAGAAAGTTTATGACAACAGTTAATTCTAAAAATGTATTTAATATTGCATTAACTGGTAATTTTGACGAATGTCAAAAATTTGTTAAGTTAATGTTTGCTGACAAAGTTTTTAATACATCAATAAATATGTCAGGTGTTAATTCAATAAATTGGGCAAGAATTGCGATCCAAATCGTTTATTATTTTTATGCCTATTTTAAAATTGCGCATAATAAAGAAAAAATAAACTTTTCAGTACCGACTGGTAATTTTGGAGATATTTACGCAGGTTACATAGCTAAAAAAATGGGTCTTCCTATTGATAAGCTGATAGTTGCCACTAATAATAACGATATTTTAAAGAGAGTAATTGACTCAGGTATTTACAAACCTACAACAGTAAAACATACAGTTTCTCCTAGTATGGATATTCAAGTAGCAAGCAATTTTGAAAGATTAATTTTTGACATTTGCTCATGTGACTCAGATAAAACGCTAAAACTAATGAATGAACTAAAAGAACACGGAGAATTTAAACTTCAAGAATCTGATTTAATTAAAATAAAAGAAATTTTTTATGCTGACAGTTTATCTGAAGTAGAAACGCGATCTGTTATAAACCAGACATACAAAAATTATAAAATATTAATAGATCCTCATACAGCTGTTGCGGTTGGAGTAAGTAAAAAGATATCATTAAAAAGTAATACTGTTATTCTATCTACTGCTCATCCAGCTAAATTTCCAGAACCAGTTACACAAGAAACAAATCAAAAACCAGAACTACCTGAATCTCTTAAAAAAGTTTTGTATGATAAAGAAATATATCAAACGTTGCCAAATAATTTAAAGCAAGTTCAAAGTTTTATTTTAGAAAAAATATAATTAAAAATTAAATGGGTGTCGCCTCTTTAGCTAATTTATCGGCTAAATCATTCATTATATTGTTAGAGTGACTTTTTACCCAATTCCACTCAATGTTTTTAGAATTTGAAAGTTCTTTAAGTTTTTTCCATAGATCAACATTTTTGACATTTTTTTTACTAGAAGTTTTCCAATTATTTTTTTCCCAATCTTTAATCCACAAAGTAATTCCATCTTTTACGTAATTGGAATCAGTATAAATTTTTATATGTTCCAATACTAATTGTTTATTGATTTGAGATTCACAATATTCCAAAGATTTAATTGCTGCTGTTAATTCCATCCTATTATTAGTAGTTAGTTTTTCTCCACCAAATATTTTATTTTTTTTATTATCTAGTATGATTATGGCAGCCCAACCTCCAGGGCCTGGGTTATTCAGACATGAGCCGTCGGTATATATAACAATCTCCATAATTAAAAAAAATACTCGCTATAATCTTTTACGCTATCGTGAAACTCTAATCTTTTTAAATATTCCAATGGATCTTTAATCTTAACAATTGCACCCTCTGTTAAGTTTAAATAATCAAATACTCTTGTAAGCAAAAATCTTAAAGCGGCACCTTTACATAAAATTTTAAAAGAATCTTTTTCATTTTTAGTTAGTATTCTAACACTTGAATATCCATCAATAAGTTTTTTTGCTTTTGTAACATTGAAGCTCAAATTTTCTTTTGAACCCTCAAAACATAAAGCGTTAAGACATATGGCAATCTCAAAAGCATAAAAATCGTTACATGAAAAATAATAATCAATAACTCCTGATAATCTATTATTCCTAAAAAAAATATTATCGGGAAATAAATCGGCATGAATTATTCCAGAAGGAATATTTTTAGGCCAATTTTTTTCAACTTCAATTAAATTTTTTTCAATAACACCAGGTAAGCTAGGGTGAATTTGATGACAATTAATCTTAACTTTATTATATAAGTTTCTCCATGAATTAACAGAAAGCTTATTCTCTCTCTTCCCTGTCAGATCTTTAGTTATTAAATGTAACTTCGCAGTATAAAAACCAACTTCTTTACAATTATCAGGGCTTAAAATTTTTTTTGCTTTACCATTTAAAAAAGAAACAACTGCAGCCTTTTTATTTAAGATTTCAGATATATAATTACCATTTTTATTTATTATCGGTTTTGGAGATAAAAATTTTTTATCGAAGAGGTTTTTCATCAAACTAATAAAAAAAGGCAAATCTTTTTCTTCAACTCTTTTTTCATATAAGGTAAAAATAAATTTACCTTTTTCCATTTGAATAAAATAATTAGTGTTTTCTATTCCTTCTTTTATTTCCTTATAACTTAATAATTTTCCCAAATTATATTTAGAAAAAAAATCAGATAGTTCTTGTTTTGATAATTTTGTATATACAGCCATTATTATAAATATTTATATACTTTTTTTTAAATAAGGAAAATTTAAATTTATAACAAGTTTTAATAACCAAATAAAAGAAATATATTCTGTCTATGTAAAATGAAAAAGATACTAACTTTTTACAAAGAGAGTGTCTTAAATCTCAGAAACTTTCAAAACTTTTTTAGTTTGATCTAAACCTTTGGTATAAAGTTTTTCTAGCTTATCCTTGTCAATTGAGTTTTTGATTAACTTTTCAACAGTTTCAATGCTAATTTTAACAGAAATATTTTTAATATCTTTAAGAGCATTTTTTTTCATGTGCAAAATTTTTTGTTCTGTAGTCTTTTTTCGACTATCTATTGCTTCATACAATTTTTTTGTTTTTTCTAAAATTTCTTTTTCATTAGTTTTTTGAGCAGCATTAATAATTATTTTTACTTCTTTTTTTGATTTATCTATTTTTTTTTCGTACTTACTAAGTAAATTCTTTGCTTCAACTTTTAGTTTTTCAGCTTCATCTAATTCTTTTTTTATTTCATTAATTTGGTTAGATAATGAACTATTTATTTTTTGGGGAACTTTTAAATATATTAGTCCACCTGCAAATATAAAAAATGAAATTGCTACCCAGAATGTTGCGTCTATTGTCATATATATTTTTCAATTTTTTTTTTTATTACTTCGTTCACAATAGCAGAAACACTGCTTTTGTTAATCTCAGTATTGACTACTTGCTTCATTACCTCAGAAGATGTCTCGGCCGCAATATTACTAATATTTGATATAGATGATTTTTTCAGATCAATTATTTCTTTTTCTACAGCCTTCAATTCTTCTTCAATTTCATCACTAAACTTTTTCTTTTTATCTTTAATGTCTTCATCAAGGTTTTTTTTGCTTTCCTCAATTATTTTTCTAGCTTCTTTTTTTGCATTTTCTATTATTAGATTATATTCTTTTAATTGTTTTTCCGCGCTTTCTTTTAATTTTTGTGCTTCATTAAGATCATTAACAACTTTAGACTTTCTATTTTCAATACTATAAGTAATGGTTGGTAAAAATATTTTCCAAACAATTAAATATAGAGTAGAAAAAATAACAACTAACCAGAATATTTGTGATAACCAAAATTCAGGATTCAGCTGAGGCATGCCTGCCTCAGAGCCGAAAGCCTGATTTGCATATAAAGTTATAGCCAAACTTAAAGCAGAGCAAAAACTTTTCATATTTTTTTAAAATGCAAATAAAATTATTAATGCAACTACTAAACCAAATAAACCTGTAGCTTCTGCTAAAGCAAAACCTAAAAGTAAGTTTGGGAACTGCTTTTGCGCTGCCGATGGGTTTCTCATTGCACCGGATAAATAATTTCCAAAAATAATTCCAATACCTACTCCAGCGCCCGCTAACGCAATTGCTGCAAGTCCTGCCCCTATCATCTTAGCCGCTTCTAACTCCATTTTTCCTCCTTTGTTAATGGTGTAAATTTAATGCATCGTTTAAATAAATGCATGTTAAAATTGCAAAAACATAAGCTTGAAGAAAAGCAACTAATATTTCAAGTCCTGTTAATGCAACCGAAAAGCCAAGCGGCAACCATCCACCTAACAATCCTAAGCTTATCACGAACCCACCAAAAACTTTTAACATGGTGTGCCCAGCCATCATATTTGCAAATAATCTTACTGATAAACTAACTGGCCTACTTAAATAAGATATGATTTCTATAACAATTATTAAAGGTAAAAGTATTATAGGAACATCTTTTGGAACAAAAAGTTCCAAGTATTTAATTCCATGTTTGACAAAACCTATAACTGTAACACCTAAAAACACTGCTGCTGCCAACGCAAAGGTTACAATGATATGACTAGTTACAGTAAAAGAATAAGGAAGCATTCCTACCATATTGCAAAATAACACAAACATAAATAACGTGAATATGAATGGGAAAAATGCTTTAGCGCTAGATCCAGCTGTATCATTTATCATTTTTGCAACAAACGTGTAGCTCATTTCAGTTATTAATTGAATTTTTGAAGGTATTAAAGATTTTTTTTTTGTTCCCAAGTATAATAAAGATAAAATTAATGATGCACTAATCGCCATAAATAAGCTTGCGTTTGTAAAAGATAGATTTATTGAACCAAAATTAATTTCTGGCCCTATTCTATAGACTTCAAACTGGTGCATAGGATTTAGAGTCATAATAAATTCCTTTATCTTAATTTTATAATTTTTTATTCATATTTTTTGCTAATTTAAATACATTTCGTATACCAGCAAATGTGCCTATAAAAAAAAAACAAATTGTTAACAACGGTTTAGTATCAAACCAATTGTCCAAAAGAAACCCTATTATTGACCCCACAACCACAGCAGCAACTAGTTCAGTGCTTATTTTTAAAGCTTTCCCTAAAGATGCGGCATTTGAACCTTGATTGTTTATTTTATTTTTTTTGATATTTTTTTTTGCAATTTCTAAGCGAGTTGATATTTCTTTAAGGTTTTTCATTACTTAAGTCTATGCTACTAATTCTTCAGCTTTTTCTAAATCGACAGAAACTAATTGGCTTATTCCTTTTTCAGGCATTGTTACCCCATACAATCTGTCAACACTAGACATCGTTAAAGCATGATGAGTAACTATAATAAATTTAGTGGATGTAATTTTTGTTAACTCAACTAATAATGAACAAAATCTTGTAACGTTAGCATCATCTAAGGGTGCATCTACCTCATCCAAGATGCATATTGCAGATGGGTTAGTTAAAAAAACTGCAAAAATTAATGATAACGCAGTTAAAGCTTGCTCGCCACCTGACAACAAAGTGATTGACTGCAATCTTTTTCCTGGTGGGCTAACGAGCATTTCTAATCCAGCTTCTAAGGGGTCATCAGAATCTACAAATTCTAATTTTGCTGTACCTCCACTAAAAAGCTTTGTGTAAACTTCATTAAATTTTTTATTAACATTTTCAAAGGCATCCAAAAGTCTTTCGCGACCTTTAATATTAAGATCATTAATACTACCTCTTAGTTTAGTTATTGCCGAAACCAAATCTTCTCTATCTTTTTCCATTTTACCAATCGCAGATTTATACTTTGAAGTTTCTGCATCTGCTCTTAGATTAACAGACCCAAGTTTTTCTCTTGCATTCTTTTTTGCGTCTAATTTATCTTCTTGCTCTACTACATTAGGTAAATTTTCCTGGTCATTTAAATCTGAATTTTGAAGCAAATCATTTGCGTTAATATTTAAATCATTTTTTATATTACTTACAATATCCTTTTTTCGTTTTTCTACACCTTCTAGAGTTGCTCCAGATCTAGCTTTATTTTCTCTTGCCACCATCATTTTTTGGCCAACTAATTTTAATTCTTTATTTATTTCATTAGTTTCTTTTTCTGCTTCAATAAGTTCCTCTGAAATTTTTCTTTTTTCTTTTTCAGTGTTAGACGTATTTTGCATTAGCTGACCTTTTTTTATAGCTATAGTTTCTGGAAGTTTTTCAATATCGCTAAGATCTTTTTTAATTTTATCTACTCTTCCCGATAATTCTTTTCCCATTTTTTCAGAGTTAAATTTTAAATTATTCCAATTTTGTATTTCTGTTTCTATATTTTTAATTCTTTCTTGTCTTTTAATAGTTTCGGTTTTTACAGATTCGTGTTTACTTAAAGCAGATGCATATTTTTCTTGAGCGATTTTAATTTGATTAGTTAGATCTGTTATTTCTTTTACAGAACTTTCATTGTTTATAGCTTGAAGCTTATCGTTATAATTATTTATTTCTAAAATTATACTCTTTATTGAGCTCAAAGCATTTTGATTTTCATTTTTTTCTAGCTGCAATTTTACATTTTCTAAATCTTTAGTGATATTAGTTAAATAATCGATAAAGATTCTCCCTTTTGAATTAAGAGATAGTTCTTTAGAAATATTTTCTAGGTTATCTTGCAGTTTTTTTAAATGACCAGTAGTTAATTGAAGGTCATTAAATGTTTCTTTTTCTAACTCATAATATTTTTTTTCAGTATCAATTAGATTATTTTTCTCTTCTTTTAATCTTTTTTCATTAGATTGAGCATCCAAAATAATATTTCTTTCTCTTTCAATGTCAGTTTCTATTGTGCTCTGAGATTTTAGTAGTTTTTCTTTTTCCGTTTTGGCCCTTTGTTCTTTTTCTTCTAAATTTTTAAATTCTAAGTTAAGTCTCTGCAATTTAGATAATATTTCTAAGTTCTCATCTCTTAAGGGTTTTAATTTTTTATCTGCTTTTTCTAATAAATTATTATTGTGGTTTATTTCAATTGTGAGTCCGCTTATTTCATCGTCAGATTCGTTAGTAATTTCTTTAGTTGATTTTATTTCTTGCTCTAGTTCTTTAAGTTTTATGAAATAAAGACCAGCTGCAATTTTTTTAATTTGTTCTGAAATTAATTTATATTTTGAAGCTTCTTCAGCCTGTTTTTTTAAATTATCTAATTGTTTTTCTTGTTGTCTTCTTAATTCGTCAGCGCGTTTTAAATTATTTTCTGCTGAATTTAGTCTTAATTCTGATTCATGTCTTCTAGCGTGCATACCAGATATGCCAGCCGCCTCTTCTAAGATAGCTCTTCTGTCAGTAGGTTTAGCTGTTACTAAAGCACCAATTCTTCCCTGACTTATCATTGATGGTGAGTGAGCTCCAGTGGATAAATCTGCAAAAAAAGTTTGTACATCCCTTGCTCTCATCTCTTTGCCATTAATGTAATATTTAGAACCCTTGTCTTTTTCTATCCTTCTTTTTACATTGATTATATCTAACTCTCTAAATTGTGACGGACCCTCTTTGTCAGAATTATTTAATGTTAAATTAACCTCAGCAATATTTTTTGATGTTTTGTTTGCAGTTCCTGAAAAAATTACATCTTCCATGCCAGATCCACGCATACTTTTGGCTGAAGTTTCTCCCATACACCATCTTATAGATTCAACTATATTTGATTTACCGCACCCATTTGGCCCAACTATACCAGTTAAACCTTTTTCAATAAGAAAAGAAGTTTTATCAACAAAAGATTTAAAACCAGTTAATTCAAGTTTTTTAAATTCCATATTCTAAATAAGTTTTTCAATTTTTTTACTTATATTTTTAAAGTTTATCGAGCCTTCAAATTTTTTTTCATTTATAACAATTGTAGGAGTTGAATTTATAGAATATTTTTTATGAGCATCTATTCTACTATTCAGAATTTTATCATTAATTTTTTCATTATTTAAACACTTATTAAACTGAATTTCATTTATACCAAAATTTAGTACTATTTTTTTTAAATTTTCATTTATTTGTTTGATATTTGATCCCGAAGCCCATTTATCTTGATCTTCATAAATTTTATCTAAAAATGAAATTTGATTTTTTTGTTTTATACAATGCAGTAATTTAGAAGCATTAAAAGACGCTTGGTCTAAAGGAAAATCTACATGAATGATTTGAGCTTGATTTGTATTAATATATTTTTCTTTTATTTTAGGAATTATTTTCGTGTGAAAGTCAGCACAATGAGGGCAAGTAAAAGAAGAAAATATTTTAATTTTGATTGGAGCTGTATTGGATCCAATAACAACCATTTTTTCATATTTTTTAACATCATCAGCAAATAGTTTAAAGCAAAATACAAAAAGTAATAAAAATTTAAATAAAAAAAATAATCTATAGTTTAAATTTGTTTTAATCATTTTTTAGTATATCTATAAGTTGAGAAAGTGATTTTTTAATATCTTCGTTTTTAATCTCACTAATTTTTTTTTCAATATTTGTGTTAATTTGCATTTTATTTCTTTTATGTTTGTTTTTTTTTATTTCCGGATTATACGTTTGCAGTTTTATTTGGCTTATTAGCTGATACCCAAAGTGACCATTAATTTTATTTATTATTTCATTTTTTGAATACTCTACATTTATCTCGTCGCCTCTTTTTACCGCTAATATCAATGTACCTTTTTGGTCACCTCTCGCCATTTTAATAGATTTAGGATATGAGTAATCAGAAATGCTTTCTCCAACTAGAGTTTTCCATTTACTAATTATTTCAGAATAGTTATAGCCATTTTTTTTTAATACCCCCCTAAGTCCTCTTGGAAGAGTATTACTAAATGGTCTTAAACCTTGAACGTATCTTCTGCTTTCTTTATTGTTTTGTTTGTGATGCATAAAATTAATTATAATTTACCAAAAAAAATTCTTTCATGGTATGATAATAACCAGCGCACACTCCCATGGCGAATAGGTAAAAATTCTAAAAACAACCAATATTATAGATTATTAAGTGAATTTATGTTGCAGCAAACACAAGTTAAAACTGTAATTCCATATTTTAATAATTTTGTAAAAAAGGTTCCCAATTTAAAAGCTTTATCTAATTGTAGAAAAAAAAAAATTTTAAAACTTTGGGAGGGTCTTGGTTATTATAGAAGAGCAAAAAATTTACATAAAACCTCTAAAATACTAATAAAGAAATACAAAGGTAAAATTCCTAGTAATTTTGAAAAACTAAAAGAATTACCAGGGATAGGAGATTATA
>Ga0114993_10007529_pt1 | contig 10055 bp, 7 predicted proteins | sample ArcticOcean_MG_C_FD_87042 | JGI IMG/M metagenome (GOLD analysis project Ga0114993, IMG submission 87042) | Marine microbial communities from western Arctic Ocean - ArcticOcean_MG_CB2_150 | ecosystem: Environmental > Aquatic > Marine > Oceanic | place: Arctic Ocean: Canada Basin | collected...
AGCTAATCTGATAGATCCATCAAGCCTAATAGTCTCACCATTTAACATTACATTAGTTAAAACACTTTCAACCAACATTGCATATTCTAGAGGTGTGCCAAGACGTTTTGGGAAAAGAGTAGTCGCAATTAAACTTTGTTGAACTTCTTCACTCATTCCAGATAACATTGCCGTACCAAATAAGCCTGGGGCAATTGTATTAACTCTAATTCCATTGGATGCTAATTCACGAGCAATTGGAAGTGTCATTCCTACTATGCCACCTTTAGAAGCTGCATAAGCAGCTTGGCCAATTTGTCCGTCATAAGCAGCTACGGATGCTGTATTAATTACAACACCCTTTTCACCTTCATGATCAGGATCATTATTTTGCATTTTGTCAGCGCATAACCTAAGCATATTAAAGCTTCCAATTAAATTTACTTTTAAAACTTTTTCAAATAACCCTAAATCATGCATACCTCTGCTAGAAACAACCTTTGCTCCGACGGCAATACCTGCACAATTAACTAAACAATTAATACCGTCAAAATTTTCAATTGCTTTTTTCATCTCTTCTTCATTTGAAACATCACCAACAAAATAATCAGCACCAATTTCACCAGCAACATTTTTTAGACCTTCTTCATTTAAGTCTATTAATAAAAGTTCTGCACCTCTCTCCTTGAGATATCTTGCTGTACCTTCTCCAAGACCACTTCCCGCGCCTGTAATAACTGCTTTAACATTTTTAAGTATCATTTTTATTCTCCAAAATCACGTGTATCATCTATCACTTTTCCATCATTAGGTAAACTGTTAACAGGAACTATTTCAACTGTTCCACGTAAATTAATAATATTATTAATCTCTTCTGAAATTTTTGTTTTAATAGAGCTTAATTCTGTAGAATCAGAAATATCTGCCTCTATCTTTACGTGAAATTCATCCTTCTCATTTAATCGGCTTACTATCAATCTAGCTTTATTATTAAGATAAAGATTCTCTAAAATTTTATTTACTTGAGATGGTTGTACAAACATACCTCTTACCTTTGTAGTTTGGTCTGCTCTTCCCATCCATCCTTTAATTCTTTTATTAGTCCTTCCAGTTGAACATTTACCCTCAAGGATTGCTGAAAGGTCACCTGTTGCAAAACGTATAATTGGAAGTTCATAATTATTAAGAACGGTTACAACCACCTCTCCAACTTCACCATCTTTGAGTGGTTTTCCTGTTCCAGGTTTAACAATTTCTAATATAACATTTTCATCTATTACCATACCTTCATTTTCAGCTGCTTCGTATGCAACCAAACCTAAGTCAGCAGTTCCATAACATTGGCGAACTTGTATATTTCTATCTTTAAAACTTTTAGCTACATTTGGAAAAAGAGGTCCACCTGTAACCATTGCTTTTTTTAAGCTAGGAAGAGATATTTTATTTTCTTCAGCTTTGTCTAGAATAATTTTTAAGAAATCTGGCACTCCTACATAAGCAGTAGTTCCAATGGTATTCATGACTTCTAATTGAAGATCTGTATTCTCACCACCAGCTGGAAAAACTGTGCATTTTAAAATCTTTGCTGCTTCTTCAAACATTGCACCAGCAGGAGTGAAATGATAGGAAAAACAATTTTGAACAATGTCCCCATAACCAATGTTTGCTGCATGTAAAGCTCTTGAAAACCTCCACCAATCCTTCGTGTGACCATCTAAATCATAAATAGGGCCTGGAGATCTATAAATATGGGCAAAGTTATTGATATCACTAACATTTAAGTTGGCAAAAGGTGGGTTTTTCTGTTGTTCAATAATTAAATCTGATTTTCTTGAAACTGGTATTGAGATTAAATCGTCTAATCCTTTAAGGTTACCATTTAATCTTGTAGATTGGTTTTTATTACTCTTAGCAGAATCTATTAATAAATTAAGTTTATTTAAATGATCTAAATTTCGTTTATCATCAGACCTTGTTTCTAAATCATCAAAGAAATCTGTTTTATCATTAATATTTACAACCATCTTTTACGACGTCTATATTGTTTGATATCTTTATAAGATTTTTTACCTTCTCCAGAAATGCCAAGATAAAACTCTTTTACGTCCTCATTATCTCTCATGGATTCAGCGCTGCCTTCCATAACAACACGACCATTTTCTAAGATATAAGCGTACTCAGCATATTGTAAAGCAATATTAGTATTCTGTTCAGCAAGAAGAATTGTGACACCTTCTTTTTTATTGATTTCTGCAACAATTTCAAAAATTTGTTTAACAAGTTGAGGAGCTAGCCCCATTGAGGGTTCATCTAACAAGATCATAGTTGGTTTAGCCATAAGAGCTCTACCTATTGCAATCATTTGCTGTTCACCACCTGACGTATACCCTGCTTGTGAGGTTTTTCTATCTCTTAAACGAGGAAAATAGTTATATACACGTTCTAGATCTTCTTTTACTTCTTTAGAACTAGTTCTAGTATAGGCTCCAGTCAGAAGATTTTCTTCAACTGTTAAGTGTTCAAAACAATGACGACCTTCCATAACTTGAATCACACCTTTTTTTACAAGTTGTGAAGGATCAAGATCATGAATATCTTCATTTTTAAAAGTAACTGAACCTTTTGTGACCTCACCTCTCTCTGATGATAATAAATTAGATATAGATTTTAATGTTGTGCTTTTTCCTGCACCATTACCTCCAAGTAAAGCAGTAATACCACCTTTTTTAACATTAAGACTTACACCTTTTAAAACTAAAATAACGTGGCTATAAACAACTTCAATATTATTAACTACTAAAATATTTTCAGTTTGGTTTGAGTTGTCATCTTTAATTGTTTTAACATCATCCATATTTTTAACCTTAAAAATTATAAAGGGAGCTTAAAAATTTTAAGCTCCCTATTTTTTTTTAGTTACAACGTAGAGCTATCTTTTGCTCTTTTGCATATTTGGCAGAATCTTCAGCAATTAATTTGTTAACTACTGCTCTATCACTTCCCATATAGTCAGTGATCATGTTCCATGTCTTAGTTTTTGCATCCCATTGTTGAACGGCAGCTAGTCCACTACCACCATGATTTGCACAGCTATTTTCAAATGGTGGAGAGAAGTTTTTAAATCCAAGCTCTTCCATTCTTTTAGCATCAAGTTTAACATTTTCCATTCCGTCACGATACATAGCAGCTGTGATTTTAGAAGTTCCATGAATTTTCTGAGCAACAGCAGCAGCTTCTACCTGAACCATAGCTTGAAAAAGACCTCTATTATACAACACTTCACCAAAATGAGAGCCATTACCTGACGCTTCACCTTTGTCATGAACATACTTTTTAATATCTCTATGAACTTGATAATTAGTTCCTGGAGCATTAAAAGTTAGTGATTTATATCCATGCGCACCCATACCTGCTGGTAAAACATCGTTTTCAGAACCTGACCACCAAATACCTATAAAATTTTCCATTGGAAATTTGATAGATGCTGCTGATTTGACTGCAACAGAGTTCATAACACCCCATCCCCACATTAAAATATAATCTGGACGAGCTTTACGAATTTTTAACCAAGTTGCTTTTTGTTCTTGTCCTGGATGATCAACAGGTAATAGCATTAATTTATAACCGTGTTTTTTTGCTAATACTTCCAGAGTTCTTATAGGTTCTTTTCCATAAGCTGAGTTATGATAAACAAGTGCTATTTTCTTATCTTTTATATTATCAGAGTTTTTGCTAAGAATATGTTTAACAGCGATAGATGCCCCATCCCAGTATGTTACAGGTGCATTAAAAATCCACTTGAAAACTTTACCATTCGCTGCTGATGTTCTTCCATATCCTGTTGAATATACAGTAACACCGTCAGCAGTAGCTTTAGGAATTAGCTGATATGTGATACCAGTAGACATTGGTTGGAAAACCATAGCGTCTTTCTTGTTTTTTTCGTAACATTCTACGCCTACTTGTGTCTTATAACCAGTTTCGCACTCAGGGTGCACTATTTTTTCACCACCTATTCCGCCATCTCTGGCATTAATCATTTTGTAATAATCTACAAAACCGTCTGCGTTTGGAATACCGTTAGGTGCATATGCGCCTGTTCGATAAACTAGCATTGGAAATTTGAGATCTGCGATAGCAATTTCTACATAACTGGAAATCGCGATAACAGCAGCTGTTATTCCAACTAAAAGTTGTTTTATTCTCATTAGTTCCTCCCTTAGAGATAATATTAATATATTCTACTAAATAAATTTAGTAGGGGAAAGGCCATCTTCTTAATTTCTCTTTTGCGATGGACCAGAGTCTTGCAAGGCCGTGAGGCTCTACAATTAAAAAAACAATCATCAGTAAACCCCATGTGGATACTTCAAAGTGTTTTGCAGTAACAGCGGATAAACCAACAAGGTCTACCAGTAAAAATTTTAGCCCAATTGGAAGGGTAATAATAAAAGCAGCGCCTAAAAATGACCCTAACATTGACCCAAGGCCTCCGATAATAATCATAAATAAAACTGGAAATGAGATAGTCATTATATCAAAAGATTCTGTAACTTCTATGGCACCCAAAAAAACTGCAAAATATAAAGCGCCTGATACGCCTATATAAAAAGAACTAATTGCAAACGCAGACAATTTAGTTTTTAGAGGTGGGACGCCTATAATTTCAGCTGCAATATCCATATCTCTAATAGCCATCCAAGATCGACCTGTTTTACTTCTAATTAAGTTCTTAGCAGCAAAACCAAGAACTACTACTAAGACTAAACAAAATAAGTATGTTGCGTATGGAGGAGCTGTAGCTCCAGTCACAGGCACTCCAAACATTAATCTTTCAGATACTGTAATTTGTCCGGTATCAGAGTAATTATAAAACCATGGAACTTTATTAAAAAGCCAAACTAGAAAAAATTGTGATGCAAGTGTCGCTACAGCTAAATAAAAACCTTTAATTCTTAATGAAGGGAGGCCAAATAAAATTCCAACAAATGCTGTAATTAAACCAGAAATAAGAACAATAATCATTATATTAAGATCTGGAAAAGATGTCATAATTTTATATGTAGAGAACGCTCCCACTGCCATAAATCCACCAGTTCCCAATGAAACTTGACCACAATACCCAGTTAGAATATTTAGGCCTATGGCAGCTAAGGAAAAAATTAAAAATGGAACTAAAATAGCTTTTTCCCAATAACTATCAATTACCAATGGTATTATAAGAAAAGCAATAAGCATTAATATGCTAAAAGCAATTTTATCCTGTATTAAAGGGAAAATAGCATGATCAGACTTATATGAAGACTTGTACTGACCTGTTTCTTTATAAATCATTAAACTTAAACCCTCTCAATAATTTTTTCACCAAATAATCCCTGCGGACGAAATAGTAAAAAGACAAGTGCCATTACATATGCAAACCAGGTCTCAAGAGCACCAGTTTCAAAGTATCCACCAATATAAATTTCTGCTAATTTTTCACCAACTCCAATTAACAATCCTCCAATAATAGCACCTGGAATTGATGTAAAACCTCCTAGAATAAGAACTGGAAGTGCTTTTAGAGCAATTAAGGATAAAGAAAATTGCACGCCTGATTCACTACCCCACATTATTCCAGCTACCATCGCAATAAATCCAGAAATAGACCAAACTAGTATCCAAATAGATCTCAATGAAATACCTACTGATAAAGCTGCTTGGTGATCATCAGCTACAGCTCTTAGCGCTCTTCCTGTTTTGGTATATTGAGAAAAAAGTGCTAACGAAACAACTAAAATAACAGCAATTATTGTAGCCCATACATTAAGCTTATCTATATACATACCATAATATTCACTACCTTCAGCTGCAAGACCAATTGTCGCTTGTTCTAACCAATCTGATCCTCCACTAGGGATACCAACATCTAAAACTTTCATGTCGTCGCCCCACATTAAACTTCCAACCCCCTCCAATACGAACGCTAATCCTATTGTAGCCATAAATAAAATAATAGGCTCTTGATTAATTAAATGTTTAAGTACAAGTCGTTCCACTATCCATGCTAGAGCAATCATGGTTATTACAGTTAAAATAATAGCTAAAAAATTAGGCATTGATGCATACCAGGTATGATAATTTGTTCCAAATAGATCATTTATAAGGTGTGCAAAAGGAATTTGACCGGTTTGATAACCTACAAGAGTTAAAGCAGCAAAAAGAGCAAAAACACCTTGAGCAAAATTAAAAACACCTGAGGCTTTAAAAATTAGAACAAATCCTAAAGCAACTAGTGAATACATTACTCCAGACATTAACCCAATTAGAACAGTCTGAATAAAGTCTAAAAATTCAACATTCATAAAAAATTTCCCTATTAATCATCTGATACACCTAAGTAGGCATCAATAACTGCTTTGTTATTTCTTATTTCGTTTGGAAACCCAGAACCAATTTTTTTCCCATAGTCCAATACAACAATTCTATCTGAAATATCCATAACAACACCCATGTCGTGTTCGATTAAAACTATGGTTGTTTTAAACTCGTTATTAACTGTAAGAACAAATCTACTCATATCTTGTTTTTCTTCGACATTCATTCCAGCCATAGGTTCGTCTAGAAGTAAAATTTCTGGCTCCATTGCCAGAGCTCTTCCTAGCTCTACTCTTTTTTGTAATCCATAAGGTAAAGAACCAACAGGGGTTCTTCTTATTGACTGCAAGTCTAAAAAATCTATAACTCTTTCCACTTTTTCACGATGCATCTCTTCTTCTTTTTCAGCAGGACCAAAATAAAGTGCTTGCATCAAAAAATTTTGCTTTTGTTTTAACATTCGCCCGGTCATTAAGTTATCTAATGTACTCATTCCTTTAAAAAGAGCTATATTTTGAAAAGTTCTTGCAATGCCGCTCTTAGCAGCAAACTCTGGCTGCATTTCTTTTCGGTCTGTTCCTGCAAAATTTATAAGGCCACTGGTTGGTTTATAAAATCCATTTATAACATTTAACATTGAAGATTTACCTGCAACATTTGGACCTATGATTGCAAAAACTTCACCTTTTTTTACATCAAACGAAACATCTGTAAGTGCTTTAACTCCCCCAAAAGCCAGACTAATATTTTTAAGTTCGATAACTTTTTCGCCAAAACTAACATTTTGTAGATCTTTTAAGCTCATCTATTTATTGCCTTTTTAGATTTCGGGGCTGTCTTATTGGTCTTCTTAACATTTAACTTTTTAGTATCAATTAATTGTCTAATTTCCATTGTTGCACTAATCTTACTTTTTCGGCCATCTTCAAGTGTAAATTCAGTATTTATAGAAGCTATGTTTTTATCAGAATATAGATCATTAATTATATCTTTATATCTAGTATTAATTACGCTTCTTCGTACTTTTCTAGTTCGAGTTAATTCACCATCATCAGCTTCTAACTCTTTAAATAATAAAAGAAATTTTGATATTTTAGTATTTTCAGGTAATTTTTCATTTACCTTTAGAATCTCACTTTCTATTAGATCGTATATTTTTTTATCTGCAGTTAATCCTGTATAGGAAGTAAAGGCTAGTTGCCATTTTTCAGCTAATTTAGACACTATAGAAAATCTAATACAAATAATGGCTGTTAAGTATGGTTTATCAGATCCTATGACTACGGCTTCTCCAACGTAGGGAGAAAATTTTAATTTATTTTCAATGTTTTGTGGAGAGAATTTTACACCATCAGATTTAATAGCAATATCATTAACTCTATCTACTACATTGAGTCTTCCACTTTCATCAATAAATCCAGCATCACCAGTATGCATCCAACCTTTTTTAATAGTTTCCTTAAATGCCTTTGTATCATTATAATATCCTGAAAACATGCAAGGATGTTTTGTAATAATTTCGCCCATTCCATTTGGATCTGGATCTATAATTTTGATTTCACAATCAGGAAATGGAAATCCGACTGTTTCACAATCCATAGTTCCTTTTGGAACATCTTGAAGTGTGTATGCTCCCATTAATTCTGTTTGACCATATAGTTGTCTTAAGGGGATACCCATTGCTAAAAAGAACTTAAACGTTTCAGGACCAATAGCAGATCCCCCTGTTGCTGCAGACGTTACTTTACTAAATCCAAGTCTATCTTTTAATGAAGAAAAAAGTAATTTATCAGCAAGAAAATCTCTTTTGCCTATATCAACCGCTTTTAATCCTCTTTCTACCATTACATTAAAAAGCCATTGAGTTATTTTGGGTGCATCTAAAATTCTTGAACGCATGTCTGCTGCAATTTGTTCCCATAATCTTGGTGCACCAAGCATAAATGTTGGCCCAATCTCACGCAAATCTTCCATAGCTGTATCAGGTCGTTCTGGAAAATTAACCTTCATACCACCTACAATATTAAAACCAACGGCATAAATTTGTTCCATAATCCAAGGAAAAGGGAGAATTGAAACATATTCATCATCAATAGTTTTTGGATCAACATTTAAATACCTAACTACATGCTCAATAAGCTTTCCACCTGGTAACATTGCTAGTTTGGGATTAGATGTTGTTCCAGAAGTTGTACATAGTATGGCGTTTTGGTCAGGAGATATTTTATCAATTAATTGATTATACTTATTCTGATTTTTAGCTGCAATAGCTTTGCCTTCATTGATTAAATCAAGCATGTCAATAATATGAGGATTATTTAATTCTTTTAATCCCCTACTATCTTCATAGAAAATTGTAATATTATTGTTTTTAGCTCTTTTTATACTAAGAAGTTTATCAACTTGTTCTTGATCTTCTGCATATGCAAAGTCTACCTTGGCAGCATTTATTAAGTATCCAACTTCTTCGTCAAGAGTATCTCTATAGATACCTAAACTCATACCGCCAACTGCTTGAGCAGCAAGCTCAAAGAAAAGCCAAGAGGGTTTGTTATCACCTATAAGTCCAATCACATCGCCTAACTTAAAGCCCCTTTTAGATAAACCAAGAGCAAGGTAGGAAACATTATCATGATATTCTTTCCAAGTAATTTCATTCCAAATTCCAAGATCTTTATCTCGCAAGGCAATAGTTGTTGGAATAGAATTAGCTCTATGGCGAAGAATTTTAGGAAGAGTGTTATGTGTTTTTATATTTGGATAATCAGACATTTTTTTTCTTTAAGTTAAATCACTTTAAACTACGTTAAATTTAAAATATTTCTTAGCAATAGCAAAATTACTTAAGCTAAAAAAATTAAATATGTAAGAAGAGATTTTACCTAGAAAACATGAAGTTCACACTACATATCACCAGTAGCCCCCACTACCTTAATCTATAGGCTAACCAAAAAATCTTTAAAAGCAACATAAAGTTTAATAAATTTTTTTTTAAAAAAAAAAGAATATTATCAAACACTTACACAGTCATTAGTCAGTTATAAATAATGATTTATATGTTAAATATTAGAATCATTTGTCAGTTTGACTACGCTTGCACCCTTTTTAACTATCTCAAAATGAGTTAGAACTCTTGGGAGTATATGAAGGTTATAAAATTCAGCTGAAACTATTTTACTTTTCAAAAATATTTCATTTTTTAGATTTTTAGATAACAGTGAATTTGCTTTTATTTTTGCTTGATGCATTAACCATCCTCCAACTAGATATCCAAAACCCATCATATAATCAAAACTTATACATGACAACATTTCTAGATCGTCTCTATTATCTAAAATATAATCTAGAGTTTCTGAGGTTAATGTAATTATTTTTGTAATTTCAGGGTTTTCTTCACAATCAAAAAGTATCTGCTCTAAAAAAGATTTAGCAGCTTGACCATTATCTTTTATAGTTTTTCTAAACATAAAATCATTAGCTTGTATTGCGTTAGTACCTTCATAAATGGGAAGAATTCTAGCATCTCTCATATACTGAGCGGCTCCTGTTTCTTCAATGAAACCCATTCCGCCATGAATTTGAACTCCATTACTTGTTATTTCTTGCGCAAGTTCTGTCGACCATCCTTTTATTATAGGAATAAGAAAGGCTTCTTTAACTGAAGCTTTATCATCTCCACTATGAGCTCTTTCCATAATTTCAGATGAAACTAAGATAAG
>Ga0114993_10007542_pt1 | contig 10043 bp, 4 predicted proteins | sample ArcticOcean_MG_C_FD_87042 | JGI IMG/M metagenome (GOLD analysis project Ga0114993, IMG submission 87042) | Marine microbial communities from western Arctic Ocean - ArcticOcean_MG_CB2_150 | ecosystem: Environmental > Aquatic > Marine > Oceanic | place: Arctic Ocean: Canada Basin | collected...
CTGATGGGTTCGCGAATCTATTATTCACAAGAGCGACCCGCACAGTGGAACTCGAATGACCAGATCTACAGCTATGATGCCTGGAATTACACTCAGTATTCAACGATTGACGCCGGTGCTTCCGTAGGTTACAGCGCCTTCGTTCACGGCATCGGGGCGGTCGGTGACATTCTACACATCGGTATCTCGCCGACCGATTGGTGGACCGGCGACGGACACATGATTCGTTGGAACCACAGCAGTTCATCATGGTTGGATTCGGTGGCCAGCGATGGCCAGGTGAACCGCGTGAACGCACGCTTCGCAGGGGATTGCGCACCCGTCGTGACCAGCGATTGTCATCTCTACGCAGCCTATGGCGACACCCCCCTGCATCAGGTTAGCATGAGTGGAAATCTGGTACAATCTTGGGATGATACTGTGGTCGAAGGCCCGGTTCGCGGTATCGACACCTGGGGTGACACGGTGCTGTTCGCCACCGAATCGGGCGTTGCTCGGTACGACTTCCGCAATGATACTTGGCTGTCGACGTGGACCGAGGGCAGCGGCCTGCCGCAGAATACCGATGATGGAATCTATGCGATGGAGGTGATCGGTGATGATCTATGGGTCTCGTCGATGGCTAACAGTGGCTGGAACCGCAATGCCAAGCTGCTTCAGCGCAACGGCACCAGCCAACAGTGGACCATCCATGATCTCGGCAGCGGTCAGATTCCCGAGGGATACGGCGCGGACTTCGGCCTGTGCGACGGCATCGTCCACGTGGCAATCGGCCGCACATCAGGATTCGGCAATCAGGGCGGGGTCGCACGCTTCGATCTGAATTCCGGCTCGTGGTTGGCCGACTGGAATCAGGGTCAAGGCGGTCTGCCGCATGATTTCGCATCTTCAATCGCCTGTGATGAGGCCTATGACATCGTCTATGTCGGCTTCCAGGAGGACGATGGCTCAATCGCGCGTTATGACTACGTCAACCTGCAGTTCCTCGCCGTGCTCGATGAGGATGATAATGTCGTGTCCGAACCCATCTTCCCCGGAGCGATGCACCATACGGGCGGCACCTTGCTGGTCGGGCATATGGATGGCGGCGGCATCACGCTGATCGGTACGACCGGTGCAACCATCAACACCATCATCGGCTTTGATCAAGGCACGGAGACGACGAGCATCGAACCCGTGCCTGGTGTGGCCACGCCCCAGTTCGCACTTGGTCGCGCAGGTGGTTCAAGTGGTTACAACCGGGTGGATCACTACGATTCCAACGGCATGTTCCCCGGTGGGTGGGACGTGCTCGCAACGCTCTCGACCGGGCGCATCGCAGAGATCACCGGTAACGCGACCCACATATGGGTCACTCCAATCGACGATTACTACTCCGCCTACGGCTCGGCTGTGCTCGAAGGCCGTCCGTTGGCCAACGGCAGCGTGGAATGGCTGCGCGCATGGAATTTCAACACAGAGGTGGTCAACGAACTGCTGCTTGACGGCACCGACCTGTGGGTCACGACCGCGGGTTGGGGGCTGATCAAGATCGACCTTGCCACCGGCGTGATGGGAGGTTCCGGCACCCCACTTCACTATCAGCAGGATGGCATGGCTGTCTACGGCAACGAGATCATCGTCGGCCTGATGGGCACTGCGGGCACAGCGGCTGGGGTTCAACGATTTGATCCGATCAATGGTACCTGGGGTGCGGGCCGGCTCGCTGCTGGGCTGCCCTCGAACTTCGTCAACGACTTCGCGAAGATCGGCGACCTCGCCTACATCGCGACCTCAGGCGGGCTTGGCGTGTGGAATCTCAGTGCAGACGACTGGCAGGATCCAATCACGACTGCGGATGGTCTGGCCACCCCGGTTCTCAATCACCTCACCCAGCACAATGGCGACCTGCTCGTGGGTACGGGCATGGGCATGTTCCGAATCACACCTTCCACCCAGAACATCGGTCCGATGTTCGGTCGAAATCAAGGCATGATTGGCAATTCAGTGGATGGATTCGCATGGGATTCCTCCGGCAATGACCTCTATGTCTCACACAGCGGGGAGGGCGCGACGCGTCCGGGCTTCTCTGAACTCACCACGGTGGGTGCAGCACTCGCCGTAGTCGACACGACCTTGGTCGATGTTCTTCCAAGCAACGAGATCACCGCGCTCGCCTCGGATTGGTGGGGTGTGCACATCGCCACCGATGAGGATCCGATGATGCATTGGAATGCCTCTTCACTCGAGATGGAACAGGGCGTGGCCTCGTGGGCGTTGCGCGATTGGCCCGTGACCGATCTCTCTAGCGATGGCAACCACTTGATCGCCATCTCCGCATTCGGCATCGATCGCATCGATGTGTCCGGAGCCTTCCACCCGACATCCGCGCTGTTCACCTATGCCGGGCTTGAGTCGGCCACGGTCACCTCGAATGGTGTCTTCGCCGTGGGCGGTGATGGCCTACACGTCTGGAGTGGTTCGCCCGCCTTCATCATGAAGGAGCGCAGTTCGATGCGCCGTGCAGAACCGCTGATGGTCAACTTCGCCGGTTCTTCAACCGATGTCACATCCGAGGCCCGGCCGGGCAACCGCATTGTTCTGATCGACCCGGCATCCGCGGTCACGCTACCGAATTTCGGCACGGCGGGGCCGGCCAACATCCCGATGACCCAAGACATGCTCACCCTATCCAGTCCGGTCTCTGGTGCAGCGACCTGGGCCTCCAGTCTGAGTTTGAATTACTCAGCCACATGGGACCTCGCCGAACTCGATACAACCCTTCAGGACACAATCCAGATCGCGATAGACAACAGCATTCTGACAACGATGGGGCGCAGTCTTCACCTCCAGTTACAGAGCCCGCGCGATGGTGTGCTTGAGGTGCGGCTCACCTATGATTGGGTGCGCTCGGAATCACCGAGTGAGTTGATTGACATCTTCGATAGGCCCGAGGATGGCGGCGGCGTGCTGACCGCCCAGTGGACGGTCACACAAGATCCTTCATTCGCCGCCTACCGCCTCTACCTGCGCGAGGGCAGCAACTGGACTAGCTCACCGACCTCGGCAGATCTGATTGGCCAGACTTGGGATGCGCGCCTGCCCGAATGGCAGCGAACGACCACCGACATCAACTCCCACGCAGGCCAGCCATTGATCGATGGCGCATCGTACTGGGCGATCATCGTGATCGAATATCCCGACGGCAGTATCGGTGAGCCGAGCTCACCGATTGGACCCGCATCGCCGACCGACGAGATTCCCTTCCCGCCGGCATGGGCTGCCGCGGCTTCCGACCCCGATGGAGAGGATGGCGATCTGTTCGTCGAGTGGACGGCGTGCACAGAGCGCGATGCCCATGTGACACGAATCTGGGCGAGTCCCGACTCGATCACAGACACGGTCGGCTTGACCGGATCTGTTGATCTCGGCCATGATTCGGGCAACTCCACCACCCTTTCGCTACAGGAGGGACGCCCCTATTGGGTCGCCTTCACCTGTGTGGACGCTGGTGGACAACACGATCCAGCCAATGCGACCATCGTCGGCCCGGTCGTACCTACCGGTGGCTTGGATGATGGCACCCCACCCGCGCCGATTGAGGACATCGATGCGTGGGATACCCCCGATGACGAGGGCGGCCGAATCAACGTATCCTGGACCCCGAACACCGAGGACGATTGCGCATGGTACACCGTGTACATCGTCCCTCAGACCAGCGACAACCCGCCTGAGGATGCGGCCGAGGCAGAGATTGCAAGCATCGTCACTGACTGTGCCCTCAACGGCACGATCATCTCCCATATCGACGGTGCGCCGCTGCAGGATCAGCAGCCGTATTGGATTACGGTTGTGGCTTCGGACAAATGGGGCAATACCAACTTGTTCAACCTCACCTGGGTCGTATCGTTCAGTGTGCAAGACAACACAGGCGTGGACCCACCACCCCGCGTCGAGGGACTTTCAGCTTGGGACCATCCCGATGACGATGGCACGGCCATCGATGTGCAATGGGATCCCACCGAGGTCGCCGACTTCGATTTCTACGTCGTCTGGGCGAGCGAGCACAGCCTGGACAATGTCGCACTGAAGTGGATTGAGTGCGAGCAAGACCCCGCGGCCTGTGGCCTGTTGGTGGTGCGCCAGCAACGACAGATGGCTGAGGGGCCGATTGAGGTCACGCTGGGCAGCGCCTTGTATGGCGCCGACCTCGATTCCGCATCCGCTGCAACGGTCATCCCTAACCAGCCGATCTGGGTGACGGTGACGATTCACGACCTCAAGGGCAATGCCTTCCTGACCCGATTGTCTGACCACATGACGCTGGTCACTCCGATTGATAACGCGGGCGACCGCATCGCTCCGGACCGAATCGAGGGCCTCTCGGTCCGCGACCGGCCTGCGGATGACGGCACGGCGCTGTTGCTTGAATTCGATGAGAGCTCGGCCAGCGATCTCTCTCATTACGAGGTCTATGCCGATGTGGTTCCCTTCGATGATGTCGGCCCACGTCAACCCGCGATGACCCTGAATCGCGATGTCGACCAACCGGTCGAACTCGAGAAGCTCTCGAGTGGGCGCTACATCGAACCGGGCAGCCCGGTCTGGGTGGCCGTGGTCGCTGTGGACAGCATGGGCAATGCTTGGCTGACTGACCTATCCGTGATTCAAGCCACCCCAGTCGATGACAGCCTGATTGACCCGGGACTGCATCTGCCGGTGATTACTGGAATCATCGCGGAATGGAATGCAGAAGGCACTGAAATTATCGTGTCATGGGATGAGAGCCGAGACCCACAGGTCCGTGGTTACACTGTTCATCTCAGCGACGAGGTCTACCAGGACAATCGATTCGCAAGCCTCGGCAATGCTGTCTTGGAACAAGGCACCGGCAGCGCACTCAACGCGACCACATTCAACCTGAGCAACGACCAGATATGGTACGTCTCCGTGGTCGCTTCAGACGGCGAAGTCACCCGATTCGGCGTCGATCCTGTCCGCGTCGAGCCCTGGGAGCCAGGCAAGGTGACGACCCCGAGTGAGGAGCAGACCGAAGAGGGCTCAGGTGACTGGTGGAAGGAACTCGGCGCGATGGAGATCGCGCTGATTGCGATTCTGAGCATGATGATCCTCCTACTGTCGATGGTTATCGTGATCCGGTTGCGCAAACCGAGTTTCGACCCGCTTGAACATGCAACGTCCAACTGGGCGTTGGAGGTCGATGACTGGAGTGAGGAGGGCCTTGGTCTGCCGATGGATCCCGGCTCGGATTTCGACAGTGCAGTCACTCCGGCCGCAGAGAGCATCGAAGCGGCCGCAGCGCCTCCTGCGGACCCGAATGCCGGCTTTGCACCCATCGCAAGCCCTGCACCTACCGAACCACTCGACAATCTGGATGATCTGGCCAGCGATCTGCTCGGAACGGGCAAGAAGGACGACCCGGTCGACACCTCATTCCTCGATGACCTCCTGTGATGTCGGGGCGTGACTTGAAGCGTGTCAGCGCATTCCCGGAGCCGGTCACATGGTAGATTCACCGCCGGTCGGCACCTCGGTGTTCACCACATTGCGCTGGGATGGCGGGGGTCGGGTGGCATGGTTGGCACTGCACCTCGCGCGCATGCGCGAGCACGCGCAGCGTCTGCGCATCGAATGGCCCGATGATCTGCAGAATCGATTGGCCTCGCTTGTGCCCGATGCGCCCGATGATGGAGGCAACGTCTGCCGCATTCATCTGACCCGCGAGGGCGACCTGTCAGCCACGGTTCACCAGATGTCCCATGCGGACTCTCCTCTGTGTGCGATCTCACGGGCCGCACCGCGCTGGTCGAAGCGGGTGCAGGGGACGAAACACGCCGATTGGAGTCCATACCGCGATGCTCGAACCGCAGCACTCGATGTCGGGGCGGATCTCGCACTTCTCGTGCATGAGGGTGCGGTGGTCGACGGCGACCGCTGTACACCGATCCTGCTCGATGTCGATGGTGTGGCCTATGCTTCACCGACCGAGGACGGAGGAGTCGATTCAATCACCCTCGCTCTGCTCGGCCCTGAGATTGAGGCCGCGGGAATCCCTTTCCGTCGCGCCCACCTGACCGAGACCCTGATCGGACGCGCCCGCGAACTGATTGTGGTCGGCACCGGGCTGGGCGCGGCATGGATTGACGAGGTCGACGGCCAGCGCATCGGTACCGGCGCTGCAGGCCCGCTGTTCGCGGCCTGCAACGAGGGCTTTGAGACCCTTCTCGCCGCTGCGTGGACCACCCTCGGAGGCGAGTCCTGATGACCGTGCTCTGTTCGGTCGGAGAGAGCGCTTCGATCGCACTCGACCTGCTCGCCCACCTGCGCGCCGCCAACCTTCTCGGTGAGACCAACCTGCATGGCGCACCCGATGAACTGCTGCTCCACTCGGGCGGACCGCAGAGCGACAGCGCACGCGCCAGCCTGCTGATGGGCCCAGCCACGATGCGCTTCATCGTCCGTCAGCCCGCGGCCACACCCCTCGACACAGCGCACTCCCCGCTGCAGGGCGAGCTGAGACTTCGAACAGGCCCCGCACCGATTCGAATCGAGGTTCAGGCCTGGCAGGATGGCTGGTCGACCACCGAGGTCATCGAGGGTACACATCTGTCCGACGGGCTTCGCCGCCTCTCCGCATTCTTGCCGCCGACCGATTGCGAAGGTCTCGCACCGGGCGGTCTGGCGGGTCTACTCACCTATGACATGGTGCAGCATACCGAACCCCTGCGCCTTCGCCACCCACCCGATGCCGGAGAGGTCCTCATGGTGCTGTATCGCGCCGATCGCTGGGTCATCCATCAGCGTAACTCGGCATGCCTTGAGTGCCATTCCATCGATGCGAACGACCCTTGGATCACAGAGGTTGAATCCCTGCTTTCGAACCCCATCCCACCCCGAGAAGGAGTGCCTGAGCCCACACCAATCACCCCGTCCACCGAATCCGATGAAGTGCACGCGGACAAGGTGCGCAGAACACAGACAGCGATTCGCAACGGCGTGCTCTACCAACTCAACTACGGGCGCATCTGGTCCGGCCCAATCGATGAACCATGGGCGATCTTCGAGCGTCTGGCCCGGGACAATCCAGCCCCCTGCGCGGCTTGGCTCACCGCACCCGATCTCGGCTTGGCTGTGGCCAGCAGCAGTCCCGAGCAATTGCTCAGGCAACAGGGCCGCACCATCTCGACCCGGCCAATCAAAGGCACGCGCCCACGCGGGGATGATGGCGAGCACGATGCCAATCTGCGCGGCGAACTCGTCGGCAGTCGCAAGGAGATTGCCGAGCATCTGATGCTGGTCGATCTCGAGCGCAACGATCTCGGCAGAATCTGCACGCCGGGCAGCGTGCGTTGGAAGCGCTGGCGCATCGAATCCTATCCTCACGTCCAGCACATGGTCAGCGAGATTGAAGGCCAACTCGCAGAGGGCAAGGATGGCTACGACGCCCTGCATTCCATCTTCCCGGGAGGCAGCATCACTGGCTGTCCGAAGAGCGCGACAATCGCGGCCATCGATGAGCTTGAAGCCACCCCACGCCGGGTTTGGACCGGCTCGATTGGCCATATCGACCCGCGCACGGGCGTGGCCGAATGGAACATCCTGATCCGCACTCTGGAGGCCCGCATGTGTGAGGGCACATGGCAGGCCACCGTTCAGGCAGGAGGTGGACTGGTCATCGACTCGGATCCCCTTCAGGAGGTCGAGGAGGCCAAATGGAAGGCACATGCGCTGTGCAAGGCGGCCTGGGCCCACGCGCCTGCAGGTGATGCTGTGCGCGTACCTTCCGGCTCCGGTGCAGTCAGTTTCCACCCCATCCCCCCAGTCACAGCCACGGTGCGGCGATTGATCGAGAGTCGGGATGAAGGTCTGGTGCAGGGCTCACTTCCCGAGCGCCCCTCACCTCTGCGATGGCACGAGGGGCTCCATCTGGAACCGAGCGGCGGCAAGCGGGTGCTGTTCGTCGACAATCTCGATTCCTTTTCATGGAACATCGTGCACGGCTTCGCGACACTGGGCGCACAGGTAATCGTCGTGCCCGGGCGCAGAGGTCCCGTGGATGCCCAGGCATTGCTGAGTGAACTCAACCCGACGCATGTCGTGCTCGGACCCGGCCCGGGCCGACCCGAGCAATCCACCTTGACCACCACCTTCGCAACACAGGCTCTCAAAGGGCGAGGCCCACCTTTGCTAGGTATTTGTCTGGGTCATCAGGCGATAGGCCAGGCGGCGGGCTGGACACTTTCGCCCACGCGCTTCGGCGCGGTCCACGGCGTCCCGGATCGCATCCAGACCGGCGATGACATCGACATCATGACGCGATACCACAGCCTCGCTCTGACCCCCACCAACGACACCCTCGAGGTGATATCGACCGATGCTGCGACCACGAGCCTGGTCATGGCGCTCGCCCATCCGACCCTGCCGATCCGCGGCGTTCAGTACCATCCCGAGTCTGCAGGTTCAGTCGAAGGACCGACCATCCTCGCCGACTTCCTCGCCCAATGAGCGCTGCGAAGCGTTCAAGAAACGCCCTCCGCTCGAACGGCTCAATGGCCACCTGTCGCTTGTGTCGCGGTTGTTACCCAGCAGCCCAATTCATCGACGGCAACGGCCCTCGCAATCTGGTCTGCGTGCGCTGCGCGGTCGAGCAGGGCTACCTCGCTGCCGAAGATGTGCCCGACCTCTATGATGACCGTACGGCCATGGCGCGGATGTCGCTGTTCGCGCGCCGATATGGACCGCTGTTCTGGCTGGTATCCTGCTGGTCGCTATGGGCTCTGCTCTTCCAAGGCATCGAATTGTGGACCACACTGACCCTGGTCGGCTTGCTGGCCGCGACGCTCGTCGTCCCATTGCTGTTCTTCCTGCGCACAGCCAAGTTCAAGGCACAGCTCCGCCAACTCACCCCATGAGTCGGTGGAATCACCCTCTCCAGATGCTCTGGAACATGATTCAGGCGGTCAAACGCTTGAAATAGGGCTATCTCAAAGCCAAGGTCAGAGGGAACATCGGGTTCTCTATGAACAACCGTGGCTTAATTGGCTGAGATCGGAGGCATAAACGAAGGACTGCGAGGCGATGTGGAACAGACGGGCGAGACCCGTCGATGCGTGGAAACGCCCCATATCTCCCGCCGACCGACCCGCGAGGACCCCGAGCGCCAGCCTTTGAATGCGAATCTCCGTGATTCGAACCCGCAGATCCTCCCAGAGAACACGTCTGAACACAGGCTATTCCTGGAAAGAGAGAACAGCGGGTTCTCTGAAATGGTTTACAAACAATAGGAAGTGAAAATGAAATGAATAACCGAAAGAACATGAGCATGATTGCAGCTTTGTTCCTCGTCTTGATGACGGCTACGTCCGTCGTCAGCGGTGACGGAACCGACCCCCTCGACCCGTCTGACGGCGGCGCCGACTGGGACGGTGACGGTCTCACCAATGCCGAAGAGCAGCAGCACGGAACGGATATGACCAAGGCAGACTCCGACGGAGACGGCCTCCCTGATGGTTGGGAAGTGGCTTACGGCCTCGACCCGAACAACCCCAGTGACGCCAACAGCGACGGAGATGGAGACGGTCTGACCAACGCCCAAGAGTACGCGAAGGGTACCAACCCTAACAGCGCGGACACAGACGGCGACGGTCGACCCGATGGATCTGATCCCTTCCCCAACGACCCCAACGACGGCGAGTACTCGGACGCTGACGGCGACGGCATCCCCGACGCCTACGATCCGGACTACCAAGACGCTGAGACTGGCAATGGAGACGGCGGCACCGAAGGTGGCGGCGAATCCGACGACCAAGGACAAGGCGAAGGACAGGGTCAGGGACAAGGACAAGGTCAAGGTCAAGGCCAAGGTCAAGGCCAAGGTCAAGGCCAAGGTCAAGGCCAAGGTCAAGGCCAAGGTCAAGGCCAAGGTCAGGGCCAAGGTCAGGGCCAAGGTCAAGGCCAAGGTCAGGGCCAAGGTCAAGGCCAAGGTCAGGGCCAAGGTCAAGGCCAAGGTCAGGGCCAAGGTCAGGGCCAAGGTCAAGGCCAAG
>Ga0114993_10007543_pt1 | contig 10042 bp, 10 predicted proteins | sample ArcticOcean_MG_C_FD_87042 | JGI IMG/M metagenome (GOLD analysis project Ga0114993, IMG submission 87042) | Marine microbial communities from western Arctic Ocean - ArcticOcean_MG_CB2_150 | ecosystem: Environmental > Aquatic > Marine > Oceanic | place: Arctic Ocean: Canada Basin | collected...
AAATTAGCACTCCCGTTGACCGCTTTACAGTATCAAGAAATTTTTATTCGTATAGAATTTCGCCCAGTAAAAGAGCTATTTACAATCCGTTATGTAGACCAGCCAAGTAATGAATTAACATATAGTTGTCCATTGGTACCTGGTCTGCCACCAACAGGTTTAGGTAGAAGAAAAGCACCCAATACGGCTTCTGTTACAGATCAACTATGGCGTTTTATACAGCAACCCCCAGCTCCGGCTCCCCTGATACCGCCTGCGCCCATGGAGTCAGAGAACGGGTGGACGAATTGGTTAGCAGATTGGCAGCAATATGAAAATAAAAGAAATGATTGGAACACAGATATACATTTAGTTTCCACATATGTTTTTTTGGGTAATGATGAGAGAAGGCAGTTTGCTGCAAAAGATCATCAATATTTGATAAAGGCTCAATATCAATATGATTTTCATAATGCTACAGGTTCACAACGAGTAAAAATTCGCAGCAATAATATGATTTCTAGTTATATGTTTCGATGGAGGCGAAGCGATGCAAATTTAAGAAATGAATGGAGTAATTATTCTAATTGGCCCTACCAAGAAACTCAACCAACTTCTTTATTTGGATGGGACCCATCAGGGGTGGGTCTGATTCCGGATATTAGTTCGACACCCCTTTTTAATATGTCAAATCCAATGGGTTGGCTTGTAACAGGGTGTCGAAATAATGCCAATATTAAAAATATATTAATTAATTTGGGCGTTATGTTAGGAGGAGAATACAGGGAAAATACTCATAATGCTGGTGTTTATAATTTTATAGAAAAGTATAAAAGGACAACTGGCGATGGTCGAGACGGATTATATATGTATAGTTTTGCCATTGATACTAATCGGATGGTTTATCAACCCTCGGGTGCTCAAAATGTAGATAAGTGGCAATATGTTATTTTTGAGTTTCAGACCATTGAACCACCACTAATATCAGATAATTGTAATGGAAATATGTCAAATATTGATATTTTATGTGACCCATCAGGGGGTATTATTGGTGTTCGCAAAGATAATTGGCGTTTAAATGAATATAATTTTGATCTTCGTGTTTTTGAAGAAAGATATAATATAATTCGTATTACAGGTGGACTCATTGGTCTTATGTATGCCAGATAAATGTTAAATTTTTACTATAAAGTATAAATTTAGCGAAATAAATCCATCAATGAATTATATGGGCGCGGTTCGAGATTTGGATTACGTGGTTTATTGGTGGGGGCAAACATTGTATATGGCGTACCAGGTAACTTTCCACTTGTTAAAGACGCATTCTTATCTGAATTATTATTAGAATTATTCGTTTTTGGGGCTTGATATCTCTCGTCTCTCCTATATTGCCTATCGTTACTATCATGATAATAATCGTGTTGTTTTTGTTTATAGTGATGATGATCATAGTGTTTTCTATTAATACCATCGGGCACATTGTATGCTGACGCATTACTAGATATGCTCCCGTTTGATAATACATTATTTTTATTACTGCCTGCGCCTAATGAAGGCGTTATACTAGCCACCAATGTCCATGTTAATGGAGATTCATCCGTAGTAGGATCACCCTTTTGTTTATATTTACGTCCTCCACCATAATGTGTCGCAATGCCCCCATATGATCTGGGTTTTTTAATATATGCTATATATCCCATTCGCGGTTTTAAAGTAGAACTTACAGACATTAATGAGTATTGTCCAGATGTTACATCAAAATTAATACCAGCACAAAGAGTATTATTATTGCATTCGTTTGTCGCAGTCATTAAATCAGTATAAGATGAATCAGTACCAACAGTAGACCCCGAAAAGGCATATCCCTCCTTTCGGTCCATATTATTTTTGGTAGGATTATATGAAAGCATATTGGTTGTACGCGTATTTGTATACGTTTGAGGAACTGTATCATTATGAATATAGGATGAATTTTCATAAAGAGGGCTTCGTTTATTATTAATTGACTGATCATCAGCATTTGATAATTGCGCTTGTGATGTATCTGTACCAGTTGTATGTGTTTTCCACGGATTTTCTAACTCCGATTGAACACTATTATCCATAGATTGTATTTTTTTTTCGCCATCATCTGTTAAATCTTTTAAATCTGTTAATGCTCCTTGTGCTCCTTGTGCTCCTTGTGCTCCTTGTGCTCCTTGTGCTCCTTGTGCTCCTTGTGCTCCTTGTGCTCCTTGTGTGGGGTCATTTTCATTAGCGGGAACATCTAAATTATTTGATGACTTATAAGTACCACTGTACGTTCTTTGCTGATTACTCCCACCAAATTGACTATATTTTGGTGGTTCATTAGAGGCAACTAATCCAGTAGTATTTTGAGGATGTACAGGATATCCATTAGGATCTGTGGGAACATTATAAGTTCCACAAGTAGTACATTCTTTGTCGTCATCGCATCTTTGATCCACATCGTAATCCGGATCATAAGGTCCAGGACAACGATAGCGACATTGACGATAATTTCCACCTATACCAGCAGCTGAAATTACTCTATCAGAACAATATGTATCTATATTTTCACTACGTGAACACCCTGAAGGACAAGCGTTTTGATCATCAAATCCTTCTCTAATCTTTCTATTTACACTATTGTAGATGATTAATAACAAATTCATACCTACAAATATAATTACTAAAGTTACCAATATCTTTGCAACAGGCATTTATATATATATATAAAATACAAATTAATTTTACATATATTAATAGTTTTGACAAGAATTATTTAAAGATGATGAATGAAAATTATTTTGAGTTTCAAAATTCTCACGCCATGTACGATTTATACTATTATATATTGTCATCATAAGGTTAATAGAAACAAAGAGAAGTGCTATAGATGTTATTATTTTTACAAACGACATAGGATTATATTATTATGATAGAAAGTATTATTATATTATAGTTATAGTAATACCTAAATATTAATTATTAATTTTAGAAGATTTATATATTTGTTAATGTATATATGGTATATATAATCGCGCCAACTGCCACAGATGTGGATAAATTAGCTAAACAAAAAAAAGTAGATAAACAGGCAGCTCAACAGAAAAAAGATGATGAAGCAGCTAAAAAAGCAACAAAAGAGCAAAAAAAACCCGCACCTACAGAAGAAAAATTATATACAATAGATGTATCAAATAATAATAGTTCTAGTCCCCCAGGTGGTATGAGTTTTCTCCAATTATTATTATATCCTCTTATAGCAGTAGTTTGGTTTGCTCTTGGATCTTGGCAACTATCTCTCTTAATTGATCAAGTTAAATGCCATAAAGGAGCGCGGGGGTGCCTGTTACCTAGTAATACAGATGGTTTGCCATACTGTGATCCCAGTAATAAAAAGATTCCCTCGTCTGGAGATGTCGCTGGTGCTGGAATGAGCGCACTTTATGATATTACTAAATTAAAATTCTTTTCAAAGATATTTAATGTAAAACCAAAAAAAAATAAACGGGGTTCGTCATCGCAAAAGGGTGGAGCGCGAAGACAAAAACGATATATACAACGCGGTGGAAATACACAACATGGAGGAGATAATATTTTGTCTTCTATTGATGTTAATGGATTTCGACCATTTGATATTTTAAATGGACCTGTTCAAATGCCATATAGCTTAGCATATGAAAAGGCGCCATGGTATGAACCCGGATTTTTAAATTTCGGAAAATGGTTTGGTCATATGCAAATAACAGCATGGTCCACTACAAGAATGGTATTATCAGGATATCTCGCAGCTATTGGGGCTTTTATTTCAACAAAAAATTCGGATGTGAATTATTGGTCACGTTTTTTTGTAACTTTAGCTATGCCACTTATTCTAGCAGTTCCAATATTTATGGCTCCCCTAGTCTCTTTTATTTCGTGTATTTGGGGAATGTTTAAAGGGGGGTATAATTATCTTTTTGCTATTATTTTCTTCTTATGTCCGTTCATTACTGTCGCAACAATGACAGTTCAACATTTATCTTTGTTAGGATATTTCTTAATGGGTGGACTTATGGGTTCCGGTCAACAACAACTTGCACAGAACTTTTCTTCCAGTTCTAAAGGGGGCTATTTGGGAATATTACAAACCTTATTACTATTATTATTATTGGGACTATTAATACTTTTTATTATGGGCGCCGCTAAAAAACAAGGTCTGATGAAAAGTAGTGCGGATTCGACCGATGAATCGGGATCATCGTCAGGAACACCTTCAGGAACACCTTCAGGGTCATGATCATCGTTTGCATCTTTATTTCCTGATAAAAAATCCGGTTCATCAAACAAATAAATATTATATTTAGAACCTCACAGTTATAATTTATTAAGAAATATAACAACTTAATAAATTAAGATAACAAATATACAATGGGTAAAAAGAACAGAAAAAAAATTTGTAAACGAAGTGGTGTTGGAATGCCAAAAGTTAGTATATGTACACCAACTTATAATCGTCGACGATTTATACCTTTCTTAATTAAATGTTACGAAGCGCAAACATATCCATCAGATCAACTAGAGTGGATCGTCGTAGATGATGGTACCGACCCTGTCGGTGATCTTTTTCAAGGTGTTAAAGGGGTAAAATATTTCTATCAGGAAGAGAAAATGAAATTAGGTAGAAAGAGAAATTTTATGCACGAAAAAACAACGGGAGAAATTATTGTCTATATGGATGATGATGATTATTATCCTCCACAGCGAGTTTCTCACGCAGTAACAAAATTAACTGCTAATAAAGAAGCTTTAGCTGCTGGTAGTAGCGAAATATATATATACTTTAATGATAGAAATTCTATATATGGATTCGGTCCATATGGACCGCGTCACGCAACGGCTGGAACATTCGCATTTAAACGCGAATTGTTAAAACAAACGAAGTATGATGACGATGCGGAAATGGCTGAAGAAAAACAATTTTTAAAGAATTATACAATACCATTTGTTCAATTAGATCCACGGAAGAGTATTTTAGTATTTGCACACCAATTTAACACATTTGATAAAAGAATACTTTTAGAAAATCCTCATCCAGATTATGTTCATACCACAAAATTTAAACCAGGTGACTTTATTAAAGATACAAAAATGCGTTTATTCTATACTTCGCAATAATTTTCTAACACTATTGTATAATGAAAATAGTTTCAAAAGTCGTTTCAAAACTTAAAAAATGTATGTCAAGAGATAATAATATTGTAAAAGCAGGTGCGTGTGCTTTAATTGCTTTTGTGTTAGTCTTGCTTGCGCTACGATTAGGTTTAGAAATTTTTAGTTCATTAACAGTAAAAGAAGGATATACTGGAGCTAGTGAATTACTTTTATTGCATATGACTGGCTGCCCTCATTGCGTGAAGCTAATTCCAGAATGGCAATCATTTGTGTCACAAAATAATACGGGCATTAAAACACGTTCCGTAGAACGCAGTGAAGATCCGGCACTTGTAAAGAAATATGGTGTTACAGGATTTCCAGCAATTCTCTTACTCGATTCACAGGGAAAAAAAGTAAAAACATACAAGGGACCGCGTACATCTTCCGGATTATTATCTTTCTGTGAAAATAATAGTAACTAAATTAATTCATATCTGTATATCTATTAATAAATCGATAAATACGATTAATATCTAGTTTATTAATCTCATAATTCTCATTATTAAATAAATCCTGTATTTCTTCATCAGAATGATTTTGACGAAGATGTATAAAAAAAGAGAACATATCCTTCTTATCCATATTTAATTGCCGACATAAATTCTGAATAAATAACATATTATTATATTCCGTAGAATATTTGGTCAATACTTTTGTAAATCGCACTTCTGAATTAAATTTAATATTATCATCCTTGAATGTCGTATGAAAAAGTGCGTTATTATATAGTGTTTTTAATAATGAACTCATTTCATTAAATATCCATATCTGTTTTTGAAATGTGATTCTATCCGTATAATCAGCAAAAGTAATATTTCTTAAGAATTTAATATAGAAAGGAATACTTTTATTCTTATCCATTTTATCCAATAAATCTATAATATTTTCATGGAAAAGTAAACCAACACTAGTTCGGTCTGTTTCATTCATTAACAGATTATGATCGTTAATACTGTATTTCTTATTCAATAAATGTCGTGTAATATGTTTTGTATCCTCGTTATGTGTTTTGGGCTGAAACATGTTTGTGATAATTTTATTTTTTAGTATATTCTGTTGACTGGTATATATTTCAAAAAGAGAATTTATCTTTCTTAAATCACCGGAAATATATTCAATCATATTATCAAATAAGGAAACATCCAATTGTGGCATTAATAGTTTTACAAGTTGACAAATTTGTCCACTAATAGGTGTTTTTAATTCGATTGTTGTACAAACCTTCATCATTTCTTTTATTTTTTTATCTATGTGATAATTTCCAATACAAATAATAGGTATCATACTGATGTTTTCTAATTTTTGTTTTTTTGTTTTCTTTGGACGAATAAGTTTAATTAACGTATTTATACCCCCCTTATCACCACTATTCATTCCATCAATTTCATCCATAATAATGGCAATTTTCTGTATTTTTTTATGAAAAAGACTAAGAATATTTTTATCTGACATATTATTTTTTGTAATATTTTCAATAACGCTTTTATTACGAACATCCCCAGCATCATATTTTAAGATATCATAATCCATTTTCTTCAGTATTTTTTCAACAAATTGCGTTTTCCCACAACCAGGCGATCCATAGACATAAATACCTCGCCGAACTAGCATATCTTTCTTATTACATTCAAAGTTTTCCAAACACTCATATAGTTTTTTTTCTTGTGCTGACCGATTTAAAATAGTATTTAAATCTAATTGCTCCATCTTATATTCTTAAATTTTATTTTTTTATATGTTTTTTTTCCATTAGATTTTTCATAGTCTAAAATAATTATTTTACACGCATTTGAATTATAATAATTACATAATTCTTTTAAATGGATAATATAATTGGGGGCTTTAACTAATGTTGTATGACCTATTTTTGAACGGACATTTTTAATTTTATACCAAATATTGTACTTCATAAGAATTAATAAACCAAAGGGGAAACTTTGTTTCTTACGGATTAAACGCCTGGTATATGTATCGAGTCTATTATTATTAGCAATAGAACTGATAAAATAAGAATAATAAAAACTGTACTCTTTTTTTGTTAGTATACGCCGCATATTTATTGGAATAAATTCATATATAATACCCATAACATCCATCGGAATATTAATAAGCTTTTCTAAATTAATTGTAGTCATTTGTTATTATCTTATATTAAAGTAATAACAAATTCAATTTAACAATAAGCTGGCGATGCATTAGAAATTCCATCCCACGCTACACCACATTCTTTGGCCCAGGTACATTTTCTCTTATCACCCGGTTTTCCTTTATATCCGGGACCACTAAAGTCTCCTGTATTACAGTTCGTATTCGACACTTTAATATTTCCCGTATTATTACATACATTTGGAGATGTTGCCGTAAAATAATCTGGGCAAGATGATACCTCGGGAGGCCATTGAGCTGTTGACTGATGGTTAAACATTAAAAGACCCATTATAGCAAGTGTAATAATTAATATAATAATAGCAACTGTGAGAACTATTCTCTGAAACATTTATATAAATTATAACTATATAATTTTTTCTATTTACTTAATATAAATGAATTCTAATGGAAGAGTAAATATATCAGGACCAAATCATTTTGCAAGATTTGAAATGCATGATAAAATTCCCAATCAACGATTTTCTAAGTACACAGAGGCACTAACAGGTAATTGGTTAGATTCTAATTTATCTAATTCATTCTTTAGCGCCAATAATATAAAAATATTACAAAATGGAATAAAGGCAGGAGTTTATCAACGTTCTAATGGACGTTTTCAAATTGCGGATCAAGACGAAGATACCCTAAAGATAATTATGCGCAGTGTATTTTTGCAACATTCTACTAATCTTCCAACAAATATACCCGGTCAAATTGTCGCATTAAACAAAATAGTATTGGATTATTCAGTTCCTCAAGTATTCAGTGAAGCTCAATCTTATGTTAAATACAAAAATGACGTCAGTACACTAGTAGTACCAGTGCAAAGACCGGTTTCTACTTATCAAGGACAAACTTTAGAATTTAAACGATGGTTTTAATACTTACTAAATTTATTTAAAAAAATAGTATAAATAAATTTAAATGGTTATTACTCAATATAGCGGCAGTTCGGCTTTTTATATATCTTTAGGTTATCTGTTACATTTAAAATTCAATAAAAAGTTATCAGCTAATTATGTATCTTTTATACACGCTGTCGGGGCTGTTCTTCTCGGCACTATGTATAAGTTATATCAAAAAAAGCATATTTATCATTCCCTAAAGTTATGGTCATCGGGATATTTTATTGCCGATTCAATAGCATTAATTAAAACGGGTAAAATAAGTATTATGAATATTGCTTATCTTTATCACCATACAGTCGCTACCTATATTCTACATCAAGATCCTACTAAATATATGGGACCGGATTTAATACTATGGGGTGAACTTTCTAATTTACCCACTTATTTTGTATATCACTATTTACATACTAAAATACTATTAGCTAAACAATTATTTTTTTGGAAAATATTTCAAAAATATGTATATACGAGTATCCGCGTTCCAATTGTTAGTATTATAGCAATTAATATGTGGAAAAAAGCACAAAATAAAAAGCCCATTATGGTTATTTTCCCGGTCTATTTAATGGGATTAATATGGACGCCTAAAATATTACAGGAAAAAAAAGTGCCGCGTATAAAATAATCCCCTCCTATAATAATGGAGAACTATATTGTTCGAACTGAAAATAATTGGGCGGAATCAACCGTAGAATTATTAAGACGTTGGGAAAGAGACTGTCAATACCGAAAGAAAGCACATTATAAAGCAGCAAATTCTTTCGGGTGGAAGAATAAATTATTTTCCATCCCAGTTATTATTATAAGTACTGTTATTGGTTCATTGTCATTTATCCACCCCTCTTTTACAGACACTAGCCCCTCTGATTGCACACCATCGCGAATGTTGCAGATGGACCCACCCTCTTGTAATTGCGTTTTTTATATGAATGGTGCTTCGGATATTGATATCAATTTATGTTGGAAGAGTGGGGGGCAATGTTTTCCACCTAATTCTGATGATGGATTATGTCCAGGTGATATGTTGGCATGTACAACTTTGAGCAGCCCTACAGCGTCGCCAAGTTTAAATCCATCACCCTTTCCCAGTACCACCCCAATATCTGAATGTTTTTGGGAAAATTATAATTCTGATAATATTATTCCAGAAGCATCTTATTGTGATAATACAATTGTAGAATATCAAAGTACATTTTATAAATCAACTCTTTCAGAGGTTGATAAATTAGTATGTGACCGGGATGTGAATTTTGTTGCTAGTACAGCATATCATCAATTTCCTATGGTTGATGGTATTACAACACAATCAGAAGCAGAGGCGTGGTGTGTTGAATATGATGAGGGATATGGTATTTTTTATCAGCAATGGGTAGATGGACAAATTATATGTATGGTATTGATAGAATCTCCAAATAATATGGTTGTTCACGGAGCACACACTTTTGGAGGCGTGTGTCTCTCTGATGATATATTAAATAATCCAACACAAACATATATTAATAATTGTGGTGGCGAAAATCAAATAGCAGTTGATATGTATGATGGAAATTGCGCTCTTGTTGCCGATTGTGTTACAGCTTGTCCCGGTATTATAGGCGGTTATCATTTACAAACACAGGGTTTTTTTGATTGCGCTTGTTGTTATAACTACTGGGAAGGTTGTTCGTGGGGCGAATGCTCAGGCGGAAGCAGCGCACCACCACCACCCACTCCCACTATATCATCAGTAACACCAATATCAGAACCTACAAACGCCCCTACAAACGTTCCTACATACGCGCCCACAAACATTCCTACATACGCGC
>Ga0114993_10007545_pt1 | contig 10040 bp, 8 predicted proteins | sample ArcticOcean_MG_C_FD_87042 | JGI IMG/M metagenome (GOLD analysis project Ga0114993, IMG submission 87042) | Marine microbial communities from western Arctic Ocean - ArcticOcean_MG_CB2_150 | ecosystem: Environmental > Aquatic > Marine > Oceanic | place: Arctic Ocean: Canada Basin | collected...
CGTTTCTTTTCGCCATTTTGTGGCCCATACTTTGTCTGCACCGTATCCCGCGCCTTTTCGCCCAGTTCGCGGCGCAGGCCGGCATCGCCGAGCAGGCGCTGCATAGCCTGACCATAGGCATCTACAGTATCTTCCACCACACAAGTCCAATCATCGTTTAACTCGCTGACCGGTTCGGGACGGCGCTGGTTGACGATGATTGGTACGCCCGCGTACCCAGCCTCAAGTAATGTTTTCGAAATGCCGTGGTAGTGGCAGGTAGAAAGCAGTAAATCGTATTCAGGGATCTTGCCGCAAAGTTCTCGATTGGCAATGGCCGGGTAGAAATGTACCCGGTCTTGGAGGCCCAAAGAGCGCACTAATTCCTCGAGGCGCCCATGGATCGGCCCATCGCCAATGACATCTAAACGGCAGTCGATTTTGAACTGACTTATGGCGCGAATAATATTCGATGGATCCTTTTGCGGCACCTGCCTGTTCACCGTAACCAGATGCGGGGGCGCTTTGAGCCCGTAATCCGTTTTGGCGACGAGGTAATCGGCATCTATGGCGTTGTAAACTAATTCGATCTTTCGTGCTCCGCGCTTGCGGGCATAGGGAATGATGTCGGCGTAGACCGGTATGGTCACATCGGCTCGCTGCAGGCATTGCTCTTCGGCGCGTCGACGCAAAACGCTGTACATCCATCTGGACAAGGTGTGCCTCTCGTCCACATCCCAGCGGCCGTGCAAGGAAACGGCCAAGGGGATTTCAGCGACCGTGCTGAGGGCGGCGGCAAGCTGGCCGTGCTGAAAGTTATTAAGACTCCAGATCAAATCTGGTTTCATCCCAGACAATTGGCTCACTCCCTTGCCTATCCACCTGTCGACAAAACGCCATCCACACGTCGTTATGGGAGATGGTAAGGTGTATTGGACGATGTCGAGATCGGCCGCCCCAACCATGGGCTGGATTGCCGCCACATCTACCGTATCGATACGCCAATTGCAGGTGACAAGGGTGACCTGCGAAAACATATTCTCAGGGTTGTAATAATTCGGCAGTACTTCGCCTTTTTTCGCAATATTCGACAATCGGTCGATAGTAAAAACCATCAAATGTGCCATAGAACGCCTCAGCGAAAATGCGCTATCAACTTCTCGAGAATCTTGTAAGCGGCCCGACCATCGCCAAATAGCGTTTCGTCCACTCCGCTTTCCCCTCTCTGGGCATGCCGTGCGACCGCCTCCAGGATTTTAGCCTCATCCGGACCCGTCAATATATTCCAACCGCTGGCCACTGTCTCAACCCACTCCGTCTGCCGCCTCATTGTCACACACGGCACTGCGAAGAAATAGGCCTCTTTCTGGATGCCCCCCGAATCCGTCAAAATCATGCGTGCGCCTTTCTCCAAAAGGATCATGTCCAAATAGGAGACCGGATCGATAAGCCGCACATTGTCGGGTACCACAATGGCAAAATTGCGGAGCACCTTCTCGGTTCGCGGGTGCAGAGGGAGAACAACGGGCAAATCCAGTTGACCCAGTGCCCCAAAAATCCCGCTTAGAGCCTCTTTGCAGTCGGTATTTTCTTGGCGATGGACTGTGGCCAGGTAATACCCCGCCTTATCGAGTTCCAGGTTGAACAAAATTCGGGATTTCTCCATGGCGACAGCGGCAAATAAGAGCGCGCAGTCGTACATCACGTCGCCCACGTTGTATACGCCTTCAGAGATCCCCTCTTGTGCCAGATTCTCCACCGCCTTATCTGTTGGACACAAGAGCATATCGGCAACGTGGTCGGTAATAACGCGGTTAATCTCCTCGGGCATATCCCTGTTATAGCTGCGCAACCCGGCCTCGATATGGGCGATGGGCAGACGCAACTTGCTGGCGGCCAGCGCCCCTGCCAGGGTCGAATTAGTATCGCCGTACAAGAGCACCCAAGCCGGAGATTCAGCCAGCAGTTTCTGCTCAATGCCCGGCAACATGGCGGCGGTCTGCTCTGCCTGGCTGCCCGATCCCGCTCCCAGATAATATGCCGGCGCCGCAAGTTCCATTTCGGCAAAGAACACTGCTGACATACGTTCGTCGTAGTGCTGGCCCGTATGTATCAGCACTTCGACCACCTCGTCGGCGCCTGCCTGGTTGTGAGCCCGAATGGCCCGGCTCACCGCGGCGGTTTTAATAAATTGGGGACGCGCCCCAACTATGGTCACGATTTTCATTGTCTTAAGTAGCACGTTTCAAACTGCCAGCGAGATTACCGCAGCCTCATCCTCTAGTTTTTCCCCGAGTTCCTGGTAGGTTACAACGGGCAAACTCTCTGCCACCAGCACTTCGAGTATGCGTTCCAATTCGCCCGATTCCAGAGCCTCCTTGGGATCAAAATAGACGTTTGCATAACCCCCTTGCTCACTCACTTGTTTACAGAGGATAGCAAATAAATGACTAAGTTTCCCTTCTCCGCAGTGCGCGGCGCGCTCTTTGCCCAGGCTGTGCCAGGTATCAAAAACGCCAAAAGGATGATCCGGACACGGACTCACGGGAAATTCCCAGATTCCTTCGCTGGTTTTATAGGGAATCCCACCGCTGGAACTAGCCGCCGCCACTACAGACGACGAATATCTATAGCCGAGATCGCGTAGCATGGCATATACATCATCGACATGCAAGACGCCAAAGTGGGGCGTGCGAAAAACCGTTGGAATACAATCCAACTGTTCAACACACGTCTCGTGACATTGCTCTATTTCGCGTTGTCTCTGCGCAGGAGAGATAGCATTAAAACGCTGCCGACTAAGTCCGTCCTCTCTGGCGTAGTCGTAACCGGGATGATAGAGATTGGGATGGGTATCCGTATGGTTGATCAATTCGTGTCCACAGGCCACCAAGTGGCGGTGGATATCGGGAAACTCCCTAATCCAACGACCTATACAGGCAAAACTGGCTACTATTTTAAAACGCTCCAGCAGAGCGATAAGATCGGATAACACCGCAATATCGCGCGGAAAATCGCAATCAAATGAAAGAGTGCAGTAAGGGCCAAAACCGCGCTGGCATTCTACAACCGCCTGAAAACAAGACCGCGGCAAGAGCACGCCAATCCCTTTTTGCAACAATGGATTGGCAAGGCCAAGCGCCCGTTTGGCAATACTTCGTCTCATCGCTCTGCCAAAACGGCGTCGGCCTGTTTGACCGATTTGCTGCCGCGCACGCCCTTGCTCTCGACCCCCATAACGTCGACTAATCCCTTTTCGACAAACCAGGACTGCACTTCTTCCATGGGAAAATGGAATTGGTATTGCGGATGGTACCAATCAAAGGTGTCTATATGAGAAATGCGCCAATTAGGATCGACTCTAATGATTCCCTTTATCGCATCTCCAATGCCGGGGATGAAACGCCCAAGTTTCCAGTAGAACCAATTCACTGGCACCGCTATATACGACAGATTGTAGAGTGTCTTGAGCGGCAAACGTAAGGTAACCTTGCGAATCAGGCTTTCCATCGCTGCGGCCGGTGTCGGCCTCTTTCTGTAGATCTTGACCGAAATATCGCCACCTTCTTTGACAAAGTCGACCAAACCCTCAAAAGCCCGGCGCGGATCGGGCGTGTGGTGCAATACGCCCCAACTGTAAACTAGGTCGAACAAACCCCGCCGAAAAGGCGGCGCAAAGAGATCGGTCTGGACGATGTGGACATTGGGCAGATCCTTGGTGACTCGACGCGCGTTGATAACGGCCACACTCAAGTCAATCCCCACAACTTCGGCACCGTAGCCTTGCACGATCCGACTGTGGCGCCCATATCCGCAACCGGCATCCAAAACAAGTTTGCCGCGAAAAAAATCGGCAGTCAGCCCACCCTCCAGGACATACCCCTCATCCCGGTCATCACGCACGGTAGAGTAAATAGTCCATTCGAAACCAAAACTTTCCTGCGTCTTCTTTTTTTCTTCCTCGAAACGCCGGATCTCAGCCGCAGAAATCGTCCATTCGGGCAGCCTGTCGTCGTATTCTTGGGCAAATTCCGAATAGATATCCAGGGCGTTGGGAAGGATGATGGGTACTGCATTGACAATGGGGTACCAAGCGCCGCAAGAGCTTTTGAGCAGCCCCTGTTCCACTTCCGTCTGCCCGTCTGCACAGGTAGACTCTTCGAATGTCTCTACTTCGAAGGGATCGCCGCATTGAGGGCAGGCAAGTAAGTCCAATAGGCGGTATTTCATACGAGATCGCACTCCTTTTTGTGCGGTGTAACTAATGTGTATTCTGAGTTCTCTTTTGCTGACAGCGACAGCAGTAAATCTCTCCATTTGCGCGCTTGATTCTGGGGACGAAATTGCGGGCGAATGGCGGCCATATTCTCTCTATAACGAGCCCGTAACTCCGGCCGCTCGACCAGTTCCGCCAAGCAGTTGGCCAGCGCATCTATATCCCCGAGCGGGGCAACCAACCCTATTTCGTGCCCTTCGACCAATTCGGCCGCCGCACCACTTGGCAGCGAAGCCAAAATGGGCAATCCCAGTTCGATATAATCAAATAATTTTGTGGGTGTAGCATATGAGTAAACCGGATCGCCCAACGACATGAAACCGATATCCGCCTCTTGCAGCACCTCTTCTAACTCTCGACGAGGCAGAAAGCCGCCGAATTTTACCCCTGGGACTATATGCTTTGCAACTTTGCGGCGGAAATACCTGCTTTCGGGTCCGTAGATTTCCACTTCTATACGTCCGCGCAAAGAAGGGTGGCGTTCCACTAGGACATGATAGGCCTGGAGCAGGACCTCGGGCCGCTGGATGCGGGAAATCGCCCCGGCATAAACAATCTTCAAGACGCCATCTCCCTCTCTGCTCTCTGCTGGTTCGAGCGTAGGGACAATATTGTAAACCACCCCGACCCTGCTTGGCTCCAGATCGTATCGACGCGTCAAATCCGCTGCCAAGGCCTCGGTAGTCGCGGTAACTGCGTCGGCCCGACGCATAACCCAGGCTTCCAAAGCGGCGTAGAAAGGACGGTAGATACGCCGCCAACCGCGCGACATAACGCCGGAAAAATCGTCGCGAAAGTCCACCAGAAGAGGCATTCTGTAATAGCGCTGCAACAGACAGGCAACTACTAGATTGGCAAAAACTGGGTAAACTGCAAAGAGAACTCCCGGTTGTCGCACAAGTGTTTGGCGACAACGCCAAACACTATAAGCCCAATTGAGGAAATAACAAGGCAGTATACCAATAGCGTAGAGAATTTCGTTCAGCCCCCACCATTTAGCCGCACCGATGCGCTGCACCTGAATCTGCGGTTTAAGACTATCCACCAGACTCTGGTCATTCTGGTACGAGAGCAAGAATCCTCTCTCCTGTTCCATGGCGATCACTTCGACGTCGAAATCTTCTGCCAGATAATTGGCGACGCAGGCGTTGGTTATCGCATTGCCCCTGCCATAAGGAGGAAATGTACAAGCTATGAAATAGATCTTGGGTTTGACTGCTGCCATAATTATTCCTGCTAACTCCCGTGCTCAGGATGGATACTGGACCTGGAAGAGGACATAAGATTCATCCCGGTAGATCAGCTTGAGATACTTCTTCCTGAATGCCTCATGGAATTTCGCATCCGTGAAATACTGTGGGTATCCGAGCGTGAGCCTGGAATCGGGAATGTGCATCATCCGCACGATATGAGAAATACCCAATGCCTGCATGCGTTGGTAGAGCTTATCCGGCGTGTCGTACTCGTAGTAATTAATCACTTCCTGATAAGGGTGATCCCACAAATACGATCTATCACAGTAATATCCCTTGACGATTCCCTGCAGCAAGACCACGGCAGATTTGGGCAATTGGCGGTCGACGGCGCGAAAAACGCGGTAATTGCCTTCGCGCTCAACGAGGAACTGGTCCTTGGAACTGTCCGATAATAGATAAGATATAGCACCGCTATTATAGGCAATCTGGAAGCTGCGACCGAGATTGCACACGATCGAAACGACGACGACAAACTGCACAGCCCAACGCCAGCGCCGCAGACTACCGCTGGTCAAGCGCTCCGCGACATATCCTGCAACAATAGACAAAAAAGCAAATAGAAAAATACTGTAGCGCGGGTTGCCGTGGACGTAGACTACCACCAGGAGATAATAGGCCAAACAAAAAAGGATAATCAGCACGATGCGGCGCTGGCGGGCATAAATAAATACACCAGGCAAGAAAGCCACGATATAAATACCAATAGCCCGCTGCATATCACCCATCGTCCACGACCAATTCCACAACGATACACCGCACAAGTACAACACTTCCTTTAAGCGGTCTGCTGAAGGCACGAATGGGTCTACTACGGCCTGTTCGCCTAGTTCGTCAATTATTACGTCTCTAAAACTTTCCTTGTAGCCCTCACCTGCAAATATCTCATTGGCCAGAGGCCAGACGGGATTTCCCGCTTCAACCATGGCTCGGATATACCAGGGACTTACCAATAGCAATGCGAGGGCCACAAAAAATGCAGTCCGGCGCAGGCCCACTTTAGGAGTTTCTCCGCCTTTTTTAAAGAGGCTTGTGACAAATATCAATCCCGCCCCTACCAGAGCTATCGGCACAGCGGAGTATTTGGTCCCGAGGGCCAGACCAACCATAATTCCGGCCAGTTTCAACGCACCTTCATCGCGACGTTCCAACCAATTGAATAGGGCCCATGCGGCTAGGAAAACAAAAAAACTCACGCCGACATCGATATAACCAAGCGGGGCAAAAAAGACGAATACTGGGGTGAAGCTGAAAAATGCCGCCGCCCATATGCCTACTTTGACATCGAAATAAGTGCGGCAGAAAACCGCGGTAAAAACGAGGCTCGCCATGCCCATGGTGAAATGCAGGAGTTGCGCTAGCTCCCCCCCCCGCACACCAATGGCCAAAGTATACAACATGGGAATATTACCGGGGTACAGCGTACCAGTAACCGTGGGCTCAAAACTCAGGTAGTGTTTCTGCAAATACAGTTTGGGGAGGGCTAGGTGGTAGGCCAACGGATCTACTGCCCCGTGCACGGGAGTCAGCGCCCTGGTTAGATTAATGAGAAGGCCTAGAGCGATTAAAATCGCCAGCCAAAAGTGAAAAGTGCGCCACGATATATTCAACCGCTCGGATAAGCGCGGCAAACGTCCCAGCGAAACTATGATCCCCTTATTGCCAACCCATAGAAAGACCAATAGCAGGATATAGAGAGTAGCTTCGTACAAGACATGAAAGAAACCGAGCAACATCACACTGAATGCTAAGCCGCCAAAGCCGAGTCCCAGAGCAAAACACAGTTCTTCTGCGGCAAAATCGAACGTTGCGCCAACCCACCTCAAAACGCGCAAGCCGAAACCGATGGCAAGGATGCAAATGCAAGTACAATAAATCAGTTCTATCAAGAGGCAATCAGATTCCAAATGTCGCGGAGCAAGAAAAAAAACTCGCTCTTATAATAGAAATAACTGATGAGACCTAAGACCCATCCCAAGAGCGCAATCTCTGCCAGAAGGCGGAGGTGTTTCGATCCGCCGTCGGGCGCATCGGGAACCTCCTCGACCGGTTTATTCCTGCGCTTCATTCCGTCTCACCGTGCGCCGCGCGCTCCGTCCGCATACTTCCCTCATACTCCAATGCTCTCTGGTGCCGCCTGCACGCCTGCACAATGAGCACTCTGGCGGTCGAACGCAATATCCGGTTTGGCTTTGAGAAAACAGCAACCTAAACACGCAGGCATCAATTCCCGCTCTAACTCTTTCCTGAAGCGTTGCATCTCCGGCCCTTTCCAGATCCGGCTTATATCATCTTCCCTGATATTTCCCATGCGGTAGGACAGACACGGATAAACATCCCCGTTAGGAGCGATGCGGATATTGGTCCAGGGGGCGTTGCACAACTCGTAATCCGCCAGTTCCCCCTGGTTGGCGTAATACTTCAAAATACCCGGCACTGAACGGTAATCCGGATAAAAACGCAGGCGGGGGGCGCCTTCTTCAGCGCAGGCGAAAACTTTCTCCAATTGCCTTTCTAACAACTCCAAATCCATGGGCTCAGTAAACGGCGGGGGCACCTCCTTATACGCTTCGTCGTCCATAGAAGCGCGACAGGGCAAGGCGAAAAGCAATTCCGAATTGCGCAGACAAGAATAGGTCACATAGTCGGCGCCGATGTCGCGCGCCAGTAAATAGATATCTACCAGTTCGTCCAGATTCTCATTGGCGATGACAGTCTTGACGTCGATGACCGGAAAGCGGCTGCCACGGTCGGTGCGATAGGCAGCTAGGTCGCGCAAGTTTTTCACGGTGCGCTCAAACGCTTTGGGCAAGCGGCGTATGGTGTCGTGGGTCTCCCCTATCCCGTCAATAGACACACCAACGCTGAGTGCCTTGGTCTCGTCGACCAGCAACCTCACTTTATCTTCAAAAAGCATGGTGCCGTTGGTGACGATATTAAAACGGCGCCCCTTTGCCGAAACCGTGCGCAGGAGATCGGGAAAATCCTTGCGCACGAAAACCTCACCGCCGTTAAATGTGATGAGGCTGTAACGCGGCAGGGACTCTATCACATCCATAATCTCAGAGGAGGTCAGTTCGTAGTTTTTCTTGAATTCCGGCGATTGTTCCCGAGCGATCTCCTGAAAGCAGAACGGACAGCTGAGGTTGCATCTATAAGTCACTTCGAATGTGACTCTCAGCGGCGGCAGGGTCACATGTCCGTCAGCGGCTTTGGCGAGATGGCCGTAGGCCCCTTTCACCCCGTTGTATAATGTTGAAATATCCATTTTTATTAATCTCTGTCGGTGTCTTCGGGATATTCGACCGCATTTCCCGATAGATAGTTCTGGTGGTTGCGCCAATCGCCTTGTTGGTCCAATTTCTTAGCCAATAGCCGGCTCAATTCGTGTTGGGACTGCCTATAGTGTTCCAATTCGGTGCGAATACGTGCGTTCTGGTCGGCCAGCAAGCCAAAGAAAAAACTCAACAATCCCGCTACCGTGACCAACATACTCGACTCGTAGACGTCGCCACGCACGACGCCGTGCACTAGCGTCACTCCTCCTACTAGCAATAAGAACAGACTGAAAGGCATAAACACCTTAAGAGGAGCGAAATACGTTACGGTCCTCACCACTGTAAGAAAATACTGGTAGGTATCCTGAATGGGATGAAAACTGGACTTCCCCTTGCGCGTCCTATAAGAAATCGGGATGAAATCGACACGCCGGTCATTGGTTAGAGCACACAGCGTGATCGTACTCACCCAGGAATGTCCGTTGGGCAGGAGATAAAAGAATCTCAACGCCAATTCTCGCCTAAAAATGCGCAGTCCGGAATTGAGATCGGGGATGCGCACGCCGGTGAGAAAACAAGCGAGGCGGCGGATGAAAAATTTGGCTATCCAACGCACCAGCCGCAAGGTCCCCGCTTCCTCCACGCGCGCCCCGACGACCATATCTGCGTGCTGCAAACGCTCAACCATTTCTGCCACTTGGGTGGCGGGATAAGTGCCATCGCCGTCGGTCATCAGGATAGCATTCCAGCGCGCTGCTTCCACCCCGGTCTTGCGCGCTGCCCCCACGCCTTTATTGTTGGGATGACGCACTACCCGCGCTCCGGCCTTCATTGCCAGTTCGGCCGTGTGGTCCTTGGAGCCGTCGTCGACGACGATAATCTCGTGGGGCAAATCCACTTGCTCCAGCGCCTCCCTATACTCCTCCACGACTTCGACAATAGACAGTTCTTCATTATAACTCGGAATAACTAAACTGATTCCGTTGAGATCATCTTGTTCTCGCGACATTTATTTAAGTCCCCAAATCATGGTCCAAGGAAAGGGACTGGCAATCCCTTCCACGGTGAAATAACGGCCCACCAAGGTGGCAAAATCGCGTCGCCCCCAACGCTGGACATGTCCCGGCGTATTGCCAAGGGTGCGGAGGTATTTCAAACGCGCCATATTGGCCAGACTCCAAAGCGGTTCCCGGGGCACGCTGACCAGCACTGCCCTGCGGCATACGCGATGCACTTCCTCCAGAGCAGCTGCAG
>Ga0114993_10007550_pt1 | contig 10037 bp, 7 predicted proteins | sample ArcticOcean_MG_C_FD_87042 | JGI IMG/M metagenome (GOLD analysis project Ga0114993, IMG submission 87042) | Marine microbial communities from western Arctic Ocean - ArcticOcean_MG_CB2_150 | ecosystem: Environmental > Aquatic > Marine > Oceanic | place: Arctic Ocean: Canada Basin | collected...
ATCCTCGGCCTCGTCGATGAGGTAATAGCGGATGCCGAGGTTGTGGCAGACGGAACGCGCATCGGTGACGGCTTGCGGGCCGCAGCATTTATCTTCCACGCGGGAGACGCAGTCCTGCGGCCAAAGCTTGAGCGTGACGCCGACGACCTCGTAGCCCTGCTCAATCAACAGTACGGCCGCCGCGGAGGAATCCACCCCACCGCTCATGCCGCAAAGGACGCGCGTTTTTTTGGCTTCGGCGACGAGCATGGTCAGCCTCCGTTCAGAGCCTTGAGGGCTTTCTTGACATTGTTGACCCGCAACACGAGCAAACCCTTTTTCGCGCGGGGCGGCGTGGCGCAGTAGAGGTACTCGATGTTCACCTTGGCCGCGCGCAGGGTGCGGGCGATCTCGGCGAGTTTGCCGGGGCGGTTGTAGTCATCGACCAAAATCACGTCGTCCTCAACCGCCAATGCGCCGCGTTCCTCGAAGAGCAACAGCGCCTTTCTGGGGTCGCTCAAGACCATGCGCACGACGCTGTGGTCGACGGTGTCGCTGGTGCTGATGGCGTAGATGTTGATTTTTGCTTCGGCGAGTGCATCGCAAACGCGGGCGAGGGTTCCGGGCCGGTTGTCGAGAAACACGGCAATTTGCTGGGTGATTTCCATGGTGCCTCCGGGGTTGGTTGGGTTCGATCGTTAAGCTAGCACAAAATGCTAGAAACCGCCAGTCGGCGCTGGATTAGCTTTTTCCTCGGCCAGCTCATGAATAGGCTTGGCGGCGGGTTTGGCCTCGGGTGGATGAGGGACGACACACCAAAATTTACCAGCGGACTCGAACCAGTTTTTAAGGATCTCGTTGGCCCGTGGCGACTCGGTGAACTCGAGGTGCTCGTAAATGAGTTTCTGCACCGCCTTGGTCTCATCCTCGTCGATGAGCCGTTCGAGGCCAACCATAGCTGGATTTAAATTCTCCGGCACCATGTTGTCGGGATCGTAAATGTATGCGCGTCCGCCGCTCATGCCCGCGCCAAAATTGCGGCCGATGCTTCCGAGCACAATGACGAGTCCACCGGTCATGTACTCGCAGCCATGATCGCCAAGGCCCTCAATGACCGCCGTGCCACCGCTGTTGCGCACACAGAAACGTTCGCCCGCGCGTCCTGCGGCAAAGAACCGTCCACCCGTAGCACCGTAGAGGCAAGTGTTGCCGACGACCTGATTCGCGGCCCACTCGTAATTCGCCTCGGCGGGTGGGCGTACAATCAGCTCTCCGCCGTGCATCCCCTTGCAGACATAATCGTTTGCCTCGCCGAGAACCTTCATGCGGATACCCGGCGCTAGGAAAGTGCCGAGGCTCTGACCCGCGCTGCCGTACAGGGTGAGGTCGATGCTCCCCGCCGGCAACCCGGAGTTGCCGTACTGGAACCCGATCATCCCCGAGATTCGCGTGCCGATATTGCGGTGCGTGTTTTTAATCTGATACTCCAGCTGCACTGCACCTTTTTTGTTTAAAGCATTCTTAGCGTCAATGGAGATCTCGTCATCCAGTGAGCTGTCGCCAAAGCGCTCGTTGCGTTCCCGCGTGTGGGTGCGCGACGCGGTGCCGCTGGGGTCGACCTGATACAACAGCTTGTCGAGGTTGATGTTGTCGATGCGTCCGCGTAGTTCCTCCGGGAAATCATCCAGTGGCCGACGCTCTAGAAAATCTGTGCGGCCCACCATGTCATCGAACTTGCGGAAACCCAGTTCCGCCATCAGCTCGCGCACCTGTTGCGCCACGCTGTTGAAAAAAGCGACGACGTTTTCTGGTTTGCCGCGGAACTTGGCGCGCAGCTCTTTTTTCTGTGTCGCCACACCCACGGGACAGCTGTTTAAATGACACACTCGGAACATCGCGCAGCCCGCGGCAATGAGCGCCGCCGTTCCAAAATTAAACTCCTCCGCGCCCAACAAGGCTCCCATCATGACGTCATGACCGGTTTTAAATCCACCGTCGGTCCGCACCACAATGCGACTGCGCAGATCGTTGAGCATCAACGTCTGGTGCGCGTCGGCGATGCCGATTTCCCATGGGCTGCCGGCGTACTTTATGGAGCTAACCGGGCTCGCGCCGGTGCCGCCGTCGTGTCCGCTGATGAGCACCACATCGGCGTATGCCTTGGCCACGCCGGCAGCCACGGTGCCGACGCCGGCGCAACTTACCAGCTTCACGCACACCTTTGCGCGTGGGTTGACCTGTTTTAAATCGTAGATAAGTTGCGCGAGATCCTCGATGGAATAAATGTCGTGATGCGGAGGCGGCGAGATGAGCGGCACGCCGGGCACACTGTAGCGCAGCTCGGCAATCATCTTGCTTACCTTGTGGCCCGGCAGTTGGCCTCCTTCGCCGGGCTTCGCGCCCTGCGCCATCTTGATTTCAATTTCCTCGGCACTAGCAAGGTACTCTGGGGTCACGCCAAATCGACCGCTGGCGATCTGTTTGATGGCACTATTCTTTTTGGTGCCGTAGCGGGCGGGATCCTCGCCGCCCTCGCCGCTGTTGGATTTGCCGCCGATCTCGTTCATCGCCTCGGCCAGACATTCGTGCGCCTCGGGCGAAAGTGCGCCGCAGCTCATGCCCGCAGTGGTGAAGCGTTTGCGAATGTTCTCGACGGGCTCCACTTCATCTAACGGCACGGGCTCGTTGCCGCTGGTGCACTTTAAAAGATCACGCGGCGAGCATGGCTGGCGATCCCCCACTTTGGCCACATAGTTGTCGTATTTTTCCCGGTCATCAGACTGGCGCAGGAACTTGTGCATCGACGACACCACTGGTTTGTTAAACGAATGAAATTCTCCGCGACCTCCGGACAATGGCCGGTAGCAGCCGCCTTCCTCCAGCTCGGCCACGTCGGGATCGTCGTAGGCATTGGCATGTCGGCGCAGTGCGTCCTCAGCTATCTGCTCAAGGGTAACACCCTCGATCTGCGTCGTGGTGCCAAAAAAACAGCGATCCACCACTTCCTGCGACAAACCGACCGCCTCGAAAATCTGCGCACCGCGATAACTCGCCAGCGTGCTGATGCCCATCTTGGACATGATCTTCAACAGGCCGTTTTGCATTGCCTTGCGAAAATTCGCCATCGCCTTGTCCAGCTCAATGTCGTAATCGCCTGACTCAACATTCTCGCGAATAGTGTCGATCGCCACGTACGGGTTCACCGCCGAGGCACCGTAGCCGATGAGAGTGGCAAATTGATGTACGTCGTGGGTCTCGCCGCTTTCGCAAATCAAGTCGGCCTTCATGCGCAGCCCCTCACGGATGAGATGATGATGCACCGCGCCCACCGCGAGCAGCATGGGAATGGGCGCGCGGTCGGCGTCCACCTCGCGGTCTGTTAAAATCAGGATGCTTCGGCCCGCGCGCACGGCGGTGGCGGCCTGTTCGCAGATGCGTTCCAGCGCCGTGTCCAGGTTGGCCGGGCCTTTATCCTTTTCAAAATAGCAGGTGAGAATTTCGCATTGGAATGCCGGGTCCTCAATTTGCTTGAGAGCCTCCAACTCATACTCAAAAAGGAACGGGCTCTGCAGGAGGATCTGCTTGGCGTGCTCCTCGGTCTCCTCCAGCCAGCTGAGCTTGGCACCCATGTAGACATTGAGCGACATCACGATGCGCTCGCGAATGCTGTCGATGGGAGGGTTGGTGACCTGCGCGAAGAGTTGCTTAAAATAATAATGCAGCAGCTTGGGCTTGGCGGACATAGCCGCCAAGGGCGTGTCGTCGCCCATTGATGAAACCGGTTCCGTGCCGTTTAAAACCATCGGCTCGAGTATTTCCGTGATCTGCTCGCTCTCCCAACCACAGGTGATCTGTCTCAATGTGAGGTCGAGAATGTTCACAGAATCATAGTTTTCGCCGAAAGGACGCGCGTGTTTTTCCAGTGGGAAAACCTGATTGTCGCACCAGTCGGCGTAAGGTTGCAGGCCGGCGGCGTGGGCCTTGCAGTCGTCGTCGTCGTAAAATTTCTTTGCCGCCGTGTCGATGGCCATGAGCTTGCCCGGCCCCAATCGGCCCTTGCGCACCACCTTGCTTTCCGGCAGGTCAACGATGCCAATCTCGCTGCCCATCACGACGAGTCCGTCCTCGTACACTTCATAACGCGCCGGCCGCAGCCCGTTGCGGTCGAGGGTTGCCCCCACCATGGTGCCGTTGGAGAAAACGATCGCCGAGGGGCCGTCCCACGGCTCGTTCAGACAGGCGTGGTACTTGTAAAAACCCTCGAGCTCTCGCGGCAGACCTTTCTTGCGTTCCCACGCCTCGGGCGCCAGCATCATCGCGCTGTGAATGTTGTCGCGTCCGGAAAGCTCGAGCAGCTCGAGTGCGTTGTCGAGGCAAGCGCTATCCGACACCTCCGGTTGCAGGATGGGCATGAGGTGTTTAATTTCATCGCCCCACACCTCACTCTTTAATTCCAGCTCGCGCGCGCGTGTCCAGTTTTTGTTGCCGATGAGCGTGTTGATCTCGCCGTTGTGCGCCACCATTCGAAACGGCTGGGCGAGCGGCCAGTTCGGGAAGGTGTTCGTCGAGTAGCGTTGATGAAAGATGCACAGCGCGGTTTCGAAGAGTGGCGACTGCAGGTCGGTATAAAATTTATCGAGCTGCGGTGCATTAAACAGCCCCTTGTAAACGATGGTGCGCGACGAGAACGAGGGCAGGTAAAATTCCGGGATGCCCTGCTCGATTGCCTTTTGCTCGGCGAGCTTGCGCGCAAGGTAAAGCTGCCGCTCGTATTCCTCCGCGCTCCAATCCGCCGTGCGCCCCAGCAGCACCTGCTCGATTCCCGGCATCGTGTTGCGCGCCTTGTCGCCGAGGCACGAGGGATTCTGCGGCACAGCGCGCCACCCAAACTTGTGGATCCCAAACTGCTCCAGCGCCTCTTCCACAATGTGCCGGCACGTGTGCGCCTGATATTCGTCGGTGGGAAGGAAAACAAAACCGACCGCGACATCCGTTTCATCCGAGAGCTTGCCGCCCAGCTTCTCCACTTCCGCGGCAAAGAATTTTCGCGGCAGTTGCAAGAGCACGCCGGCTCCGTCGCCGGTCTTGGCGTCGGCGTCGAGCGCTCCGCGATGGGCGAGATTGCCTAGTCCTTCTAGGGCCAAATCCAAAATTCGGCGCTCCACGACGCCATTGCTGTTGGCCACAAAGCCAACCCCGCAGTTATCGTGTTCAAACCGCGAGTCGTACAAAGACTGTTCTATTTTGGGATAATTCATATCACTGTCAAACGGGCCGGGGAGTATACACAGGCCAGTCAATCGGACAATACCTTTTTTGGGAAGGCAAAAAACGGGTCAAGCCTCAAGTTTCGGGTGATTTTTAAAAAATGAAAAAAGCATTTTCTCCGGTTGCCAAACTCAGCGGTGGGTGCCACAATGAAGGCCGCAATGGAACCCGTGAAGACCCAGGCCTTGGCCTTGGCGTCGGCTGAGCTTTCCGCCAGCCGAAAACGCGCCTTGCTGGAACTGCTGGCCGATGACGATCAGGCGGTCTATCGTGCCATCCGGCGGGAGATCATTTCGCATGGGCCGAAAGTTCGCGACTGGCTATCCGACCACGCGCTCGCCGATGACCCCGTGCTGCGTCGCCACGCCGGAGCGATTGTCAAACATTTCGACCGACAATGCGCCGACCACGCCTTCAGCGGCTTTTGCCTGCGGCACGGCGAGGATCTCGACTTGGAGCAAGGCTGCTGGTTGCTGGCCGCCACCCGGCATCCGGAAATTAACATCGACGCCTATCGCGCCATTTTTGACGACTACGCCCACGACCTCTGCAACCGCATCGACTTTGGAGCCGAGCCCGAGCGCCTGATCGCCGGCATCAACACCTATTTGTTCAAGGAGCAAGGCTACCTCGGCAATGTGGAGGAATATTACGACCCTGACAACAGCTATTTAAACCGCGTGGTCGACCATCGCTCCGGCAACCCCATCAGCATGTGCATGATCTACCTTGCGGTGTGTCGTCGGCTGGAGTTGCCCATAACTGGCATCGGCTTGCCGGGCCATTTCCTCTGTCGTTTTCAGAATCCGCGCAAGGAAATCTACATCGACGCTTTTAACCAAGGCCGCATCCTGTCCAAGGCCGACTGCATGAAGTACCTGAAACAGGCGGGGTACGAATTCCACGAGGCGTTCCTCATCCCCGCCAGTCCACGGCGAATCCTCCTGCGAATGTGCAGCAACCTGCACCAGATTTACCAGCACGAAGGCATGAAGGGCGAGGCGGATCGACTGCAGGGCTACATCGTGGCGCTTTCTAAATAGCGGCGAACACGAGCCTATTTTGCCTCCACCCAAATGTTGCGGTAACGCACGGGGTTACCGTGATTCTGCAAATGTAGGAACCCCGGCTCTGGCCCCTCGGGCAAAGGACTAGCACGGGTGCGGTTGGGCAGCTTCACGCGATCGTGGATTATTACGCCGTTGTGAAGGACAGTGATGCGAGCATCCTTGATTTTCTTTTTGCCATCGTACTGGGCAGCAATGAAATCTATATCGTAAGTTTGCCACGAGAGCGGAGGCAGGCACATATTCACGTTCGGAGCCTTGATGGTATACAGGCCGCCACACTCGTTGTTTTTTCCAGCAAGCCCAAAGGAGTCGAGCATCTGCACCTCGTACCTCCCCTGCAAATAGCAGCCGCTGTTGCCACGGCCTTGCCCGCGCGCCTTGGGCTGGAAGGGGAGTCGAAACTCGATGTGCAGCCGATGGCTCTGGAACCGCCGGACGCTGTTGGCTCCCTGCATCAACAGACCGTCCTCGGTCATCTTGCCGGGCTTGAATTGCTTCGCATCGGTGCCATCAAAAAGCACCACCGCGCCCTTAGGCGGTTTCTTGCCCAGCGTTGGGCTTTTGCGCATCACTTTCTCCAGCCTGATATAATCGCCACTGGGGGCATATAATTTCAGAAACTTGCCATTAAGAGAACCCGTCCAGCCGTTGCCACCGAAGACAGCGCCAGTGCCATCGGCTTTGCCATCGAGTTCAAGCTTGTTCTTCAAATCCCAACCGGCGCCGGGCAAACCACTTATGTAAATCACGGCGCGGTATTTTCCATCGCCCAACGCAATGACTTGCGCGCCCATGCCCTTTATCGCGTATTCTCCCTGCACCAAAAATTCTGGCCCGGCCTTGGCGGGGTCAACGAAAGCGCCCGGCTGGGCGGCATGGCCGGCAAAAACAAGGGCGGTTGCAAATATAAAAAAGAGGTTTTTCATGTCGATTTTTTGTTCTGGAAAAACGCTATCAACGAAAATCTGGCAGTCAACACCAAAAACGGGTTGACCTCCGCGCAAAAATCCCTATTTTCCCCGGCCATCCCACGGATGCACACGAGACGCTGGCAATTTCATCTGGGCACCGCGCTGCTTTTTGGCGCGTTGAGTCTGTTTGCCGCGGACATGCCCAAGCCGGGCAGTGCCGCTCCCGCAATCGTGGGCAGGGATCAAGACGGCCATGAGTGGGCCATGGCCGACCTGATGGAGCAGGAATGCACTAAGGGAGTGCTGCTGTATTTTTACCCCAAAGACGACACCCCCGGCTGCACCAAACAGGCCTGCGCATGGCGCGACCAGATGGAGGTGCTGAAGAAACACGGCATCCGGGTGGTGGGCGTGAGTTTTGACACGGCCGAGAGCCATCGGCGTTTCATCAAGAAACACAAACTCAACTTCACGCTTTTGGCCGATCCCAAGGGCAAGCTCGCCGATGTCTTTGGCGTGCGCATCCCGGGTCGGCAACTGGCGCGACGCGTGAGTTTTCTCATCGACATGGACAGCAAGGTACATCACGTGGTGGATCACCACAACACGGACGTGCACTTGCGCGAGATTAAAGCAGCTTTTGCCAGGCTGGTTCCCTGATCCCCGCAAACCTGCCTGGTTCCCCAAAGCAGTCAGTCCCCCAATCGGCTGCTTTATTTTTTGGCGCCCAGCTTGCGCAAGGCGGCGTGGGTCATGCCCATGATGAGTTGGCGAAAATCATTTTCCGGCCGCCAATCGAGCAGATTGCGCGCGTGGAGGGCGTTGCCAACGAGCCGGTTTGGCTCGGCGGGCCGCATGAGCGACTGGTCGCGCTTGACGTGCTCGTGCCAGTCGATTGCCACCGTTTCAAAGGCGATCTCGACGACCTCCTGCACGGCGTGTGTTTCGCCGCTGGCAAAAACGTAATCGTCGGGCCGGTCATGTTGCAGCGCCAACCACATGCCGCGCACGACATCGCGCGCATCGCACCAGTCTCGCTCGGCAGCGAGGTCGCCCAATCGCAGTTCCTTTTGCTGGCCGTGCTTGATGGCGGCGGCCGCACGGCAAATTTTCTGGGTGACAAAATCCTCGTGCCGACGCGGCGACTCGTGATTGTAGAGGATTCCGTTCACCACGAAGAGCCCGTGAGCCTCGCGGAAAATGCGCGCCATTTGCGCGCCCAGCGCCTTGGCGCAACCGTAGGGGTTCACCGGCGCAAAGGGCGCGGACTCGTCTTGGGGCGATTTCTCCGCCTGTCCGAACACCTCGCTGGAGGCGGCATTAAACACACGCGCCTTGGGGCAGGCGTCGCGGGCAATCTCCAGCAGGCTCACCGTTGCCATGCCATTTACTGCGAGGGTTTCCTCGGCCGCCTCAAAACTACGGCCCACGTGCGTGTGTCCGCCGAGGTGGTAAACCTCATCCGGCGCCACGGCGGCGACGGCGCGCTCCAGCCCCGCGCGGTCGGTCAAGTCGCCAGTGTGGAATCCAATGTCGTTGGCGTGTTCGCGCAGATGCGTTTCGCTGATGTCCGTGCCGGGGCGAATCAGTCCATGCACCTCGTACTTGCGCCCCAGCAAATGCTCCGCCAGATACGAGCCGTCCTGGCCGGTGATGCCGGTGATGAACGCCCGGATCATGTCAGTCCCCGAGCGCCTTTAAATCCGCGTCCACCATCAGCCGCACGAGGTCGGAGAATTTTGTTTTCGCTTCCCAGCCCAGCAGACGTTTTGCCTTGCCCGGTTTGCCCAGCAGCAAATCCACCTCGGCGGGGCGATAATAAGTGGGGTCGACCTCGGTGTATTTTTCCCAGTCGAGCCCCACGTGATCAAAGGCAACTTGCGCCAGTTCGCGCACAGTGTGTGTTTCGCCGGTGGCGATCACGAAGTCGTCCGGCTCGTCCTGCTGAAGCATCAGCCACATGGCCTCCACGTATTCCTTGGCAAACCCCCAGTCGCGCTTGGCGTCGAGGTTTCCGAGGGCGAGTTTTTCCTGCAGGCCCAGCTTGATCCGCGCGACGGCCAGCGAGACCTTGCGCGTGACAAATGTCTCCCCGCGCCGCGGCGACTCGTGATTAAACAAGATTCCGCTACAGCCAAACTGTCCGTAGGCCTCGCGAAAGTTGATGGTGATCCAGTGCGCGAACAGCTTGGCGCAGGCGTACGGACTGCGCGGGTGAAAGGGCGTGGTTTCCGTCTGCGGCGTTTCACGCACCTTGCCAAACATCTCGCTGGAGGAGGCTTGGTAGTATCGCGTTTTAATGCCGGCCGAGCGGATAGCCTCGAGCAACCGCACCGCGCCCACAGCGGTGACATCCGTGGTGTAGTCGGGCGTGTCAAAACTGATCTTCACGTGGCTTTGCGCGGCAAGGTTGTAAACCTCGTCGGGCTTGAGATCGGCGACCATGCGCGTGAGTCCGCCGCCATCGGTGAGGTCGCCGTGATGCAATGTCAGCTGCTCATGATCGAGCAGATGACGAATGCGCTGGAGGTTATCCGTCGACGCGCGCCGCACGAGGCCGTGGACTTGATAGCCCTTTTCCAGCAGGAACTCGCTGAGGTACGAGCCGTCCTGCCCGGTGATGCCGGTGATAAATGCCAAGGTCGCCACACGCGCAAACTGCCGCACGCCAGTGCGAAGGGCAAGCGCAGGTTCTTCGCAGCTTGCGCGGCCCACTGATTGCGTCTTGTGTTGGTGAGATTCCTAAAGTACCATGCGTGATGCTGACTCTGCGCACATCTGCGGCCGTGGCCGTGCTATCGCTGGTTTG
>Ga0114993_10007553_pt1 | contig 10030 bp, 5 predicted proteins | sample ArcticOcean_MG_C_FD_87042 | JGI IMG/M metagenome (GOLD analysis project Ga0114993, IMG submission 87042) | Marine microbial communities from western Arctic Ocean - ArcticOcean_MG_CB2_150 | ecosystem: Environmental > Aquatic > Marine > Oceanic | place: Arctic Ocean: Canada Basin | collected...
AAAGGTTTATGTCAAAAGTGCTGAATCTTAACATAAATCCTATGTTTTATATATGATTTTTAAAGAAAAATACTAATTTAGTTCGATTTGAACATCTACCCCAGCAGCCAAGTCCAATTTCATCAAAGCATCTACTGTTTTATCTGTAGGTTCAACGATATCCATAAGTCTTTTATGTGTTCTTATCTCATATTGATCTCTTGCATCTTTGTCAACATGAGGAGAGATTAATATGGTAAATCTTTCCTTTCTTGTTGGTAATGGGATAGGCCCTAAAACTCTTGCTCCGGTTCTTTTTGCTGTTTCAACAATCTCTTTTGCAGATGTATCTATAAGTTTATGATCAAAAGTTTTTAGTCTTATTCGAATTGTTTGTGTAATTTTCTTTTTAGTCATTATGATGCCTTTGAGATTAATGTTTCCGCTACATTACTTGGTAGCTCAGAATATTTTACGAATTCCATTGTATATGTTGCTCTACCTTGAGACATTGAGCGTAGAGAAGTTGAATATCCAAACATTTCAGATAACGGAACTTCTGCTTTAACAATATTTCCCATCACGGTATCTTCCATTCCCAACACAATACCTCTTCTACGATTTAAATCTCCAGTAACATCTCCTAGATAATCCTTTGGTGTCACTGCTTCGACAGCCATTACTGGTTCTAATATCACTGGTTTAGCTTTTTTTGCTCCTTCTTTAAAAGCCATGGAGCCAGCAACTTTGAATGCAACTTCACTTGAATCTACATCATGAAATGAACCATCATACAAAGTAACCTTTACATCTACAACGGGATAACCGCCAATAACTCCATTTTCCATTTGCTCTTTTATTCCTTTTTCTACAGGGTTGATAAATTCTCTAGGGATTGCGCCACCAACAATAGAATTAACAAATTCAAAACCCTTTCCGGATTCTTGTGGCTCTAACTTTAACCATACATGTCCATATTGTCCTCTACCGCCACTTTGTTTAATATATTTTGCTTCCTGTTCTACAGGCGTTCTTATTGTTTCTCTGTATGCAACTTGAGGTTTCCCAACATTAGCTTCAACAGTAAATTCTCTTTTCATCCTATCAACAATAATTTCAAGATGTAATTCTCCCATACCAGATATAATTGTTTGGTTTGATTCTTGATCTGTAGCAACTCTAAATGAAGGATCTTCTTGTGCAAGCTTGCCTAATGCTAAACCCATCTTTTCTTGATCTGCTTTAGTTTTTGGTTCAACTGCAATAGATATTACTGGTTCTGGAAAATCCATTTTTTCAAGCGTAATTATAGAATCTGGGGTACATAGTGTATCACCAGTTGTAACTTGTTTTAAACCAACAGCTGCCGCAATATCTCCTGCGCGAACTTCCTTAACATCCTCTTTAGAATTAGCATGCATTTGCAAAATTCGGCCAATTCTTTCTTTTTTTTGTGTAACTGAATTATAAACTGTGTCGCCTGCTTTAAGCACTCCTGAATAAACTCTAAAGAAAGTTAGTGAGCCTACAAATGGGTCTGTTGCAATTTTAAATGCTAATGAAGCGTATGGTTCATCATCTGAAGATTTTCTTTCTGCTGCTGTTTCGTCTTTATCATCCAAGACTCCTTTAATCGCGGGCACATCTATTGGTGACGGCATAAAATGGATAACTGAGTCAAGCATTGCCTGCACCCCTTTATTTTTAAATGCAGTACCACACATTGCTAAAACTATTTCATTTGATAATGTTCTTATTCTTAATCCTTCAATAATTTTTTCTGTTGATAAATCACCATTATTAAGATACTCATCCATGAGTTCTTCGCTCGCTTCAGCTGCAGTCTCAAGTAGTTGTTCTCGTAGTTGTTTAGACTTATCTAATAAATCATCAGGGATTTCGTCTATGTTAAATTTCATCCCCATAGATTCTTCTTCCCAGGTAATTGCTTTCATTGCAATTAAATCAACTACACCTTTAAAATTATCTTCAGCGCCTATTGGTACTTGAATAGGAATTGGGTTTGACCCTAATCTAGTTTTTATTTGTTCTACAACCTTAAAAAAGTCAGCGCCGGCTCTATCCATTTTGTTAACAAAAGCCATTCTTGGTACTTGATATTTATTTGCTTGTCTCCAAACTGTTTCAGATTGAGGCTCTACACCTCCAACAGCACAGAATACTGCTACTGCACCATCAAGCACACGAAGTGACCTTTCAACTTCTATAGTAAAATCAACATGCCCAGGAGTATCAATAATATTTACACGGTGTTCGGGGAATTGTTCTGAACTCCCGCTCCAAAAACATGTGGTAGCAGCAGAAGTAATAGTAATACCTCTTTCTTGTTCCTGCTCCATCCAATCCATTGTTGCGGCACCATCATGTACCTCGCCAATTTTATAAGATACACCTGTATAGTATAGAATTCTTTCTGTAGTAGTAGTCTTGCCAGCATCAATATGAGCCATAATCCCAATATTTCTATAATTTTCTATCGGAGTTTTTCTAGCCATGATTTACCACCTATAATGAGCAAAAGCTTTATTCGCTTCAGCCATTTTATGAACATCTTCTCTTTTTTTAACTGCAGAACCTTTTCCTTCGCATGCGTCAAGTAATTCAGAGGCAAGTTTATTTTTCATTGTTTTGTCATTTCTTTTAGAAGCTGCATCTAATATCCAACGCATTGCTAAAGACGCTCTTCTTCTTGGGTTAACTTCTATAGGCACTTGATAGGTTGACCCACCAACTCTTCGAGATTTAACCTCAACAGACGGGCTAACATTTTGAAGTGCCTTTTCCATCATTGATAATGGATCAGCTTTATTTTTTTGTGCCATAATTTCTAAAGCAGCATATATAATTTTCTCAGCTGTTCGTTTTTTCCCATCACTCATTATCATGTTAGTAAATCTAGAGACAGATGTACTATTGAATATAGGATCTGGTTGTAACTTTTTTTTAATGATTAATCTTTTTCTTGGCATAATTTTAATTAGGTTTTAGGTTTTTTAGTTCCGTATTTAGGTCTTCCTTGCTTTCTGTTTTCTACTCCCTGGGTATCAAGGCTTCCACGAACCACATGATATCTTACTCCTGGAAGATCTTTTACTCTTCCGCCCCTTATCACTACGATTGAGTGCTCTTGGAGATTATGCCCTTCTCCACCAATATATGAAGTAACTTCATGACCATTTGTTAATTTAACTCTCGCAACTTTTCTTAATGCAGAATTTGGTTTTTTAGGAGTTGTAGTATAAACACGCGTACACACGCCTCTTCTTTGAGGGCAAGCATCAAGTGCCGGCACTGCGGTTTTATATATTTTACTCTTTCGAGGTTTTCTAACTAATTGATTAATTGTAGTCATAATTTATTAAATAATTTAGTTGCAAAAATTCTATTCGGACTGCCTTTGGCTGTCAAGTAGAGAATACAGGAATCATCATTTATTATCTTGATTTTTTCTATATTTTTTATATATATAACATTCAATGATTATGAAGGTTCAGCTGAAGCATCTTTATGAACGGATTCCTTTTCCTTTTTAGTATCTGTGAACGCACTCATTTCATCAGCCAGTTCTTTTTCAATCATTGTTGTTTTATCAACTTTTAATTCATTGCGTTCTGTAGAAAAGCCGGTTCCACATGGTATCAACCTTCCTACAACAACATTCTCCTTTAAGCCTCTTAAGAAATCTTTTTTTCCATTTACAGCAGCATCGGTTAACACCCTCGTGGTTTCCTGGAAAGATGCAGCTGATATAAATGAAGTAGTAACTAGAGATGCTTTTGTGATTCCTAATAGAACAGGTCTATATGTTGGAACCTTAGTATCAGGATTATCCGCTACAAGTTCATCAATTAATTTCAACATAGCTGATTTTTCCATTTGTTCGCCAATTATTAAATCTGTATCGCCAGCTGATTCAATCTCAACTTTTTTCAACATTTGACGCAATATTACCTCAATATGTTTATCATTTATTGCGACACCTTGTAGGCGATAAACATCCTGAACTTCTTTTACGATATGTTCAGCTAATTCCGTTATGCCTCGATAGCGAAGAATATCATGAGGGTCTAAAGCTCCTTCAGATATAACCTCGCCCTTTTGAACTTTAGCTCCTTCGAAAACATTTAATAATTTATTTTTAGCAATCATTTGCACATGCTCTGTAGAATCATCTTGAGTAATGATTAATCTGCGTTTACCTTTAGTTTCTTTCCCAAAAGAAACTAGACCGCTTCTTTCTGCAAGTTCTGCTTTATTTTTTGGAAGTCTAGCTTCAAATAGGTCAGCTACTCTTGGTAGCCCTCCTGTTATGTCTCTTGTTCCAGATGTCTCACGTGGTGTTCTTGCAATTGTATCTCCAACGCCCACGGGCATTCCATCTGTCAAATTAACATAAGATTTTGATGGCAAAATATAATGCGCAGGTAAACTTGAATTAGCAATATTTAATTCAGCCCCTTTACTATCAACAAGAGTAACCACTGGTTTTAGATTTTTATCATAAGTTACGCTTGACTGGTCTTTAATCATTATTGAAGAGATGCCTGTTAAATCATCCGTAACTTTTTCAATACTAACTCCTTCTACAAAATCATCAAACCTTACAATTCCAGCTGTCTCCGTAATTATAGGTGTTGTATATGGATCCCATGTTGCTGTTGTTTGTCCCCTCTCAACTTTTTGTCCATCATTAATAGTAATAATTGAGCCGTAAGGTATTTTATATTTTTCTTTCTCACGTCCACTTTCATCCAAAATAGCTAATTCACCTGATCTAGATACAATTACATTATTTTTGTTACTATTTTTAACTACATTTAGATTATGATATTTAGCAACACCGGCTGTTTTTACCTCTATGCTATTAGCAGCAACTGATCTTGATGCAGCTCCACCAATATGAAAGGTTCTCATTGTTAACTGTGTTCCTGGCTCTCCGATAGACTGAGCAGCTATTACTCCTACAGCTTCTCCAGTAGAAACAATTCTGCCTTTAGCTAAATCTCTACCATAACACTTTGCACAAATACCATGTCTTATTTCACATGTTATCCCAGAACGAACCCAAACTTCATCAATTATGTTTTGTTCAAGAAGTGCAACATTTTTTTCATCAAATAGTGTTCCTTTTTTTATAATAATCGCTTTTGATTGTGTATTATGGAGATCTTTCAATAAAGTCCTTCCTAAAACTCTTTCTCTTAAAGGTTCAACAATATCACCACCTTCAATTAATGGTGTCATTAATAAGCCAGATTTAGTCCCACAATCATCTTCTGTTACAACTAAATCTTGCGAAACATCAACTAACCTTCTGGTTAAATACCCAGAGTTTGCAGTTTTCAAAGCTGTGTCTGCTAATCCTTTCCTAGCACCATGAGTTGATATAAAGTACTGCATTACATCTAGACCTTCTCTAAAATTTGCAGTGATAGGTGTTTCAATAATGGATCCATCTGGTTTAGCCATCAAACCTCTCATACCAGATAATTGTCTTATTTGGGCTGCTGACCCTCTTGCACCAGAATCTGCCATCATATAGATAGAGTTAAATGCTTTATGTTCTATTGTTTTTCCGGACGCAAGCTTTGTTGTTTCTGTGCCAAGTTGTTTCATCATAGCTTGAGAAACTTGATCGTTAGTGTGTGACCATATGTCAACAACCTTATTGTATCTTTCTCCAGCTGTTAAAAGCCCAGAATTATATTGTTTTTCAATATCTTTTACTTCCTTCTCTGCATTTGCAACCATTTTTACTTTTTCTTTTGGAATAACCATATCATTCACGCCTATAGAAACTCCTGAAATAGTAGAATATTTAAATCCTGTATACATAATTTGATCGGCCAGAAGAACAGTTTCTTTTAAACCAGCAAGACGATATGATGCATCAAATAATTTAGAAATTTCTCTTTTATCCAAATCTTTATTTATATATTTAAAAGGTATGGATTTTGGTAAAATTTCAGCTAAAACAGCTCTGCCAACAGTTGTTTCTACAATTTTTGGTGTAGGTGGCAAATTATCTTCTTCGCTTTCTTTAACTTCTATCCTGACTTTTATTTTAGCCTGAAGATCAACAACTTTTTCTTGATAGGCTCTATGAACTTCTTCTATATCACTAAAAATCATACCTTCGCCAAGTGCATTAGGTTTTTCACGCGACATATAATAAATTCCTAACACGATATCTTGTGAAGGAACAATTATTGGGCTACCGTTAGATGGTGATAGTATGTTATTGCTTGAGAGCATAAGCACTCTAGCTTCTACCTGAGCTTCTAATGATAGCGGAACATGAACAGCCATTTGGTCGCCATCAAAATCTGCATTAAATGCTGCACAAACAAGTGGATGTAATTGTATTGCTTTACCTTCAATTAGAAGAGGTTCAAATGCTTGTATACCAAGTCTATGTAAGGTAGGTGCTCTATTTAACATAATTGGATATTCTTTAATTACCTCATCAAGAATATCCCAAACTTCTTCACCTTCTTTTTCCACTACTTTTTTTGCCGCTTTTATAGTTGTAGTAATGCCTCTAGCATGAAGTTTTCCAAAAATATGTGGTTTAAATAATTCTAATGCCATTTTTTTTGGCAAACCACATTGATGCAGTCTTAAAGTTGGGCCAACAACAATTACAGATCTTCCAGAGTAATCAACTCTTTTTCCTAATAAGTTCTGTCTGAATCTGCCGCCTTTACCTTTAATCATATCAGCTAAAGATTTTAGTGGTCTCTTGTTAGTTCCGGTTATAGCTCTTCCTCTTCTACCATTATCTAATAATGCGTCAACCGATTCCTGTAGCATTCTTTTTTCATTTCGAACAATTATTTCAGGAGCTTTTAATTCCAACAAACGCTTTAATCTATTATTTCTGTTTATGACTCTTCTATATAAGTCATTTAAATCTGAAGTAGCAAACCTTCCTCCTTCAAGAGGTACTAGTGGTCTCAAATCTGGAGGTAAAACTGGTAGAACAGAGAGAATCATCCATTCTGGTTTATTTCCTGACTTAATAAAAGAATCTATTAATTTTAATCTTTTAACATTACGCTTATTTTTTGCTTGCGATTTTGTATTAGCTATTTCATCTTTAAGTTCTTCAAATGTTGTTTTAAGTTCAATTTCTTTTAGAAGTTCCATGATTGCTTCAGCACCCATACCAACTTTTAAATCTGTCCCATATTCTTCAATAGCTTTTTGGTATCCATCCTCAGAAAGTAATTGTCCTTTTTCAAATGGCGTGAGTCCGCCATCAATTACAATATAAGCTTCAAAATATAGCGCTTTTTCTATTTCTCTAAGTGTCATATCAAGCATCAAACCTATTCGGGATGGCAAAGAGCGCAAATACCATATATGAGCAACAGGAGATGCTAAGTCAATATGACCCATACGTTCTCTTCTAACTTTAGAGAGGGTAACTTCTACGCCACATTTTTCACAAATAACACCCCTGTGTTTAAGTCTTTTATATTTACCACACAAACATTCATAATCTTTTGTTGGGCCAAATATCTTTGCACAAAATAAACCATCTCTTTCTGGCTTAAATGTTCTATAGTTAATTGTTTCGGGCTTTCTTACTTCACCATACGACCAAGATTTCATTAAATCTGGAGAAGCTAGAGATATTTTTATATGGTCAAAATTATCTTGTTTAGAAGTCTTTTTAAATAAATTCAGCATATCTTTCATAATAAAATCCTCTTATATTTCCTTGTTCTCTAAAGCTAAATCAATATTTATACCTAAAGACCTTATTTCTTTCAACAAAACATTAAATGACTCAGGTACATGTGGGTCTATGCTGAAATCACCATCAACTATATTTTTATAAACACGGTTTCTTCCTGCAACATCATCGGACTTCACTGTTAGCATTTCCTGGAGTACATGCGTAGCTCCATATGCTTGCAATGCCCATACTTCCATTTCTCCAAAGCGCTGACCGCCAAATTGAGCTTTACCACCAAGTGGTTGTTGAGTAACTAAACTATAAGGTCCAGTTGAACGAGCATGCATTTTATCATCAACCAGATGGTTTAGTTTAACTATATACATATATCCAATAGTTACAGGGCGATCAATTTTCTCGCCAGTTCTTCCATCAAATAAGATTGCTTGTCCACTCTCTGGTAATTCAGCCAGCTCTAACATAGATTTAATTTCTTGTTCAGAAGCTCCATCAAAAACTGGTGTTGCCATTGGGACACCTTCTCTTAAATTTTCTGCTAAGACTTCCACTTCTTTATCTGAAAATGATTTCAAATCATATTTATCGAAGCCTGGACAAGTTCCATAAACTTTATTTAAATAACTTTTTAATTGTTTTGGTTGTGTTTTTTCGTCTAACATTTTTGCTATTTTAAAACCAATCCCTTTCGCTGCCCATCCTAGATGAGTCTCTAATACCTGCCCCACATTCATACGAGATGGAACACCAAGGGGGTTAAGAACAATATCTACAGGTCTGCCATCTTCTGTATGAGGCATATCTTCAACTGGTACAATTTGGGAAATAACACCTTTGTTCCCATGTCTGCCAGCCATTTTATCACCTGGTTGCAGAGTTCTTTTAACAGCTAAATAAACTTTTACTTTCTTTTGTATACCAGGGCCTAATTCATCATGTTGAGAAATTTTAGCGGTCATCTCTTCAAGGTCCTCAGAGAATCTTTCAGCTAATTTTTCTAATTGACTCATCATGCTTGTTAAAGATATGTTTCCTGATGTTGTTTTTAAAATAAATTTAAATAAATCAACATCCTCTATAGTCTCTAAAATAGCAGAAGTTATTTTTATTCCACCTTTTAAGTTTTTCGGGCCTTTAGTGATTTGTTTATTCAGTAAAATTTTTCTGGTCCTAGTATAGATATTTTCTTGATTAATCCTAAGTTCATCTTCTAGGTTTTTTCTCGCAGCACTTATTGCCGCTTTTTGAATTTCTAATGCTCTTTTATCTTTATCAATACCATCACGTGTAAAGACACGTACATCTATAACTGTTCCATCCATACCTGATGGAACTTTTAATGAAGTGTCTTTAACATCTGATGCTTTTTCACCAAAGATTGCTCTCAATAGCTTTTCTTCTGGTGTAAGTTGACTTTCTCCTTTTGGAGTAACTTTCCCAACTAATATATCACTAGATTTAACTTCTGCCCCAACATATACAATGCCAGACTCATCCAATTTATTTAATAAACTTTCGCTTACATTTGGGATATCGGAAGTTATCTCTTCTGAACCTAATTTTGTATCTCTCGCTACACATTCTAATTCCTCTATATGAATAGAAGTAAAACGATCTTCTTGTACAACTCGTTCTGAAACAAGAATAGAATCTTCAAAGTTATAACCATTCCATGGCATAAATGCAATTAACATATTTTGCCCTAATGCTAACTCACCTAAGTCAGTTGATGGGCCATCAGCTATTACATCATCTTTTTCTATAACATCTCCAGTTTGGACTAGTGGTCTCTGGTTGATACATGTATTCTGGTTAGTTCTTCTGTATTTAGTTAGTGGGTAAATATCTACGCCAGTGTCATCTGTATCTGACACCTCATCATCATTTACATTTACAATAATTCTTGACGCATCAACATAATCTACTACCCCGCCTCTTTTAACTGTAAATGATGCACCAGAATCTATAGCGACAGTTTTTTCAATTCCAGTTCCAACGAGAGGTTTCTCTGGTTTGAGAATGGGCACTGCTTGTCTTTGCATATTGGATCCCATGAGTGCTCTATTAGCATCATCATGTTCAAGAAAAGGTATTAACGCAGCTGCAACTGATACTACTTGCTTAGGAGAAATATCCATTAGTTGAACTTTATCAGGAGAGGATATTGTGAACTCATTATTATTTCTGCAAGATATCAAATCTCCAATAATATTATTATTTTTATTGAGCGTAGTATTAGCTTGAGCTATTACATATTTACTTTCTTCTATCGCTGATAACCATTTAATTTTATTTTTGACTTTTCCTTTCTCAACTATACGATAAGGT
>Ga0114993_10007555_pt1 | contig 10030 bp, 8 predicted proteins | sample ArcticOcean_MG_C_FD_87042 | JGI IMG/M metagenome (GOLD analysis project Ga0114993, IMG submission 87042) | Marine microbial communities from western Arctic Ocean - ArcticOcean_MG_CB2_150 | ecosystem: Environmental > Aquatic > Marine > Oceanic | place: Arctic Ocean: Canada Basin | collected...
CATCGGTGATCGTCACCGACCGGGACGCCGCCGGCGCCGAAGAAACCGTGGGCCTGATCGACGCCGCCGGCGGTAAGGCCGCCGCGATGACCGTCGATGTGGCCGATCCATCCGCCATCGAAGCCATGGCCGCGGCAATTGCTGCCGATCACGGCGGCGCCCAGATATTGGTCAACAATGCCGGCATCACCACCGCCACGGCGCGGCTCCACGAAATGCCGGTGGAGGCTTGGAACGAAGTGCTCGCCATCAATCTTTCCGGCGTCTTTCTTTGCACGCGGGCGATGATCCCGCAGATGCTGGAGGCAGGCAGCGGCTCGATCATCAATATATCGTCGATATTGGGGCTGGTCGGCCACTATCCGGATTTTCCCATGGCCAATATCTGTTATTCGGCGGCCAAGGCCGGGGTTATCGGCCTGACCCGCCAGACCGCCGCCGAATACGCCGCCGACAATATCCGGGTCAACGCCATCGCGCCCGGCTGGCACGGCGGCACCCGGCTCGGCGATGTCAACCGGGGCTCCATGAACAATGAAATGATATCGCGCTTCGAAGACGCGGTGCTGGACGGCACGCCCATGAAGCGGCGCGGCGTGCCCGATGAATTGGCCGGACTGTTGCTGTATCTGGCCAGCGATGCTTCGTCCTACATGACCGGCCAGGTGATCGCCAACGATGGAGGCTGGACGGCGATTTAGCCGTCCTGGAAATCAAGCCCGGCTATTTAGGGGATCAACCCCGCCGATTTCAAACTGTCGGTTATCTCGTCCAGGATTTCCGGATCATCGATGGTCGCCGGCACCTTGTATTCGGTGCCGTCGGCGATGGCGCGCATGGTGCCGCGTAAGGTTTTTCCGGACCGGGTCTTGGGCAGGCGGGCAACGACAATTGCAGTCTTGAAGCTGACCACTGGGCCGATCTGGTTGCGCACCATCTTGACCACGTCTTCGGCGACTGCGTCCGGCGATTTACCGGCGCCCACTTTCAACACCAAAAAACCCAAGGGCACCTGGCCCTTCAATTCGTCGGCGGCGCCGACCACCGCGCATTCGGCCACGTCGGCATGTTCTGAAAGCACTTCTTCGATGGCGCCGGTAGACAATCGGTGGCCGGCCACGTTGATGATATCGTCGGTGCGGGTCATCACGAACACATAGCCGTCTGTGTCGATATAGCCGGCATCGGCGGTGTGATAAAAGCCCGGGAAATCATCCAAATAGGCTTCGATGAAGCGATTATCCGCATTCCACAATGTCGGCAGGCTGCCCGGCGGCAGCGGCAATTTGGCGCAGAGGGCGCCGATCTCACCAGGCTTCACTTCGGCGCCGGCGGGATCGAGGGTGCGCAAATTCCAGCCCGGAACCGGCTTGGTGGCCGAGCCGTATTTGATGGGACCGGGTTCCAGCCCCATGCAGTTGGCGGCGATCGGCCAGCCGGTTTCGGTCTGCCACCAGTGATCGATCACCGGCACCCCCAAATGTTTTTCGGCCCATTGTATGGTCGCCGGATCGGCGTGTTCGCCGGCCAGGAACAGGGTTTTAAATTTGCTCAAGTCATATTGCTTGATCAATTCCCCGTCCGGGTCTTCGCGCCTGATGGCGCGGAAGGCGGTCGGGGCTGTGAACATGGCGCGGGCGCCGTGCTCGGCAATGATGCGCCAGAAGACACCGGCGTCGGGCGTGCCTACCGGCTTGCCCTCATAAAGGATCGTGGTGCAGCCATGGATCAGCGGCGCATAGACGATGTAGGAATGGCCAACCACCCAGCCCACGTCGGAGGCGGTGAAAAACACATCGCCCGCTTCCAGCCCATAAATATTGCCCATCGACCAGTCCAAGGCCACCGCATGGCCGCCATTGTCGCGGACGATGCCCTTGGGGATGCCGGTGGTGCCCGACGTATAGAGTATGTAAAGCGGATCGGTGGCGGCGACGGTGACGCATTCGGCGGGTTGGGCGGCTTCGCAAATCTCCTGCCAGTCGTGATCGCGGGATGGCGTCAAGGTTGCCGTCTCGGCATCCCGCTGCAGGATCACACAGGCGTCGGGCTTCGAGGCGGCCAGATCAATGGCGCCGTCGAGCAAGGGCTTATAGGGAATGATGCGGTTCACCTCGATACCGCAGCTTGCCGAAAGGATAATCTTCGGCTTGGCGTCGTCGATGCGGGTGGCCAGCTCAGCGGAGGCGAAACCGCCGAACACCACCGAATGAATGGCGCCGAGCCGGGCGCAGGCGAGCATGGCCATAGCCGCCTCGGCGACCATCGGCATATAGATCAGCACCCGGTCGCCTTTTTCGAGCCCAAGAGATTTGAGCGCGCCGGCCAGCCGGGCCACATGGTCCAGCAATTCGGCGTAGGTGTAGCGCCCGATACTGCCGGTGACCGGGCTGTCGTGGATGAGCGCCAATTGATCGCCGCGCCCCGCCGCCACGTGGCGGTCGAGGGCGTTGTGGCAGGTATTCATTTTGGCGCCCGGAAACCAGCGGTAAAAGGGCGCATTGGCGCTGTCCAGAACCTGGTCCCAGCTTCGGTCCCAATCGATGCTTGCGGCGGCGGCGGCCCAGAATTCTTCCGGGGTTTCCAGCGCAGCCCTGTACGCGGTTTCATATGCGCCCATGGCGGCCTCCGATAAATTCTCTTCCCGGAAGCAATTTATGCATACCGGCTGGCGCAAGGCAAAAATAAACCCCGGAGAACGGTCCGGGGTTTATGGTTTGAACGGCGATTATGGTCTCAAAGGGTCACCACCGGCACCAGCCAGCCGACGACCAATCCGAAGCCGCCATGCACGATCAGGCTGGCGAACCAGGCCATGGGATGCAGCTTTGACAGGAAGAAGCCCTCGCGCAAATAAACCGGCACATAAAAGAAGCCCGACACAGCCCACAGGATGACGCCCCAGGTGGCGCCCTGAATTAGCGGCGTGCCCGGAAGAAACTGGTGAAAGAAGGTGGCATAGAGGAGCGTGAAGAAAACGCCGTTAAAATATATGACAATGACGCCGGGCCAATAGGGAGGATTGCCGTCAAAGGAATCGGCGTAGGTCAACATCGTCATGGCTTTCGGAAAATCCAGGCGCGGCAGGCCCAGTTTTACATTCCACAATGCCAATGCCAGCAACACGTAAGTCGCCAATATGCCGACCAATATCATATGAACGAAAATACTTAAGGTCATGAAACCCCTCCAATTATTTTACACAACTGGCGTTAGCCTAACCAGTGGGCTCGACGATTTCCAGGTCTTTCACCGCTATCCATCTTCAACCGTTTGCCGGTAGGGCGAATAGCCCATCAGGCCTTGAATCTCGTAATCCACATCGCGGGCTTCGTGTTTGACGAAATCGGCGACCGCCTTGCGAAAATTGTCATCTTCGATCCAGTGGGCACTGAATACCTCGCGCGGCAAATATCCGCGCTGAATTTTGTGCGGCCCCTGCGCGCCCGCTTCCACCCATCGCAAGCCGTTCTCGATGGCGAAATCGATGGCCTGGTAATAGCAGGCCTCGAAATGCAGGAACTTCACCTCCACCGAACAGCCCCAGTTGCGCCCGAATATGGTGTTGTCGCCAACCAGATTGAGGGCGCCGGCGATGCGCGCGCCGTCCTGCTCGGCAACCACCAGCATAGCCATGTCGGACATGGTCTCGCCCAGGATCGAAAAGAACTCCCGGGTCAAATAGGCGCGCCCCCATTTATGATCGATGGTGTTGAGATAATAATGATAAAAGCTGTCCCAGTGATCCTCGGTAATATCGTCGCCGGTCAGCCGTTTCAATGTGACGCCGCTATTCTCCACCTCGCGGCGCTCTTTTTTGATCGCTTTGCGTTTGCGCGAATTCAACTCCCTGAGAAAATCATCGAAGGTCTCGTAGCCCTTGTTCTCCCAATGGAACTGCTTGGAGGTGCGCTTTAAAAAGCCCGCATCGCCCAGGCGCTGCCATTGGGCCTCGGGCGGGAAGGTCACATGCACCGACGACACATCGTGCTGGCGGGCCAGTTGGATCGTGCCGGCGATAAGCACATCGTGATAGCGGTCCGGCGCGTCTTCGCGCAAAAGCAGCCGCGGGCCGGTGGCTGGCGTGAACGGCACCGCCGATTGTAATTTGGGATAATATTTGCCGCCGGCCCGCTCATAGGCGTCGGCCCAGCCCCAATCAAAGATATATTCGCCATAAGAATGATTCTTGAGATACATCGGCATACAGGCGGCGACGCGCCCGGTTTCGTCATTGACCACCAGATGCTGGGGCAGCCAGCCGGTTTCGGCGCGCACCGATCCTGATTCCTCGAGGGCGTTCAAAAAGGCATGGCGCACAAACGGATTGGCGTCGCCGGCGCAGGCATCCCACTCGGCGGCGGGCACCTGATCGATACGGTTCAAGATCTTGACGGATACATCTTCACGGCCATCGGGCATGGGTGAGATTAGGCGAGGGGCGGCGACGGGGCAAGGGGGGGCAGCAAGGGTGGCGGCGCCGGCGGCCAACCCGAAACTTACGAAGTGTTGTTTGCAAACTCTTAGCTACTGGGGGTTGATCAGAGGCACAGAATCGGTCTTTGATCGACAAAATAACGGACCAAACAGCTTCTTCGCCAGGGTAAATACTTAGAGGGGGCTCGAATGTATATAACTTCAGGCTACAAATTTTTTGGCGCTTTGTTAGCGGCCACCGTATTGTCGGGTTGTTCATCACATCCTTTTTTTTAAAGCGCTATCGCCATTCCCCGAAAATCAGACGTTGCAGGGCCCGACGCCGATAATCGATGACGAGAATTTCGAAAAAATTGATCTAAAAGAGCTTTTGGTGTTTTCAAAAGAATCCGCGAAAACCGATAAATCTACGAATCCGAAGACCGATCTGGCCAAACTCAAAGAACAAGTCGAAACCATGTCTTTGGCCCAGGCTTTCGCGGTATTTGACAGCAATATAAATGGCATTGGCGACAGCGCCGGTATTCTCCGTGCAAGAAACAGAGTACAGGATCGAATAATCGCTGCATCCAATCAACGATGCGGGAGCTATGTACGATTTTTGAAACAATATGATTCCGAGGCGAACCTGCTCCTCGGCACTTTGACAACTGTTGCGGCTGGCCTAGGCTCGATATTCACTGGCGCCTCGACGGCGCGGGCTTTGTCCGGCTCGGCGGCAATATTCAGCGGCATTCGCGGTGAAAATAATGAAGCCTTTTTTCAAAGCCTCACGGTCCAGGTGCTTTCCAACGGAATCAAGCTCAATCGCAAGGAAATATTGGATAATATTGAAAAAAAGAGACGGGTTAACTTGACCGAATATACCACCGAGATGGCAGTAGCGGATGCGGTGAACTACCACAGCGCCTGTTCCGTGGTCCGCCGGGCTTGAGCAGGCTGCATTGTCTCTGGAACGGGCGGAAAATCCCGGACTGAAGCAGCTCAATAAATCCCTTTCGGAGTTACAGATCACCAGACGGCGGCTTGATGAGGCTGCCGATGTCAATGCCGGTGGACGGATGCTGGTATTGCAAGATGTCCGTGGGTTTGAAAACGAATTCGTGGATTTAGGGATGTTCGTTGATGCCGACCAAGCGGATACGGTTACCATTAAGCTGTTCGAGGAAAAAGCGGACAAAGCCGGCTTCAAAGCCGATGCGGTAATCGATGTCACGTTTGATCCCACAAATAAGCCGGGTGATGACAATAGTTTTAGTTTTGAGGCGGACAGGGTCGCAAAGTTGAGATTTAAGGGAAAAGAAAAATTTGTCGGCTCTTACAAGCTGGATGTCACGGCTGTTGGGTTAAAAAACGGAATCAATTCTACGTCCAAGGGAAGCATGATCGTAACGTTGCTGCCGAGTAGAATAAAAAAGAATGACGGAGCAAATGGTGCTGAACAAGCAGTAGACCCAGATCACCCAACACTATTAATGCCAGCCAAATCCAATATCTTTAAAGCTGGTGTGGAGGGAATTTCTGCGGGGAAATTGACATTAGTCATACAAGATCCAAAGAAGCGGCTCTTTGGCTTGGGTACGATTCACATTATTTTAGATGAAAGCGAGGCGCTAAATTTGACCCCGGAGGTTGGTATCGACGATTTAAAGAACAAGTCGTTTTCATATATCCTCCAAGAAGGAAAAAAACTGTTCGAGGACCCAAATAAGAAATTGATGTTTTTTGTCCAGATTCTTGGTCCGGATAAAAAACCGATACTTGCTGCCGACAAAAAATCCAAAAATAAATTTGGAATCCAACTGATCGCGGAGCCAGCTAAGAAATAACCGGCAGCCCTCGCCGCGGCCTTTCAAAGGCTGCGGTAGATTGGTGCCGTTATCGGCCATCGCCGCGACTGCTCGAAGCTAAAATGGGCTGCCTAAGCCCGCTTGGTTAATGCATACTCATTGCATTCGGCAGGATTTCGTCTAAATACACCAATGCGGGAATAGTTTCCGTTCAAGGATTGAGCCCTGCATTGGTCATGTGGCGTGATTTGCCTTGGGAGGAAATCGCTGGCCATGAGGAAAATGTATGTGGCTGTTTGGGCGCCGCTGTTGGCCGCCGCCTGTGCGCCGATGCCGGCCGAAAATTTGAATGCGCTTCAAGCCAATTCAAATCCACCGGCTTCATTTGCTGACGCATTGAAGGTTAAGTCGGACAAACTATGCGGGCGCTACATCGATGCGTTCAGAGAGGTCGAGGTTGAAATCATTCGTCCCAAATATAAATCCGAACCGGCCTTCGAAAGCGTTGCGCGTATCGTGTTTGTGCCGGGCAGCCGCAAAAATAAATATAAAAGTATAATTTATGGGTTGGTCAGGGCGCGGGACACCTCGCTTCCCAAAGCGATGACATTGGGTCAGCATATTGAATTTGAAGTTCTCTCAGAAGCGCAGGATGCAGCCAAAATTGTCCGTGGGATCGCGACCGGCCGGGTGCAGGTAGCCCAAAATACCATATGGAATACCGTACAGAAAAAACGGGCGGCGGGGATCGGTCACTACACGGCCGAATACGCGCGCGACCATATGCGTCGCTATCACGCGGCATGCATTGTCCCGGCTTTGCAGGGGTTGAAAGCCTCCGCCGAGCAGGAAAGGCGGGATCTCACATTCAAGAATCTCAACAATTATATTCGCGGAAATACGCCGCCGGATTTGAATGTGAGATTGGAGCGGGTATTCGCAGAACAAAGCAATAATGCCCGCTGGCATAAAATAATGCGGGCATTGCTACGAAAATTTCATAGCCTCCCGTCCAACCCTTGAGTTCAATTTGCTTTTAGGCCGGGCCAATTCCGCTCGGTTTCCAATAGCCCCGGAGTGGGACAGCGAGATTCGGGGTTTCGGGGCTTTATATTTATTTATTGAAATATGCCTTCACCCCTTGCGCTGATCTCACAGCAGACTATTTAAGTATCAGCGCCTCCGAGCGCTGGTGCTCTTGAACATTGTGAATAGGCAGACTTGATCCCGCGCCAGGAATTAACCTGTGGTCGTGGCCGATACCTTTGCGCGCCCGATGGGTTCATATTATGTCGGTGAATGTCCATAAATGGTGATGATATCCATGGGAATTCGGGTGTTGCATGTCGCACCCAAGGATAAAACCGTCATAAACCGTGAGGAACCGTTAGGAATAGTAATGAACCGGTATGGTCGTTCTCGCCGAAATATGTCGCACCCTTGTGTCCCATTCGCGGCCGGCATACCAGGGTTGGTGGGGCGGTTTGGCGGTGCTTCGATCACAGAGCGGTGCCAAGACGGACGCCGGTCTGGCCGACCCGGCCATCCCCAGACCGGCTGGGCTGGTTATTAGCCGCGCAATTCGATCTGCTCGCCGTCCGGGCCCTTGAATACCACCCGGCGCCAGGTGGCTTCGCGGGGCTCGCGGGCGTCCACATCGTGGGGCGGCTGCAGGGCCTCGACGCCGGCGGCTTCGAGGTCGCCGACGGCGCCGTCGAAATCATCGGTCTCCAGGCAAAAGTGAAAGCCGTCGACGGCGCCGGCAAGATAGCCAACCAACTCCAACACCGTATCGCCCAGTTTGAGGTACGAGATATTGAAGCCCCGGGGGGTGCCGTGTTCGAAATAGGTCTCGAAGCCGAAATGGGATTCGTAGAACTTTTTTGAGGCTTCCAGGTCGCTGACATTGATGGCGACGTGGTCGATGCGCCGGTAATTGGCCATGGATTTTTTCTCCCGCTATCCGCTGATTTCAAAGATGCCGTCGATCTCTACCGCCGCGCCCAACGGCAATGCGGGGCAGCCGACGGCGGCGCGGGCGTGGCGGCCCTTGTCGCCGAACACGTCCACCATCAGGTCCGAGGCGGCGTTGATAACCATCGGCTGGCCGGTGAAATCAGCCGCCGAATTGACGAAGCCGCCGAGCCGGACAACGCGGCTAACCCGGTCCAGATCGCCGTCCGCTGCCGCCTTCACCTGAGCCAAGAGGTTGAGCGCGCAAATCTTCGCCGCATCTTGGCCGTCCTCGACGCTCAAATCCTCGCCGACGCGGCCGGGCAATTGCATTTCGCCGCCCACAAGAGGAACTTGCCCGGAAACGATCACCAGGTTGCCGGTGATCACATAGGGCACATAGTTGGCGACCGGGGCCGCTGCGCCTGGCAATTCGATGCCAAGTTCGCCGAGGCGCGCTTCAATAAGTCCCGCCATGATGAATTTTTCCTCCCGCCAACTTTAGATTTACGCGTCGACGTTAGCACGCCAAATCCGGCGCCGCTTTTATTATTTGTGGCAACCCATGGATTTTGTCTCTAGGTTGCTGCTCGCTAGGTGAAAAAAATGGGGTGCCGGGGCTGCTTAGGCTGGCAGTATAGTGACCCCTAACTTACACCCCCAAGTTCACCAGGGAGGAACTTTTACTTCCCTTAAAAAAAATGGGGTGCGTTCGGTTCATCGTTGGCTGGCAGGCCTTGGACCGCACCGCACCCCAAGTTCACCAGGGAGGAACTGGCACTTTCCCTTGTCTAAAAAAAATGGGGTGCCCCATCAACGGGCTGGCCGCGAAGGCAGGCACCCCAAGTTCACCAGGGAGGAAAAGTATATTTCGTTGCTTCGTCATGAGCATCCGCTCGTCGCGCCGCAGGTGACGCATTTCATGCAGGTTCCGTTGCGCACCAGGGTGAAGTTGCCGCATTCGCCGCAAGCATCGCCCTCGTAGCCTTTCATGCGCGCTTCGCGTACATCGTCCATATGACCATCGGCGCGCTGAAGGGCGCTTTGGTCCATGGCGAGGGTTTCGGAGGTGACGGTGGTATGAACCGCGCCGGCGCCGGCCGCCACTGAGGTTTCCATGGCGCTCGTCGAAGCCACCGCGGCAACTTTGGCCTTCTGGCCGCCATTTTTGCCGCCATTGACCACCAGGAAGTTGGATCGCATATAGCCTTGGCTGGCCAGTTTCTCGACCATCTCCAACGCTTCTTGGGTGGCGTTGTGCATGGGGTTGTTTTGCTCGCTACTGCCCACCGTTGAGGGATCCAAATCTTCGGGCTGCACATGCGCCAGATCGTTGCGGCCCAGGTAGGAGACCGCCATTTCGCGGAAGATGTAATCGAGGATCGACGTGGACATCTTGATGGAATCGTTGCCCTCGACCATTCCGGACGGCTCGAACCGGGTGAAGGTGAAGGCTTCGACAAATTCCTCGAGGGGTACGCCATATTGCAACGCGATGGAAATGGCGATGGCGAAATTGTTCATCAGGCTGCGGAAGGCGGCGCCTTCTTTGTGCATGTCGATGAAAATCTCACCGGCGGTGCCGTCCTCATATTCGCCGGTGCGCAAATACACCTTGTGACCGCCGACCGTGGCTTTCTGGGTGTAGCCCTTGCGCCGGTGCGGCAGACGGCGGCGCTGGGAGATATAACGCTCGATTACCCGCTCGGCGACAATCTCGGCGCGCACCGCGGACGGCGCATCGGCAATCTGCTCTTCCAACGTCTCTTCGTCCGTGTCTTCGTCAATGATCTGCGAATTGAGCGGCTGCGAAAGTTTGGAGCCGTCCCGGTAAAGGGCGTTGGCTTTCA
>Ga0114993_10007557_pt1 | contig 10026 bp, 5 predicted proteins | sample ArcticOcean_MG_C_FD_87042 | JGI IMG/M metagenome (GOLD analysis project Ga0114993, IMG submission 87042) | Marine microbial communities from western Arctic Ocean - ArcticOcean_MG_CB2_150 | ecosystem: Environmental > Aquatic > Marine > Oceanic | place: Arctic Ocean: Canada Basin | collected...
GCGGGGAAAGATTTCCCTATCTTGGAAGGCCGAGCATCCCGAAGGTCTCCCGCTGAAATACACAATTGCCTATTGTGACGGCATTAAACGCGGCCTGGCGATCAAACATGGATTGGCCAAGAAAAGCACCGTCATAGATACGCGCCGGCTGCCAGGAGGCAATAAATGCCACTTCGGGGTTCTCGCAACCGATGGCGTCAGGTCCGCGTTTGCCTTCTCAAATGCCGTGAAGATCGACGAGAAGAAACCTCAAGTGTCGATCGTCAGTCCAATTGAGGGCACCAACTTTCCTCCCGATCAGGCGATCAGCATTCGCGGCCAGGCAACCGATGTCCTGGGCGCCCGCACGGATGCAAAGAATCTGATCTGGCAGATTGATGGCTCAATCACTGACCGGGGAAGCTTCTCAACGACGGCAAATTCACTAGAGCCCGGCAGACACAAGATTGCCCTGGAATACAGGAAAGGCGGGACCATTCTCGCCACTGCTTCGGTCACCGTGACCGTCGTGGGCCGGAACCAACAGCAGACAAAATTCCATAATTTGTTGAAAAAATTTGACGCGCGGGTGGATGGCGGCGCCTGAGCGCTCTATCTCGGCAATGTTTGATCCGGTCGAGGGTGTCGAGCCCGTCACCCTTGCTTCGCAGGGTATGCCCTCACGCCACGCCGGCCAAATCGCGCGAAGTGCAAGAATTTATTGACATATTTCGGCCACGAAAGCATGGTTAATCAGTCTAGGAATCGTTCGATCTACGAGCCGCGCCCGGGCCCGAGGCGCCAAATTGCTGCAACTAGAATTGTCCGCCTCGCACGGCGACTTCAGACTTAGGGTAATAATATCAACATAATGCGACATCTGGATCCAAGTTGGGTGGCACGCACAGCGGTGGCTTGCGCACTCTTTCTTTCTGCGTCTGCGTTTGGCGGGGCTTTGCCATTCAACGGCGAAGCAGGCTTCTCGCCGGCACACGCAGCGGCATCTCAAAATGGAAATTCTACCGAGAGCGTACTTAACCAGAGCGTCCAAAAGGGCGACACACTTATCGAAATGCTCGAATCCGCGGGCGCGACGCGGGAAAACGCCGCCACAGCCGCTCGGGCTCTGAAGAAAGTCTTCGATGCCAGAAAGCTTCGTGTCGGCCAGCACATTTTAATTATATTTGATTCTAGTCAGGGTGATGCGAAGCAGTTGAGCCTTTTCTCAATACAACTCGCCACCAATCGCTTTGTTGAAGTGGTTCGCAACGCCGACGGAAAATACCGCGCACGGCGCACAAGCCAGCCCTGGTCGCCCGAGAGCGACGTTGCCGAACAACGCCGCGAGGGTGGCGTCATCACACTTGAAGCGCGTCCGGGCAGCACAATCGGCAGAACCTTGCACGCATTGAATATCCAGGAGCGCGATATCAACCGTGCGACCAAAGCGCTCGGCACCCTGTTCGATCCCAGACAATTGCGCGTCGGCCAAAAAATATCGATCTTGCCCGGCGCTGCCGGTTCCAACGGCAAGTTGACCCTGATCGGCCTGGCGGTCCACGTGAAGAGTGGCGGCGTCGTTCAGGCGCAGCGCGGCGGAAATGGCAAGTTCTCTGCCCGCCGCCTCCCGGCGTTGGCGCTTGCTGACAGGATTGATGACGACGTTGTACGGGCCGACGGCAATTCACAGCCTGTCGCGGGCGAGCGTAATAAACTGCGTGTAACCGAAGGTTCAACGCTCATGGAGTTGCTAACAAAGCAGCGCGTCTCTCGCACGGAAGCCGATCACGCAATCCGAGCCCTCAGAGAAGTTTTTGACCCGAGGCGGCTGCGCGCCGGACAGTTCATCTATTTGATCGTTGCGGAAAATAATGCGGGCGCGCCGGAATTACAGGGATTGTCGATCGCCATTAGCGGTACGCGTCACGCCACCGTCCTGCGCGGGCCGTCCGGACGATTTACCAGCGGACTCGCGCAGGCGCCGATAGACAGCTTGGCTGACATCGCGCCGGCGGCCAAAACACCATCTGCCGCTCTAGATTCCAGCGCACCGATCACCGAGATGGCCGATCTAAGCAAACCAGATGCATCGGCCGGGGAGGCTGGGCAATCTGCCGCCGCGCCGGTGAACCAACAGCCCGCGGTGGCGGAACAACCACCTGCGGCCGGCACTACGGACATTGAGACGAATATCAATGCGCTAACGATCCTAGTGGACCGGGGCGACACGCTGATGGCAATTCTGCGCAGCGAAGGCATCGACCGCCATGAAGCGGACCGCGCCATCCGTGCGCTGCGCAAATATTTCAGCCCGCGCCGATTGCGCGAAGGCCAACAAATCATTCTTGCCACGCGCGCCGATAATTCTGGCGCTCTCACGCTGGAAGGATTCAGCATCAAGATAGGCAAGGATCGCCACATCGAAGTTCTAAGAAGTGATGCTAAGAATTTTACCTCAGCGAAAGTTAGCGAACCCAATTTCACGGCGCGCACAGACATAGCCAGGACGAACCGGCCGGCCGGCGACGGTAAGAAGAATGGCCGCGTACAATCAGTGTCAGGCCCCGGTCAAGGCCAAGCAATGAAGGGCGCCATGATTGCCGCTGCAGCGCCTGCCGAGCAAGAAATGGTCGCCGACCGCGCTATTGTGTGGCCGAGTGAAAACAGCGCGACGGGCGCCGAGAGCGCCCTTTCGTTTCCAGTTCCGCTAAAGAAGCAAACCGCTTCGGACGGTTTCACTCGAAAGGCCTTTATGATCGGCAAGGGTGATACCTTGTTCGTAGCGCTCACCAAAGCCGGAAGTGCTGTCGGGGATGCCGAAGCGGCCATTGCGGCCTTCCGTACCGTACACAACCCCCGCAGCCTACAAATCGGACAAACCCTGACACTCGCTTTCGAACCCATGATAGACGAGGACAATGCACCGGCATTGCGGCTCGCTGAAATCGCTCTGGATGTCGCGCCCGATCGCGACATATTAGTAGCTCGCCAGGACGACGACCGTTTCCACGCCAGCGAGATCGCCCGCGATCTGGTGCGCCGGCTGGAAAAGGCCGAAGGCATCATTCAAACCAGTCTTTACGATGCGGCGATGGAAGCTGGGTTGCCTATCAGCGTGCTGATGGAAATGGTGCAAATATTCAGTTTTGATGTCGATTTCCAACGCGAGATACAAAAGGGCGACAAATTTGAAGTTCTCTACGAAAACCTATTGAACGACGATGGCGAAACCGTGGCGCTTGGACCGGTGCTTTTTGCCGCTCTCAGTGTGAGCGGCAAGATGATCGGCCTTTACCGCCATGAGCCCGAAAACGGTCCGGTTGATTATTTCAACATCAAAGGACAGAGCGCGCGCAAGGCACTGATGCTGACGCCAATCAATGGCGCCAGTTTGTCTTCTGGCTATGGCATGCGGCGCCATCCGGTGCTCGGCTATAACAAGATGCATCGTGGGCTGGATTTCTCGGCGCCGCGCGGCACCGCCATCGTCGCTGCTGGCGACGGCGTCATTGAGCGCGCCGGCCGCAACGGCTCCTACGGCAACTATATCCGTATTCGCCACAACGGAACTTATAAAACCGCCTATGCTCATATGAAGGGCTTTGCGCGCGGCATTCGCGCCGGCAAACGCGTGCGCCAGGGCCAGACCATCGGCTATGTGGGCACCACCGGTCGCTCGACCGGCCCGCATCTGCATTATGAAGTTTTGCGCAACGGCGCGCAGATGAATCCGCGCAAGCTCAAACTCCCGACGGGGCAAAAGCTCAAAGGCACCGAGTTGGCTCAGTTCGAACAGCAGGTGCGTAAAATCCGTGTCTTGATTGCCGAAGTCCCGAACGCGCAGAAGATCGCCAGCAGGTAGGAAGCCGATTAAGCCTCTCTTCCCTGGGGGGCAGAGAGGCTGGAGAGAAGGGGCGAACTTAGCGCGCAAAACGCGCTCAGGCCCCCCCATCATCCCAACCCTTCTTCCCCCCAAGGGGAAGAAGGGCTTAATCATTACGCGGCGCTAAGCACTTCTCCGGAGTCGCTCACTGCGATGCTCAACCCGGTTTTACCCGGTGCGACGCGAATGGTTTGGCCATCCGTCACTTTGCCCTCAAGAATGAGATTGGCGATCGGATCCTGCAAATGGCGTTGGATGACACGCTTGAGCGGCCGGGCACCGTACACCGGATCATAAGCCGTCTCGGCAAGCCAGGAACGGGCCGCCGGCAGAAGCTCGAGCGTGAGTTTGCGCTCGGCCATCCTCGCCGCCAACCCGGAAACCTGGATGTCGACAATGGCGTCCATATTCTCACGGCTGAGACGGTGGAAAAGAATGATTTCGTCCAACCGGTTGAGAAATTCCGGGCGGAATGCGGCGCGGACCATTTCCATAACCGGTTCGCGCACGGCTTCTGACTCCTCGCCGTCGGTCTGCGCCGCCAACAATTCGGCACCCAAATTCGACGTCATGATGATAACCGTGTTGCGAAAATCCACCGTGCGGCCTTGACCATCAGTGAGGCGGCCATCATCCAGCATCTGCAACAAAACATTGAAGACGTCGCCATGCGCTTTTTCGATCTCATCGAAGAGGACAACCTGATACGGCCGGCGGCGCACGGTCTCGGCGAGAACGCCACCCTCTTCGTAGCCAACATATCCGGGAGGCGCCCCAAGTAGACGGGCGACTGAGTGCTTCTCCATATATTCGGACATGTCGATTCGCAGAAGCGCGCTTTCATCGTCGAACATGAACTCCGCCAATGCTTTCGCGAGTTCGGTCTTGCCGACGCCGGTGGGACCAAGGAACATAAACGAGCCGATTGGCCGGTCGCTATCCTGAAGACCAGCGCGCGCGCGCCGAACCGCGTTGCTAACGGCGATCACGGCCTCGTCTTGGCCAACCAAGCGATGGCGCAGGCCATCCTCCATGTGAATCAGTTTTTCGCGCTCACCCTCGAGCATTTTTTCGACCGGAATTCCGCTCCAACGAGCAACCACGGAGGCGATCTGTTGTTCGCCAACCGCTTCGTTCAGCATGCGTTCTTTCTCGCCAGTTTCGAGGTCGGCCAACTTGCGCTCAAATTCCGGAATAACGCCATATGACAGCTCGCCAGCACGCGCCAGGTCGCCATTGCGCTGGGCGATTTCAAGCTCGCCTCGCGCAGCATCGAGCTGCTCCTTAATTTTTTGACCACCCGCCAGCCGATCTTTGTCGGCCTGCCACACGGCGGCCAGCTCGGTCGAGCGTCCCTCCAATTCGAACAGCTCTTCTTCCAAGTTTTCGAGCCTGTCCGCCGACGCAGAATCGTCCTCTTTCTTGAGCGCCTCACGCTCAATCTTGAGCTGAATGATGCGTCGGTCTAGTTCATCGAGTTCTTCGGGTTTGCTGTCGAGTTCCATGCGCAAGCGGCTCGCCGCTTCATCCATAAGATCAATGGCCTTGTCCGGCAGGAAGCGATCCGTGATATAGCGGTTGGACAGATTCGCCGCTGAGACCAAGGCACTGTCGGAAATTCGCACGCCGTGATGCACCTCATATTTTTCCTTCAGGCCGCGCAAGATTGAGATGGTATCTTCGACATTCGGCTCGGCGACGAACACCGGCTGGAAACGACGCGCCAATGCAGCATCCTTCTCCACATGTTTACGGTATTCGTCCAAGGTGGTGGCGCCGACGCAGTGCAACTCGCCGCGCGCCAAGGCCGGCTTCAGCAGGTTCGACGCATCCATTGAACCCTCGGCCGCGCCGGCGCCGACGATGGTGTGCATTTCATCTATGAACAGAACGATTTCGCCGTCGGACGCCGTCACCTCGGCCAGGACCGCCTTCAGCCTCTCTTCGAACTCGCCGCGAAATTTCGCACCGGCAATGAGAGCGCCGAGATCAAGCACCAACAGCTTTTTTTCCTTGAGTGATTCGGGGACATCACCATTAACGATTCGGAGTGCCAGGCCTTCCACGATCGCGGTTTTGCCCACACCGGGCTCACCGATCAAGACTGGATTGTTTTTGGTTCTACGTGACAGAACTTGAACGGTGCGCCGGATCTCTTCGTCGCGTCCAATCACCGGGTCGAGTGTGCCTTCGCGCGCTGCCTCCGTCAGGTCGCGAGCAAATTTTTTTAGGGCATCGAAAGAATCTTCGGCGCTGGCACTCTGTGCGGTGCGCCCTTTGCGCAAATCGTTGATCGCGGAATTTAATGCCTGGGCAGTCAAACCCGACTCGGCCAGAACTGTCGCCGAGGGCGTGCCCGCCGCGAGCGTTAGCGCCAGCAACAAACGTTCGACCGTGACGAAACTGTCGCCGGCTTTTTCGGCGATTTCCCGGGCGCCCTCAAACAGGCGCGCGGTCTCCGGTGCAAGATACACCTGCCCGGCTCCGTCCCCTTCAATTTTTGGCAGCTTCTCGAGTGCGTCGTTGACGCCCCGAAGGGCCTCTTCAGGACGACCGCCCGAAGCACGAATAAGATTTGCGGCCAAGCCCTGCTTATCTTCGAGAATGACCTTAAGGAGATGTTCCGGAGTAAACCGTTGATGGCCACTCCGCAGCGCCAATCCTTGCGCCGACTGCACAAAGCCACGCGACCGTTCGGTGTAATTTTCGAAGTCCATGCTGCCCTACTCCAATTGGCCGCCGCGCTTCGCGAGCCGGTATTCTAACCGCACTCGTAACTTCGAAACCTGGGCGCCTGTTCAGACAAAAACTATGAATTCTATATGGGATTTGGTAAGCCCCTCGCAAGGGTCTGCGCGCACTAAAATCCCTGGTTCCAGAATTTACGCCGGTTCGTATTCAGGCTAGTGGCGAGAGTTTTTACCGTTTTAGGCGACTGGAGATTCCGCCTCAGAACTATTCAGGTCGCTTTCCTCACCAGAAATTTTTTGTTCCGGCACATCAGCTGCGCTCGTGCTGTCAGTGGACGTCACTGTGTCCTGATCCGCGTTTTCCACCGCGGGCGCCGGAGCGGCTTGCTGCCCGTTCTCCTGATCCGGAGCGGCTTGCTGCCCGTTCTCCTGATCCGGAGCGGCTTGCTGCCCGTTCTCCTGATCCGGAACTGCGGGCTGCCGATTCTGCGGTTGACCTTGGGGACGAGCGTTTCGTTGCTCTAAGCCGCCGTTGGCGACCATCACACGGTAATAATGTTCTGCATGTTGGAAATAATTTTCTGCCGCCACTCGGTCTCCAAAGGTCAGCGCGTCACGGCCCAACGCCTGATATTTTTCGATCACCTGATAAGCAGTGCCGCGGATTTTACCTTGCGGGCCACTACTTTCAAAATTTGAGTTGCGTCCACCGTTCGGGCGGCGCCCGTTTCCGCGATGACCTCGCGGACGTTTCGTTGGCTGACTTGGCTTCATATTATTGTCTCATTTTTTTGGGTCGAACGATTTATACGCCCACAACGCCACCAATTTGTGGCGATATTAATTAAACATTGGGACTTGGTCCCGGCCTGTGCGGCTGGGAAAGGGGTGGTAACGATGGATGTTTTCATATCCGCGTACGCCACAGCCAACTAGACCCTAGCTAGGATTACCTAGTTTTCAACCTTTATTTTTGCAGTACAAATGTAAATGATTTTCCGTTAACAAAATATTTCACGCTGCATTTCTCAGGTGCCGACTCGCTGAAAAATACCGCAACGCTCAATGCCCGCCAAATCCATCCGCCGCTCGCATTCGGATAAGCCGACGCGCTGGAATATGGCGGCGGCCCGATCTGCCGAACCGGCGCCGAATTCGACGAACACGCGACCGGCTGGGCTGAGCAAGCGGCAAAAATCAGGCGCTAAGGCGCTGTACGCCTCGTCCCCGCGCGCACCGGCAAAGAGCGCTTGCGACGGCTCATAATTTTTAACGTCCGGCATCATCGCGGCTCGTTCGCCCAACGCGACATAGGGCGGATTGGCGATAATAAGATCAAACGGCGGCGCCAGTGCTTCTCCCCATGAGCCGACTAAAAAATGCGCCCGTGCCGCTACATTGTGGCGCATCGCGTTACGTTGAGCGATCCTTAGCGCAGCAAAACTGTGGTCCACGCCGAAGCCCTGTGCGAACGGCATTTCCGTCAACAGCGAGACCAGCAGACAGCCGCTCCCGGTTCCGAAATCAAGAATGCGTGGACGTTCTTGCCCGGTTCGATTCGCGAATTGAAGCGCCGCTTCGATCAATGTTTCGCTGTCCGGGCGTGGGATCAGCGTATCACGCGTGACTTCGAAAGAGAGCCCCCAGAATTCCCGCTCACCGATGAGATAGGCAATCGGCTCGCGCGCCGCCCGGCGCCTCACCAGCGCGATCAGATGGTTCAGCACGGGTTGATCCATCTCGCTCCGATGACAGAGCAGCAACCGCTCGCGCGTGAGCCCCATGACATGGCCAAGGAGAAGTCTGGCCTCGTGCCGGGGCTGCTCGATGCCGGCTCCCTCTAAAAGAGACGCCCCTTGACGTAAGGCCTCTTCGACAGTGGCCACCGCTTCGCTCAATCCGTTTGCGCCAAACGGCGTGTTTGTTCGTCATTGAGCAATTCATCGATGATTTCGTCTAACGCCTCACCGCTCAAAATTTTATCGAGTTTATAGAGCGTCAAATTTATGCGGTGGTCGGTGACCCTGGCTTGGGGAAAATTATAGGTGCGAATGCGCTCCGAGCGGTCGCCGGAACCGACTTGGCCGCGCCGGGTCTCGGCACGTTCCGCATCAAGCGCTTGACGCTCGTAATCGTACAGACGAGCGCGCATCACTTTGAGCGCCTTGGCGCGATTCTTATGCTGCGATTTTTCATCTTGTTGCGTGACTACGATACCGGTCGGCAAATGGGTGAGTCGAACGGCGCTGTCAGTCGTATTGACACTTTGGCCGCCCGGACCTGAGGCCCGGTACACATCGACCCTAAGATCCTTGTCCGCGATCACCAGGTCGACTTCCTGCGCCTCCGGCAACACCGCGACGGTGGCAGCCGACGTGTGGATGCGCCCACTCGCCTCGGTCTCGGGCACGCGCTGTACCCGATGAACGCCCGATTCATATTTTAGGCGAGCAAATGCCCCGCGCCCGCCAATCTCCATAATCACTTCCTTGACGCCGCCGATTCCGGTTTCCGACAATGAAATGACGTCGGTGCGCCATTTTTTTTCTTCGCTGTAGCGTTGGTACATGCGCATCAAATTGGCCGCGAACAGCGCCGCTTCGCCGCCCCCGGTGCCGGCGCGTATCTCCAGAATGGCGCTTTTTTCATCGGCCTCATCCTTGGGCAACAGGAGAATTTTTAGCTTGCCGTCCAGTTTAGGAATTTTTTCTTTGAGAGCCTGGAACTCCTCTTCAGCCAGCGCTCGCATGTCACCGTCGGTGTCTTGGTCGGCTATCATTTCCGCTAGATCGCCGACTTCGGATTCGGCAGCTCTCAGCGTCTTTATGGCGGCGATGACCGGCTTGAGTTCGGAATATTCTTTTGAGAGACGGACCAACTCATCGCTCGACATATTGTGCTGCCCGGACAACAGGTCTGACAACTCGTCCAGCCGCGCGACGATGGCGTCAAGGCGCTCGTCCAAATTCACGAAGGGCGCTCCATCACCGGTTACTCAACGGTAGCGTTTGAGATGCGCGTGCAGGTTTTCCTGGTTGACTTCCTGCTGTTCACCCGAACCGAGGTCGCGCACCTTAACGCTATTTCTGCCTGCCTCTTCATCACCCAGAATAACCGCGCAGACGGCACCCAATCGGTGCGCCCGTTTGAGACGTTTGGACATGTTGCCGCGAAAGGCCATATCCGTGCGAAACCCGGCGTCGCGCAATTTATGTGTCAAAACGAACGCTGCTGTTTCCATTTCCGAGCCGATCGGCACCACCGCGATGGTATTGCCGTCGGCAGCGACATCGCCGACCAACATGGACAGTCGCTCGATGCCTGCGGCCCAACCCACTCCCGCTGTGGCCGGGCCACCCATCGTCTCGACCAAGCCGTCATAACGCCCGCCGGCGAGGACCGCGCCCTGTGCGCCGAGCGCGGATGTGGTGAATTCAAAGGCGCTGTGGCAGTAGTAATCGAGGCCCCGCACCA
>Ga0114993_10007558_pt1 | contig 10026 bp, 6 predicted proteins | sample ArcticOcean_MG_C_FD_87042 | JGI IMG/M metagenome (GOLD analysis project Ga0114993, IMG submission 87042) | Marine microbial communities from western Arctic Ocean - ArcticOcean_MG_CB2_150 | ecosystem: Environmental > Aquatic > Marine > Oceanic | place: Arctic Ocean: Canada Basin | collected...
TAGCGATATTAGTAATAATACAGTCACTATTTACAATGATAGTATTTCAATTTTTACAACACAAGCAAAACAATATATTGATACTAATGAATTGCATCTAATAGGCCCAGTAACTATGCTTAATGGTGAAGATAGTTTAAGCTGTCAAAATATGATATTTTGGTATGACCTTGATTCTTTACATGCATACGGTAATGTTGAGTTTAAATTTAAAAATAATCGACTTGAAACTGATTCATTAATGTATGTTGAAACAACTGGATTCAGAGGCTATTCTTTTAAAGCTACAAATAAATCAAAATTTTTTGATCCACAATATCAAATTTCAGCAAGCCAAATTATATATAATGATATTTCTCAAAATATGAGCTTATTAGAAAATGCCAGCATTAAATCTAAAAATCAAGGTGCTATGGGTAAAAATATGAATTTAAATTTTAAAGATTCCCTAATAACTGATATTACCATTCAAAATAATGGGTATGTATTTAATAACCATTATGCTATAATAAATCAAAATAATTATCAGCTATTTAAAGATGAAATGAAAGGTAATTTAATCCAGGTTAGTTTTAAAAATAAAAATTTGAATGAAATAATAATAAAAGGGATGGCTCAAAGTACTTACTATATTGTAAATGATTCCACCTATCTTATGGGTTTTAATGAAGCAACAGGAGACACTATATCTCTAAAATACATCAATAAAGATTTAAATAGAGTACTTGTTAAAGGTGATGCCAGAGGAGTTTTCTACCCAGAAGCAGGACAAACTAAAATTGATTCAATATTAGAATATAAAGCTTATAATATAGATTATAATATTAAAGAGCAAATGACATTCCTTGATGATAAAGTTGAAATAAAATATTATAATACTGAACTTACTTCTAATAATGTAACTGTGAATTGGAAAAATAATACTTTATATGCTACATCTAAAGATGACGAACTATCAAAAATATTGAGCCAAAATCAAAAACCTATCAGTGGCAAGAAATTAGAATTTGATCTAATTAATAAGAAAGGCGTTATTCAATTAGGAGAAACAATTGTTGGAGATGGTATCTATAAATCAAATATTATTGTTAGAAAAGAACCTAATGTTTATTATATGCAAAAAAGTATTTATACTACATGCGATCATGACTCTCCCCATTATTATTTTAAAACTCCTAAGATGAAAATGTTACAAGGGGAAAGAATTATTGCAAAACCATTATTACTTTATATATATGATATTCCAATTTTTGGAGTTCCTTTTGCGGTATTGCCAAATAAAAACGGGGGGAGACAATCAGGATGGATTATGCCTTCATTTGGAGTATCAAAAAGCATGGGAACCTATTTTCAAAAATTAGGCTATTATTGGGCTCCAAATGACTATATAGATACAAAATTCTTAATGGATTTTTATGATAAAGATCGAATTGAATTAAGATTCAATACTAGATATATAAAAAGATACAAATATAATGGAGAAATATCCTCTACTTTAAAAAGGGAATTATATTCAACAAATGATATGATGGATATATTTACAAATAATTCAATTCAAAATTTTGATGTAAAGTGGAATCATAATCAACAAATAGATTACACTCAAAATTTTAATGTCCATTGGATTTATGTTACAAATAGTAATTTTTATAATGATATTGGATATGATTTGAATACACTAACTCAGCAAAAATTAGAATCATCTGCAGGATACAGTAAAATATGGCCTGAATATAATAATAGATTTTCTTTGTCATTATCTGAAAGTTATGATTTAATCCAAGATGCTTCTAATCCAGATATTAATGAATCAACAGAAGGAGTATTAATTAGTTATTATAAAAATAGGACTTTACCAAATATGAGATTTTCACATTCAAGCTCAAAGATATTTGGTAATGGAGATAAATGGTATAATGCAATATATTATAATTTTACATCAAAATTTAGTGGCAACCAAAAAATTGGCCATATTCTTTATCTGGATGAAGATACTCAAGAAAGTGATCAGTGGGAAACAGATACTACCTTATATAATAGTAATATATCACATAATATAAGTTTTTCAGCGCCTAATAAAATTTTTAAATTTATTAATATTAATCCTTCACTTTATTTAACAGAAGGGTGGATATTTAAATATTATTATAATAATCAAGAATATCAAGGATTTAAAAGGAGATTGACTGGGAGCTTATCCTTGTCATCAAGTACAACAATTTATGGTATGTTTCCAATTAATCTATTAATAATTAATTCTATTCGACATACTATGACACCAACTATTAGTTTTAATTATACCCCTGATTTTTCAAAAAAATTTTTAGGAGTAAATTTAAACTACTTCGATGAAAATGGTGAGGATTATTTTTCAAATTCAATGATTGGCTCAACTCCAAACAGTGAAGCTAGGAGAATTAGTTTCAATATTAGAAATAATTTTCAAATGAAATTAAATGATTCATCTAAAACTAAAATTGATTTCTTAGATTGGAATATAGGTGGAGGCTATAATTTTATGGCAGATAGTTTAAAAATGGATATTATAAAATCTAGATTAAACTTATCATCTCCTAATGGATTCGATTTTGATTTTACAATGTATCATGACCCATATATATTAGATAATAATCTAAATAGAACTAATAAATATGCTAAAATGCCAATTTTAACTTACCTTCAAGGTTCTACAGATATATCTTTAATTGGAAAGAAAAGAATATTTACAAATGATAATGAAAGTATTGATACATTAAATATGGACCAAAAATCAAACTTATATAATTCTAATAAATTTTTTGAACCTGAAATAGATGGAAATACACTATGGGAATTAGATTTAAGGATAGGCGCTAAATTACAAAAAGAATCAATTAATCAAGAAATTAAATGGAATAAAACGCTTTGGGCGCAGCCAATTCTTAAACTTCAACTTACGGATAAATGGAAATTAACTTATGCAGGACAATTTGATATGATTACTAATCAAATTGTAAGCCATAACATTTATTTGTATAGACCTCTACATTGTTGGGAGTTTGGATTAAAGTGGTGGCCCTCTGGTTCAAATAGTGGTTTTTTACTTAATATACGTGTGAAAAGTCCTGATTTGCGTGATATTAAATTAAGATCAAGTGGTGGAAACTTATTTGGTATATAATAATGAAAAGATTAATTAATAATATCAGCATTTTTATATATATTTAATAGGTTGAAAATAAAAATATGATAAAGAATATAAAAGGCACAAAAGATTTATTTCCTGAAATGACTTACAATTTACAGGATATTGAAACTCATTTAAATACATTTATGAATATACATGGATACGGTGAAATTAGAACACCTATTTTTGAATTAACTGAGTTGTTTTCAAGAAGCGTAGGGGAACATACTGATATTGTTAATAAAGAAATGTATACATGGAAAGACCAGAATGGGCAGAGTCTAACTTTAAGACCTGAAATGACTGCATCTGTTGTAAGAGCCTATATACAAAAGCAGCTATGGAAGACTGAGCCTATTTCAAAATTTTACTATATTGGGCCTTCATTTAGAAGAGAAAGACCTCAAAAAGGTAGGTTAAGACAATTTCATCAATTTGGAATTGAAGCATTAGGCTCTTCTAATTATGAACAAGATGCTGAAGTTATTTCTATGGCTCATAATTTATATAAAATGTTTGGAATAAAAAATTTGAATTTAAAAATCAATAGCCTTGGTAGTAATAATATTAGAACAAAATATAGCAATGATTTAAAAGAATCTTTACTGCCATTCAAATCTAATTTCAATGAGTCTGAATTAATACGTTTAAATAAAAATCCTTTAAGACTGTTAGATTCAAAAAGTGAAAAAATAAAAAAAATTATTAATAAAAATTGTCCTAATATTTATGATTATATATCAGATGAAGATAGCAAACATTTTAATGAGTTGATGAATATACTAGATTATATGAACATACCATATACTCATGACCAAAAATTAGTTAGAGGCTTAGATTATTATACCCGAACTGTTTTTGAATTAACCTCAGAAAATTTAGGTGCACAAGATGCATTATGTGGTGGAGGAAGATATGATAATTTAATTCAACAATTAGGTGGAGCTAAAATTCCTGCAATTGGTTTTGCTGCTGGAATGGAAAGATTAATCCTAGCAATGAACTTAAATGAATCTGAAATAATTGAAACGGATATATATATTATTAATATAGATGAAACTTTTATCCCGCAATCTATGCAACTTGCTGATAAGATAAGAAAAGATTTAGGTACAAGCGTATATATAGATTCATTACGAAGAAGCATGAAATCACAAATGAGACATGCAAATAAAATGAATACAAAATTTTGTATTATTTTTGATTCTGAAGAATTTAAAAATAATAAAATAATAATAAAAAATATGACTAAAAACAAACAAGAACTAATTCCAATATCTAATATTATATCCTATTTTGAATCAGAATAAACTAACAAATCCTTAAAAAATGAGCCAATACTGCATACTCATACATTATCATGAGTTAGGACTAAAAAGAGATAATAGAACTTGGTTTGAAAAAATATTTCAAAAAAATATTCGCAAACATATAGATACCCTTCCATTTAAAAATATTAATACTTATGCATCTAGAGTATTCATATATGGAATTGATGAAAAAAAATGGGATCTTTATAAACAAAAATTAAAAAATGTTATGGGTTTAAAAAATGCAACTCTCATGCAAAAAATAGATGCTGATATAGAAAAAATTAAACTAATATCAAAAAAAATAGCTGAAAAAATAAACTTTGAGTCGTTTAGAATCACAACGAAAAGACAAGATAAGGGGTTTAAATTTACTTCTCATAAAATCAATGAAATTATTGGCTCTGAAGTTCAAGAAACTACTAATAAACCTGTTTCATTAAAAAATTCAGATTTAAATATTATTATAGAAATAGTAAGAGGACAAGCATTTATAGGACATAATAAAATAGAAGGATATGGAGGATTACCAAATGGTTCTTGTGAAAGTGCCATTAGTTTACTTTCATCAGGAATAGACTCCCCTGTTGCATCATTCCAAATTTTAAAAAGAGGAGTAAAAATAATTTATGTGCATTTTCATAGTGCCCCCGCAACCAATAAACAATCAATTGAAAATTGTAAACAAATTTTAAATACTTTATCAAAATTTCAAGTTAATTCAACATTATATATATATCCTATATTGGATCTTCAAAAAAAAATTATGGGAAAAATTAAAGATAAATTTTGGGTGATAATGTTTCGTAGAGTAATGATACAATTATCTTCTATGCTTGCAGATGAATTAAATGCAAAAGCACTTATAACAGGTGAAAATATTGGGCAGGTTTCATCACAAACATTATCAAATATTAATACTATTTCCTCAGCAAGTCATTTGCCTATTTTAAGGCCATTAGCTGGGCATAATAAAGAGGAAATTATTAATATTGCACATAAAATAGGTACATATGAATATTCGATAGCTCCTCATCAAGATTGTTGCTCATTTTTTTTGCCTCTGCATCCAGAATTAAAAAGTAATGTAATTGCTATAGAAAAAATGGAAAATAAATTAAATTTAAATGAACTATATAAAAATATAATTGATAATAGAGAGGTATATACAACATGAAAATTGTATCATGGAATGTAAATGGAATACGGGCTGTATTAAAAAAAGGATTTTTAGATTTTATAACTGATATAAATCCTGATATTATATGTATTCAAGAAACAAAAGCAAACCCGGAACAAGTTGAATTAGAATTAAATGACTATCCTTATAAATTTTGGAATAGTGCTATTAAAAAAGGATACTCTGGTACTGCTATATTTTCAAAAATTAAACCTATTAATATTAATTATGATTTGAATATAGATAAGCATGATAGTGAAGGTAGAGTTATATGCTTTGAACTAGACAATTATTATTTAGTTACAGTCTATACTCCAAATTCAAAAAGAGATTTAAGCAGATTAGCTTATAGAACAAAAGAATGGGATGTAGATTTTTTGAATTATTTAAAAAAAATAGAAAAAAATAAACCTGTAATTTTTTGTGGAGATTTAAATGTTGCTCATAAAAAAATTGATTTAAAAAATCCTAAAACAAATACAAAAAATGCAGGATTTACAGATATAGAAAGAAAAGGGTTTGATAACTATATTCACTCAGGGTTTATTGATACTTTTCGAATTTTTAATCAAGAGGAGGGACATTATACATGGTGGAGCTATATGTTCAATTGTAGAGCAAAAAATGTGGGTTGGAGAATTGATTACTTCTGTGTTTCTGAATTAATAAAAAATAAAATTAAAAAATCAATTATTCTTCCAGATGTTATGGGTTCAGATCATGCTCCAATATTAATAGAAATAGAAAAATAAATGATACAAAAAAAAGAAATAAAATATTTAGCCTCATTAAAACAAAAAAAATTTAGATTGATTAATCAAGAAATTGTAATTGAGGGCTCAAAATTAATCCTTGATGCAATTAAATATAAACAAAATATTAAAAAAATTATTTATTGTTTAAAAGATGAATCTTTTTCTGAAATTAGAGATTGGGCTAAAAAAAATAATACAAAATTAGAGCTTTGTATACCTAAGGATGCTGAAAGAATTTCAGATACAAAAAATTCACAAAAAATATTTGCTCTTTTAGCATTTAATCCTCCTAAAAAAATTACACTAAATAAATCTATGATGACAAATAATATAATTGTTCTAGATGGTGTTTCAGATCCAGGAAATATGGGCACAATTTTGAGAACCTGCAGTTGGTTTGGGTACTATAATATTATATTAAGTAATGATTGTGTTGAATTCTATAATCCAAAAACAATTAGATCCGGTATGGGTTCACACTTTCATATGAATACTATATATAAAGATAAAATTGAAAATATAATAGAATTTTTATCTAAAAATAATTATGAAATAATTGCGGCAAATTTAAATGGAGAAAAGCTTAATGGCTATAAGACAAAAAATAAAAAATGGGCTTTAGTTCTTGGAAATGAATCAAAAGGATTATCTGATAAAACTTTAAAATGTGCCAATACAATACTGACTATTAATGGGTGTAAAACAATGGAAAGTTTAAATGTTGCTGAAGCAGCTTCAATTATCATGCATTATTTATATGAAGAATAAATTAATTTGATGTACACATTGATTCTTAATGTAAAAATTTTATTAATTATAATTTTATTTATAAGTTGTGAAAAAAAAATAAACTTTACAGAAGATGGTTGTAATGGAACATGGGTGAGTACAAATACAATTAATGGCGAATGGGAATTATATAAACAAAAATATTCAAATTTCCATTGGGATGATTAGATTGAAGCTGATACAATATTTACTCATTCATTTAACTATCAATTAAATGTTGGCATTGATTCCATTCAAACATTTGAAATTTTGTGGGATTATAATCAATATAACTGGTATTTTTTTGGTAGTTGGAATTTACTTGATAATTGTGGTACTCTAGATTGGAATTTTATTGAATTTCCAAACACATATATTGATGAGTTTTATACTATGCCAGAAATAAGCTATTGTGAAATACATCCAGCAGTATACCCCAACCCTGATACCCTGTATCTGTTTTGGAAAAAAGACTTTATTGAAAATTTTTATGGGATTAACTATTTGACTAAAAAGTAATTTTTTAGAGTTATTATTATTATCTTATTAGCATCAAACTACTACAAAATAATAATATATAAATATGATACTTAATGATATACTACAAACAATTGGTTGTACTCCTATAGTAAAGCTGAATAAAATTGCTCCCCATCTTTCTTGTAATCTATATGCAAAATGTGAATTTTTTAATCCAGGAGGGTCTATTAAAGATAGAATAGGATACAATATGGTAATTGAAGCTGAGAAAGAAGGAAGAATCTGCCCAGGAGATACACTCATTGAACCTACTTCTGGAAATACAGGTATTGGGTTAGCTTTGGCTGCTGCTGTAAAAGGCTATAAAATGATTATTACAATGCCAGAAAAAATGAGTAAAGAAAAAGAAGTTGTTTTAAAAGCATTAGGGGCAGAAATTATTCGAACTCCTACTGAAGCAGCATGGGATGATCCAGACAGTCATATTGAAATAGCAAAAAAAATTAATAAAGATACGCCTAATTCACATATTTTAGATCAATATGCCAATCCAAATAACCCAGACGCCCATTATAAATTTACTGCTCAAGAAATTATTAATGATTTTCCAAATGGTTTGGATATGGTGGTAATGGGTGTAGGCACTGGAGGAACAATCACTGGAACTGCGAAAAGATTAAAAGAAGAATATAAAAAAATTAAAGTGATAGGTGTTGATCCATATGGCTCGATTTTAGGAGGGGGAACTGAAATTTATCCGTATAAAGTGGAAGGCATTGGTTATGATTTTTTTCCAGATGTTTTAGATAATAAGTTAATAGATCAATATATTAAAGTAAATGATGAAAACTCATTTAGTACAGCAAAAAATTTAATAAAAAAAGAAGGCTTATTGATTGGTGGCTCTAGTGGTACTGCAATGTACGCTGCTATTGAGGCTGCAAAAGATTTAAATGAAAATCAAACCTGCCTTGTAATCCTACCTGATTCAATTAGAAACTATTTAAGCAAATTTGTAGATGATAATTGGATGAAAAAAAATAGCTTCAAGGAAAAGTAAAATGGTAGAGTATGATCATAAAAAAATACTATATACCATAAGAAGACTTTATAGAAGAAATAGCAAGATAACTCTTTATAAAGTAATTAATAAAATGCACCCATCTCAAATGGTTAATGTGTATAGATATTTACTCCCATCAGAAAGAATTAATATTTTTAAATATATTATCAGAATGGATGGCGTTGGGGAATTTATAAAAGAACTTGATGAAAGCTTAATTAAGGAAATATTTGCATCAATTAACAATAATTCAATATCTGTTATTCTTAAAAAAATGCCTACTGAAGATATTGCTGAATTAATTGAAGATTTAGATAAATCTACATCTAATAAAATTCAAAAATTACTTGATGAAAAAGAATTGTTAGAGGTTGAGGAGGTTCTTCAATATGAAGATGAATCAGCTGGTAGAATTATGTCACATGAATTTATGGCATTTGATAGCCAACTTACTATTGAACAAGCCCGCAATAAATTTAAAGAATATGGTGAAGATGTTGAAATGCCATTCTATATATATGTTATAGATGCTGATACAAAAAAAATGATTGGAGTTGTATCTTTAAGACAATTATTATTGCATGATGAACATAAAACTTTAAAAAATATTATGGAAAAGGATTTTATATTTGTAAAGCCTGAAGAAGATCGAGAAAAAGTAGCAACTATTGTATCTGAATATAATTATCTTGCTCTACCAGTATTAAATGAAGAACAAGAATTAATTGGTATTATTACAGTAGATGATGTAATGGATGTAATACGAGAGGAGGCAACTGAAGATATGCTAAAAATGGCAGGGGCAGGGGATGATGAAGATATTTTACTAAAAACTATTTCTGAAAATGCAAAAATAAGATTTCCTTGGCTTATGCCTAGTTGGATTGGTGGATTATTTGCAATGTTTATTATTTCATCCTTTGATAAAAATATGGTTGGGCCTAATATAATTCTAGCATCTTTTATTCCTGTTATTATTGGGATGGGGGGAAATGTCGGAACTCAAACAAGTACAATTATTGTTAGAGGATTAGCAACAGGCCATGTTAATATCAATGAATTTTATAAAGTTATACTCAAAGAAATTAAAGTTGGAATGTCCCTTGGAATTATTTACGGAATTCTATTAGGATGTTTAAGTACCCTATTTGTTTATCTGTCATTTTCATCAAATCCTTTGATTGATTTAAATTTTTTAGAAAATGCTATTTGGATATACTATGGTATTACAATTGGATTGTCTATTTTTTTATCTATGTTAATTGGATGTGCGGTTGCTTCACTCATTCCTATTCTACTATATA
>Ga0114993_10007562_pt1 | contig 10021 bp, 10 predicted proteins | sample ArcticOcean_MG_C_FD_87042 | JGI IMG/M metagenome (GOLD analysis project Ga0114993, IMG submission 87042) | Marine microbial communities from western Arctic Ocean - ArcticOcean_MG_CB2_150 | ecosystem: Environmental > Aquatic > Marine > Oceanic | place: Arctic Ocean: Canada Basin | collected...
CGCCAACGGGTTATGAAGCTAATGGGCAAAAAATATGGATGGAATACCTAAAACAATAAGTTGATGATTTTATAACTGATGTTTATGGAACAGCTGTAGGTGTTATTAATACTAAAGCTGAATATAAAGTAGTTATTGAAGGTCATTCTGATGAAATTTCCTGGTATGTTAATTATATTTCCGACAATGGATTAATATATGTTATTAGAAATGGTGGTAGTGATCATCAAATTGCACCTTCTAAATGGGTTAATATTCATACTGATAAAGGTATCATTAAAGGAGTTTTTGGGTGGCCAGCAATTCACACGCGTAAACCTGGAAAGGAAGAGGTGCCAAAATTAGATAATATTTTCATTGACATTGGAGCAAAAAATAAAGATGAAGTTGCAAAAATGGGAGTTCACGTTGGATGTGTAATTACATATCCGGACACTTTTCAGATATTGAATAAAAATAAATTTGTATGTAGGGCTATAGATAATAGAGCTGGTGGTTTCATGATAGCTGAAGTTGCAAGATTAATTAAGGAAAATAAAATAAAACTACCCTTTGGTTTATATATAACGAATTCAGTTCAAGAAGAAGTTGGACTTCGTGGAGCTGAAATGATTACCCAAACTATTAAACCTGATGTTGCAATTGTAACTGATGTATGTCACGATACGACAACACCAATGATTAATCAAAAAAAACAAGGAAAAATCCAAATTGGCGAGGGTCCTGTAATTTCATATGCACCTGCTGTCCATAATAAATTAAGAGAGCGTATTATCTCTGTTGCTAAAAAAAATAAAATTCCATTTCAAAGACTTGCATCATCTAGATATACAGGTACTGATACAGATGCATTTGCATATAGTAATGGTGGAGTCGCTTCGGCTTTAATTTCTTTACCTTTGAGGTATATGCATACGACAGTTGAAATGGTTCAGAAAGAAGATGTTGAAAATGTAATAAAATTAATTTATGAAACAATTCAAAAAATAAAACCAAAAGAAAGTTTTAATTATTTTGAATAAAACACTTTTAAATTAAAGACTTGTTAATTTTCTTTACTATTCCAGGCCCTTCATATACAAAGCCAGTATAAAGTTGAATTAAATCTGCACCAGCATTTATTTTCTCTTTGGCATCTTCTGGAGAGTGTATTCCTCCTACACCAATAATTGGAAAGCTTTTTTTACTTTTCTCAGATAAAAATCGAATAATTTCAGTGCTTTTTTTACTTAAAGGCTTACCGCTTAAACCTCCAGCTTGACTTTTATTCTTTGAAATTAATCCCTTTCGATCTAAAGTTGTGTTTGAAGCAATAACCCCATCAATTTTAGTTATTTTGATAATCTCAATTATTTCAACCAATTCCTTTTTATTGAGGTCAGGAGCAATTTTCAATAAAAGAGGTTTTCTATTACCTTTTTTATTATTTAAATTTTGTAAAACATTCAATATCTCTGTTAAAGGTTTTCTAGCTTGAAGATCCCTAAGGTTAGGTGTATTAGGTGAACTAACATTAACAACAAAATAATCTACATATTCAAAAAGAGTCTCAAAACAATAAGTATAATCATCTACAGCTTTATCATTAGGAGTGTTTTTGTTTTTACCAATATTACCTCCAATCAATACATTGTTGTTTTTTTTTAATCTCATAACTATAGAATCCGCTCCTTCATTATTAAATCCCATTTTATTAATAAGAGCAGAATCTTCAGACAATCTAAATAAGCGTTTTTTAGGATTTCCTAATTGACTTTTAGGTGTCACTGTTCCAATTTCTATAAATCCAAAGCCAAAATTATTTAATTCTTTATATAACTTAGCATCTTTATCAAATCCAGCTGCTAAACCTATTGGGTTTTTAAAATTCAAACCAAAAACTTTACGATTTAATTTCGGATGATTTACAACATAAAACCACCTAAGCATCATACCAAATCCTGGAATGAAATGAATTAGTTTAATTAGCTTAAAAACTATATAATGAACCCATTCTGGATCAAATAAAAATAAAATAGGTTTTAGGATATTCTTATACATAAGACGTTAATCCTGGTTTTAAAAAAACCCCGATAAATCGGGGTTTAACTATTTTGTTGATGAACTTTTCATAAGTTTAGAACTCATTTCTAGTGAAATTGCTGAACGTTCAAATTTAAGTTTACCTGCCTGCGTCTCTATAGTACAAGTATTATCTTTATCATTTAGTTCAACAACCTTTGCGTGTATACCACTTTTCGTAATAATACGATCCCCTTTTTTTAAGTTATTCATAAAATTTTTTTCTTTTTTTTGCCTTCTTGATTGGGGCAAAATAATAAAAAAGAAAAAAACTACTAGCATTAATAACAAAAAGGGTAATTGGTCTGAAAATCCCCCCATCTATTAGTTTTGTGCTTGACGTGCTTTAGCTTGAGCTTGTCTTTGTTGTTCTTTGACAGGATCTGGAGCTACCATTGCTTTAATTCTTAACATCTCTCTTCCACTTTCAGTATTAGCAGAAATAGTAACAGCTTTTTGCTGTAAACTTGGTTTGTTGCTAGAATCAAAACTTACTAAAATCTCTCCCGTTGCTCCTGGTGCTATTGGCACGTTCTTAGGATATTGTGGGACTGTACAACCACAACTTCCTCGAGCATCAACTATTAGAAGATCACTTTTTCCAGTATTTGTAAAAGAAAAAGTTGTTGTAACTATATCTCCTTCATTTATATTACCAAAGTCATGTGACAACTTATCAAAAGTCATGACTGGAGAATTTGAGGTGTTTGCCTGAGCTTGGGCTTCAACAGCTTGGACATTATCTTGATTAATTTTTTTTGCTGCACTTTCACCACAAGAAGTAGTGATAAAAGATATAGCTAAAATTGTGTAAAAAATATTTTTCATGAATTATAAATTAAGAATTTCTAATTCAAAAGTAAATAAAATTCCTTACAATAAACCTCTACCACTCTTGTTTAATCTCCCCTTTTGTTCAAAATCTTTAGAAATGTTGTCAAGCACACCATTAATAAAAATATTACTCTTTGGGGTTGAATAATCTTTTGCAATTTCTAAATATTCATTTATTGTAACTCTTATAGGTATTTGCTCAAAATATAAAAGTTCAGAAATAGCCATTTTTAATAAAATATAATCTATATCTGCAATTCTATCAGATTCCCAATTGGGTGTTTTACCTGTTATTTCAGACTCTAATAAATCACTTTTAGAAATTACTTTATTTAATAACTCAACACCAAAAAGGGTTTCCTCTGATTTTAGGTTAAAAACAGGAAAATCAATATTTTTTGGATTTTCAATATCTAAAAGTTTAGTTTGTTTAACAATGTGTGTGTTAATGACAGGGAAATCATCAATCCATGTCAGTTGTTTATCCTCTAAATAGTCATACAGCATATCTGATCGAGCAATGCACTCTTTATAAAAATTAATATAAAATAGAGTGTCATTTTCATTATTTAAGCCAGGCGAATAGTCTGAAAAAATTGGATTAGTTGTTAAATCAATATAAAATTTGTTTATATATTCCGAATCTAACTCCCAATTATTTATTTTTCTCTTTTTAACATAATCAGATATGTTTTTATGCTCATAGAAAAATTTGAAATAAGGATTTTTGATTATTTTTTCTGCAAATGAATCCGATAATTCGTATTGAAGCTTTTTTTCAAGTTGAATTTTATTTTGAGCCAAAGCATAAATATGTTTGAAAATAGATATTAATAAATAATAAAGGTCAAAAGACTTTTTTACACTTTCAATAAAAAAATCTACTTGATCGTTTAGATTTTGTTTTCCTTCATGAGAGAGCGAATATAAAGATTGCATTACCTTTATGCGAATATGTCTTCTAGTTAACATTTATGTAAAGAACGTTTAGATATCGAAATTAATTCTTTTTTATTATAAATTATCCTTTGATTAGGGAAATTAATTTATCGAAAACTTCATTAGTAGAAGAGTTAGAGGTGTCAACTATAATTGCGTCTTGTGCTGGCTCAAGCGGAGAAGTTAATCTAGATGTATCATCAAAATCTCTCGATCTAACGTTTTTTAATACTGTTGAAAAGTCAATGCTTTCATTATTAAGTTTTAGCTCTTCATATCTACGTTTAGCCCTAACCTCAAGAGAAGCAGTTAAAAAGAACTTGATTTCAGCATCAGGAAAAACAACAGTTCCAATATCACGACCATCCATTACAATATTATTTTTTAATCCGATTTGTCTTTGTTTTGCAACCAAAAATGATCTAATCTCTGGAATTGCAGCAATTTTACTTACATTATCTGCGACATCCATTTTTCTTATAAAATCTTCAACATCATTACCATTTAATGTAGTTATTTGAGAATTATTTAACGTTTTAAATTGAATATCGATATTCTTAAGATTCTCTAATATAGAATTTAAGTTGATTAATTCATTTATCCATCCATTAATGAGGCAATAGTGAGTAACTGCACGATACATAGCACCTGAATCTATATATTTATAACCCAAATATTTTGCAATTTTTTTAGCCTGTGTACTTTTACCAGTAGCTGCACATCCATCAATTGCAATTATTTTTTTCATTTTTTTATTCTAAACAGTTTTTTAGCATTAGCAACATTTTTATCCGTAATTGCAATAGATAAAACATCACTCATTTCATTAACATAATGAAACTTCAAACCTTTTAAATAGCTTGGCTTAATTTCATCAATATCCTTTTTATTTTGTTCACACAAAATTATTTCTTTTATTTTTGATCGTTTAGCTGCTAATATTTTTTCTTTTATTCCTCCTACAGGTAAAACTTTACCTCTAAGTGTTATTTCTCCAGTCATTGCTAGATTTTTCTTAACTCTCTTTTGAGTAAATAAAGACATTAGAGAGGTTAACATAGTAATTCCTGCGCTTGGCCCATCTTTTGGGGTTGCTCCCTCTGGAACATGGATATGAATATTATATTTATCAAAAGGAAATTGGTCAATTCCAAGCCTTTTGGAATTTGATTTTAAATATTCCAAAGCAATTGTGGAAGACTCCTTCATTACTTTGCCCAAATTTCCTGTTATTCCAAGATTTCCTTTACCTTTTGAAATTGAAGATTCAATAAAAAGAATATCTCCACCAACTACAGTCCAAGCTAGTCCAGTCACAACTCCTGCTACATGATTATTCTCAGCCAGATCACGGTTTACTTTAATTGGGCCCAATATATCTGAAAGATCATTTAAACTAGGTGAAACTTTATAATTTTCTTCTAAAGCAATTGATTTTGCCACAAACCTGGTCATTTTTGCCATTTGTTTATCTAACCCCCTTACTCCTGATTCTCTGGTGTAACCCTCTACTATTTTTAAAATAATTGATTTTTTTAAATTCAAATGATTTTTGCTTAAACCATGCTCTTTTAATTGTTTTGGTAAAAGATGCTTGTAAGCTATCTCTACTTTTTCTTCTATTGTATAACCACTCACATTTATAATCTCCATGCGATCTCTAAGAGCTGGATGAATATACGCCATACTGTTTGCTGTAGCAACAAACATAACTTTTGATAAATCATATCCCATTTCTAGAAAATTATCATAAAATGAATTGTTTTGTTCGGGATCTAAAACTTCTAATAGAGCTGCAGATGGATCTCCTTGAGACCCCTGAGTTAATTTATCAATTTCATCTAAGACAAAAACCGGGTTAGATTTTTTTGCTTTTTTTAAACTCTGAATTATCCTTCCTGGCATAGCACCTATATATGTTTTTCTGTGCCCTCTGATTTCTGATTCATCTCGCATCCCACCTAATGAGATTCTAACATAGGATCTTCCTAAAGATTCTGCAATTGACTTTCCTAATGAAGTTTTACCTACTCCTGGAGGTCCAAAAAGACATAAAATAGGAGATTTCATGTCATTTCTTAATTTAAGAACAGCTAAATATTCTATAATTCTCTTTTTTACTTCATCTAGTCCATAATGATCTCTATCTAAAATCTTTTGTGCTTTTTTTAGATCAAATTTATCTTTTGAATACTCATCCCATGGCAAATCTAAAATCAATTCTAAATAATTTCTCTGAACTGAATACTCAGCAACTTGAGGATTCATTCTTTGTAATTTTCCCCACTCTTTATTAAAGTGATCATTTACTTCCTTAGTCCATTGTTTTGTCTTGGATCGCTCTTTTAGTTCATCTACTTCCTCCTCATACGATATTCCTCCTAGTTCCTCTTGGATAGTTTTTAATTGTTGATTTAAATAATATTCTCTTTGTTGTTGGTCCATATCTATACGGACCCTAGATCTAATATCATTTTTTAATGCCAGTTTCTGATATTCTATATTCATGAATTTCAAACATAAAAGAGCTCTTTCCTTTAGACTAGTTAATGATAATATTTCTTGCTTATCACTTACTGAAAGATTCATATTGGAAGAAACAAAGCTTATTAAAAATGAATTGCTATTGATGTTTTTAATTGCAAATGATGCCTCTGAGGGAATATTTGAATTTTCTTGAATAATTTGAAGAGCTAGATCACGAATAGAGTCAACAACAGCTGTAAATTCTTTATTATCAGAGCCAACCGAGAGATCTTCTACAGGTTTTATTTTTGCTTTTAAATAAGGTTTATCAGTAATTATTTCCTCAATTTTAAATCTTTTTTTACCCTGTATAATAACAGTTGTATTCCCATCTGGCATTTTTAATACTCTTAAAATTTGAGCTACAGTTCCCAGGTTATAAATATCTTTTAATTCAGGGTTTTCTATAGATTCATTTTTTTGAGCAACTACACCAATAACCTTATCACTTTTATTAGCATCTTTAATTAATTCAATTGACTTATCTCTACTCGCAGTAATTGGAATTACAACACCAGGAAACAACACAGTATTTCGTATAGGTAAAATAGGAATTGACTTGGGTAGAGCTTCTTTATTTAATGCTTCTTCATCCTCAGAAGTCATTAATGGAATTAAGTCGGCCTCTGCTTCAATTTCACGAAGAGAAAGTCTGTCAAAACTAGTATAAGGTGATTTTGCCATATTAATTTAGTGCCAATGTGTCATTTAAATTACAAATTATAATAGACCAACTCTAAACGATTGATGCTAGAAGGTGATCTATTTAATATAATTTCAATAGTTGTGCCAAGAAGGTGAATTAATCAACTTTTATAATATATATATAATTAATCTTGTAGTTTAGGAACTCTTAAAAGCAAAATTACTCCGGCAATAAAAAATACTGCAAAAAATAATACGCTATTTCTCATACTTCCAGTTATTTGGTCAATAGTTCCAAACAAAATCATTCCAATTATTATAGCAACTTTTTCAGTTACTGAATAGAAACTAAAAAATGATGCAGTATCTTTAGTAGAAGGAATAAATCTAGAATAAGTGGATCTAGAAAGTGATTGCAAGCCACCCATAACCAAACCAACAAAACCCGCTATTAAATAAAACTCAAGAGGTGTGTGAATATAAAAAGCTCTAATACATAGAAGTGCCCAGATTATATTAATAACAACTAAAACTGGAAGATTTCCAAAACGCTCAGATGCTCTAGCTGTTATTATCGCTCCGAATATTGCAACAATTTGAATTAACAATATACTAACGATTAACCCTACAGTTTTTTCGGTAGAATTAGACCATTGGATCTCTGCTTCGCCAAAATAAGTAGCAATTAATAAAACAGTCTGAAGAGACATGCTATAAAGAAAAAAAGCTATTAAAAAACGCTTCAACCGAAGATTATTTATTAATTGATCTAAAACTATCTTCAATTCTTTGAACCCATTCCAAAAAACATCTTTAGTTATTTTATTATTATGATTACCCTTAGGTAGATAAAAAAATGAAATCTGACTAAAAAGTGCCCACCATATACCAACAGAAATAAAAGAATATTTCATTGCAATCATTGAAGCTTCACTTTTAGTACCTGTTATGCCATAAAATTCAGGTTTCATAACCATAGATAAATTAAAAAGTAATAAAATAACACTGCCTATATAACCCATTGAATATCCTCTAGCACTAGCTCTATTTTGTTGATCGGGATATGCTATGTCAGGTAAATATGAATTATAAAAAGTCAAACTTGACCAAAAACCAATTAAGGTTAAAAAATAAAAAGTTAGACCCATATATATGGTATTCAATTCAAACCAATACAAGCCTATGCAAGACATAGATCCTAAAAAAACAAAAAACCTCATGAATTTTTTCTTATCACCAATATAATCGGCAATCCCAGAAAGAAGAGGGGTGATAACTGAAATTACTATGAATGCAAATGCAGTTATAAAACTGATCATAGCTGTATATTTAATTGGAGATCCAAGAAAACTTATAGTTTTAATTTCACTAAATAATGAACCATAATATATTGGAAAAATTGCAGAAGATATCACAAGAGGATAAACTGAGTTAGCCCAATCAAAGGATGCCCAAGCATTTATAAGTTTTTTACTTCCTTTTTCTAACGGAATTGTTTTATAAAACATATTTAGTTAATCGTTTTTTACAAAGTAATAATTTAAAATTAAGGATAAAGCCTAATGCATTTATATTAGTTTCTATAAATATTAAAAAAAATTTAATTAAATGGCTGTAAAAATTATGATATAGAGTAATTTTAAAAAAAAAACGTGAGAAAATACTTTATCATTTTTGTTTCACTTTTAACTGTTAGCTGTAATTCTCAAACCTCTGCTAAAAAAAGTAACAATTCTTTAAGTGTTAAATATAAAATCAACAAATCTGATGAACAATGGGAAAGTGAATTAACTTCACTTCAGTATTATGTTCTAAGGCAGGCTGGAACAGAAAGAGCGTTTTCAGGAGAGTACGATAAAAACTATGATAAAGGGTTATACGTTTGTGCTGCATGTCAGGCCCCTTTATATGAATCAAACTATAAATATGATTCAAGATCTGGATGGCCCAGTTTTGATCGAGGCATAAATGAAAATATAAAATTTGACTTTGATTACAAGCTAGGTTATCAAAGATCAGAACTAAAATGTTCATCGTGCGGAGGACACCTAGGACATCTTTTTAATGATGGACCCAAAGACACCACTGGAGAAAGACATTGTATAAATTCAGCAGCATTAGTTTTTATTCCAAAAAATGATTAATAAAAAGTATCCTTTTAATAAAAGTGATAAAGAGTGGAGAAAAATACTATCTCTTGAGGAATACCATATAATGAGAGAAAAAGGAACTGAAAAGCCATTTAGTGGAAAATACAACACCCATTTTGAGCATGGAATTTATTTATGTAAAAGCTGTAAACAAGAATTATATAAAAGCAACTCTAAATTCAAAAGCAGTTGCGGATGGCCTAGTTATGAAAACTCTATACCTAATTCAATTGAGTATAAAAAAGACATAACACACGGCATGATTCGAACTGAAATCCTTTGTTCAAAATGTGGATCACATCAAGGACATGTTTTTGATGATGGGTCAATAAAATCAGGTAAAAGATATTGCGTTAATTCAGCTAGTATAGAATTTAAGCCTAATTAAATACTCATATAAAATAAGCAGTTTTTAATTACATTTGTAATACAAAAATTAAGATATGAAATCATACGACGTAATAGTATTAGGAAGTGGTCCTGGGGGTTATGTAGCTGCAATTAGAGCATCACAACTTGGTTTTAAAACTGCTATTATTGAAAAAGAAAAACTCGGTGGAGTTTGTTTAAACTGGGGATGTATACCAACAAAAGCTTTAATTAAATCTGCACAAGTTTTTGACTATTTAAAACATGCGGAAGACTACGGGTTAACTGTTAAGGATTATGATAAAGATTTTGATGCGGTGGTTAACAGAAGTCGAAATGTTGCGTCTGGGATGAGTAAGGGTGTTGATTTCTTAATGAAAAAGAATAAAATTGATGTCATTGAAGGTTATGGAAAAGTAAAATCAGGAAAAAAAGTTTCTGTGGAAAAAGAAAATGGAAAAATTACTGATCTTCAAGCAACTAATATAATAATTGCC
>Ga0114993_10007564_pt1 | contig 10019 bp, 6 predicted proteins | sample ArcticOcean_MG_C_FD_87042 | JGI IMG/M metagenome (GOLD analysis project Ga0114993, IMG submission 87042) | Marine microbial communities from western Arctic Ocean - ArcticOcean_MG_CB2_150 | ecosystem: Environmental > Aquatic > Marine > Oceanic | place: Arctic Ocean: Canada Basin | collected...
GAAGGCGTAGAAATAAAACAAGAAACGCAAACAATGGCGACTATTACGATTCAGAACTTCTATAAGTTGTACGACAAACTTGCTGGTATGACTGGTACCGCGGATACCGAAGCAACAGAATTCTATGAAATCTACGGTCTCGACGTGCTTGTGATTCCAACGAATGTTCCAGTTATTCGCGATGATCACAACGACCTAGTATTCACGACAGCAAAAGATAAAGTTAACGCAGCCGTTGAAGAAATTTATTCGATGTACCGCGTGGGTCGCCCAACACTTGCAGGAACAACGAGTGTTGAAAAGTCGAAAGAATTAAGCGGCATTCTTAATAATCGGTACAAGATCTCTCACGAAGTACTCAATGCAGAGCAGCACGAACGAGAATCAGAAATCGTAAAGTTTGCGGGTGAACTTGGTTCCGTAACCGTTGCGACCAATATGGCTGGTCGTGGTACGGACATAAAATTGGCATACTTTACGCCTGCCGAGTTAATGGAACACTGGAAGCGAACCGATCTTTGCCCGCGAGATGTCACTGCAGAGATGGACATTGAAGAAGTTAAAACGAAAATATATCGACATATTGCACCAAAAGAACTTGGGCTTCGTAAAGCGGACGTTGAAGCGATGAGTGATATAGATATTCGGCGTAAATTACTTGAGCATTGGTGGGCGACGTGTTGTTGGTGGGTCGATGGCGAGAAAGCATCGACAATGAAAGAAGATAAACTCATTGTTGAGCTCGACCGAAGTGGTGCATGTTTGTTGCACAAATTACGATACTTTGAGGGGGTCGAAGATATGGGTGGTCTTCACGTGATTGCAACAGAAAGGCATGAAGCGCGTCGGATTGATAATCAGTTGCGGGGTCGGAGTGGTCGCCAAGGAGATAATGGTTCAACCAGATTCTTCTTGAGTTTGGAAGATGACTTGATGAAAATGTTTGCTGGTCCAAGAACGCTCCAGTTGTTAAGCAAGATGGGCATGAAGGAAGGTGTTGCGATTGAGCATAACATGCTTACAAAAGCACTAACTAAGGTACAGCGAAAAGTTGAAGAGCGTAACTTCCTTGTCAGGAAAAATATTCTTGAGTATGACGAAGTAATGGACCATCAGCGGCACGTTTTTTATGATTTGCGTCAACAAGTCCTCGAGGGTAGAGAAATTCGTGAACTCATTTTTGAATACATCGAAAAAGCTGTGAGTGAATCAGTGTATAGCTATCTTGACCCAACATATTCAGCAAGTTGTATGACGGAATGGATCAGAGAGAATTTGAATATTGGCATTGAGCCGGATCGAATTGTCGGTAAAGATCGTGAAGATCTTCATAAATTGATTATTCGCGATTCGCTAGAAGAGTCGGTTGAGCTTATTCGTGTCACTATTGGCGAGTATCTACCAGACACGATTGATCTCGGTGAAGGTAAGGTTGCTGAGCGAGATGAATCGACTTGGGATTATCAAGGTGCGGTACATTGGGCTACTGAGGCGTGGAATTCTGACTTGGCAATAGCGGAAGCGACAGAATTGTCACGCGAAGAAATTGTTGAGCGAATTGAAAAATCTGCAGCAGACAAAATCCATTCAATTGATTTGTCTCCGCTAGATCCATACCTAGTTCCCAAACATGCGCAAGAAGAATTGGCGACCTGGGCGAAAGCAAAATTTGAAATTCCTTGCGAGTCTAAAGATTTTGATGATCTTGAATCAGCTGAATCGGTTGAGCTTGTTATGGATAGGGCAATGGAAGTGTATTCCAAACGTGAGCGTGAGTACCCAATAGAATTTATGATTGACATGACGACTGTCCGCATGCAACAAGATCCTGCAAAAGCTATCGAAGGTTTTTGTAACTGGGTAAAACTAAAATATGAACTGGATTGGACTCCTCAGACGTTGCCCTCACCAAATCCAGAGGATCTAAAAAAGTTTCTTTTAGAAGAAGCAGACAGGTGGGATGATGATCGATATGAACGTCGAGCTCAACGAATTGTTGAGGAAAGTGATGGGGACGTTGATGCATGGTTACGAGAAAACTGGAACTTTGCGTTATCTGATCAAGAGAAGGAACGTTCGTCAGAAGATCCAATGGCAGTTGCAACCGAAAAAATAAAGCAAGTCCAACGCGCTGAGTTGGCACAACTTGAACGAAATGTTCTCTTGCAGATATTTGATGGGGTTTGGAAAGATCATTTGTATCAAATGGACCAGGCAAAAGAATCAATTGGCTTTAGGTCATTTAGCCAACTCGACCCTCGTATTGAATACAAACGAGAGGGTGCTCAATTGTTTGAAGAAATGTTTGAGCATATCCAAGATCGTGTAAGTGACTTGGTCTTTAAGGCGAAAATGCAGGTAAGTATGCCACCACAAGCACAACAAGAACAACAGCAGCAACAGGCGAAGCAACAATCTAAAGAACAACCTCGAAAACAGGCCGCCCCAGCACGACCAGATCCAGCCGAACAATCCGTTCGAGCAGCATCAGCGGCTGCGAAATCTTCGGGTGGTGGAACGATGACTGTTGGCAGAAACGAACCTTGCCCCTGCGGTAGCGGCAAAAAGTATAAGAAGTGCTGCGGTAAGAAATAAGCAACGACCGTAAACGACCCGCGGGGTCGTTTACGGAATGGATTTTGGTCTGTCTGAAAACGCCCAAGTGAGAAGCACAACGACGGGTAATATCGAAAGCCATGCTTGGTCACCGATATATCCGAATTCAAGAAGTGGCATAGAAAGTAAGGCAACAAGCACAAAGATGGCGACTCGAATAGGAGTGAATGTTTTCCCCGTAAGCATAAATGTGGCGACGAGTCCTGGAAAGACTAATCCGTAAAACACGAAGAATCGTAAGTAATCATTTTGAGCTTCTGGATACCAATTGCCTGCAGGCGACGAGCTTCCGAATCTGTGTGCGAGTACAACAGCAATAAAACATGCGATTGATGTACATACAACGAAGGTTGTTTTTTGCTTCCCAAGTTCAATTCGAATGCCTTCTTTTATATGCACACTAATTGTGAAAATGGATTGCAGGAGAAGGTGTATTCCAAGCAAAACTGAAATTGTCGTGAGGATCGTGCCTTGGTAAAGACATGTGACGCCAATCATCATCGCAAAAGTAACACCAAAGACACCAAACGCATGCTTGCTTGGCGAGCATTGAAGTGCTCGATGAAATGTTGGATCAAGGTAGGGGCACAAGAAGAATCCGAATGTTGTAATTGGAAGTAGCCAAACAGCATCTTGCCAAGGGTGTTCTCCTTGCGAAACTGCTTCGAAGGGAAGGAGCGAAATGCCCGCAAAAATCGAGAACATCCACAAGAATCCTGCAAGTATTGGCCAAACTTTCGTGGGTAGGAATGCGAGACATGCGCTAACGGCGAGAATACAAAATGGAAGCCAAATTGATATTCCAATGTAAAAGTCATTCATGTAAACGTTTGCAATCATCGCAATGAAAAATGCGTGAAACGCAATAGTCACAATTGCAAAAAGCGAAATTGCAGTTTTGTATTTTTCTACTAGCGCTCTTGAACGCTCTGGAGTTTTTACTACGTACCCAAAAGCAGCGCAGCCGATGACATTTGGTACAGAAAAAATGACGAATCCAAGCCAGCCGTATCGGTGCATGAGAATGACAGGTAAGAACATACCAATACACCAAGTCCAGCTGCATGAAAGATAGAGTCCCCACCCGATAGTTTTTAAAGCATTCACTTTTGGTCGCGGGCTTTTCTTCTTGCTGCCCGTTCCTTAATCATAGATTTGGGGGTGCAGTGGAACGTTATGTCGCATCGACCCACTCGAACTTCGCGTCCTCGTTTATGGAGCGTTTGTGTGATGTCCATAATAAACTCAATGTTAAATTCTTTCCGAGTGCTCATCTGGTCACTGAGTTCAGTGCCAACATGCTCTGCATCCCGAACGTTATAGATTGCAGGGCCGTAACATGGGCGTAAAAATTTGTATGTCATGTTTTTACAAACTACTGCATAATCACTTCCGCAATGTTTGAATAGAAACATTCCTGCTGCAACTTCGCTGTTTCCAAGTAAGGAGGCGCCTGCCATTGCGTTGTAGAAATTACGATTCGATCGCTTGAATGGAAGTACCGCTGTAAAACGGTCTTGTGAAATGCGGCGCATTGAAATGCCGCTCCTAAACGCAAAAGGAAGCCAAATGAGTGAACAGACACGATGCCAGAAATTATTTTTGGTGCTGAGCCTAGTGATAAAGGCTTCGGTACGTTCCCAGAACGTTAACTGTTCCCCAGACTGCAATTGTGAATCTGGTGGTTCAACCGGGGGTTGCTCGGTTTGGTTGGGCGATGCTGGTGGTTGAGATTTGGTCGAAGTAATGCTCATTGTGTTGTGCCGAGATTGACTGTGTATTCTATGCTATCGAGCATGAACAGTCGACACCTAGCATTATGTAGTTGGAGTTTGAAGCCTGAAAACCCTCTTGGTTTGGTCTCAGCGTGCCAATCGTGTGAAATTCAGAATATCCAACTTGCATTGTTGCCACTGGTCCATGATTCGCGGTGGAAACATTGTGCCGAGTTGCTCGAAGAAGCGAATATTAGGGTTATTAGCGGCATGCTTGAGGCATCTGGTGAGGACTACACCTCCCTTGAATCCATCGCTCTCACAGGTGGATTGCGACAAGATGAAATGTGGCCGTCAACGATTGATAATGCAAAAAGGGCTGGGGATGTTGCCGCAGCGATGGAAGTATCGCTGGTGACGTTTCATGCGGGTTTCATTCCCGAAGAATCATGTGGAGAGCGATCGAAGATGCTCGACCATTTGCATGAAATGACGGAGGAATTTGTAGACCGCGGCGTTTCGCTTGCTCTTGAAACCGGTCAAGAACGAGCAGCCAATGTGGTGAGTGTACTGCAGGAAATATCGATGCCACAATTAGGTGTTAATTTTGATCCTGCAAATATGATTTTGTATGGGAAGGGCGATCCGATTGAAGCAATGAAAACGTTGCAGCCCTGGGTGAAACAAGTGCACATTAAAGATGCAAAGCACACTGCAGTGCACGGAACATGGGGAACTGAAGTTGCAGCAGGCGAAGGCGATGTTGATTGGGAAACATTTTTAAAACTTGTTCCAGAAGATGTTACGCTTGTGATTGAACGTGAAGGTGGTGACAATCGAATTGACGATATTTTGCAAGCAAAGACAATGCTTCAGGCGCTTGGCGCATGCTGAAATTACTTGTAGTACTAAGTTGTCTTTGTGGGTGTGCAGTAAAGCAACAAACATTTACAGGTGGCGCCGTTGCCGCTGATCATTATCTTGCATCTCAAGCTGGAGTTGAAATTCTTGCACAAGGCGGTAACGCGGTCGATGCCGCAGTTGCAACAAGTTTTGCGCTGAGTGTTGTTCGACCTTTTTCTTGCGGTATTGGCGGTGGCGGATTTATGCTCATCGATTCGCCAACGATGGAACCCGTTGCATTGAACTATCGCGAAACAGCCCCCCAATCGGTTGTTCCAGATTTTTTCAAAACGAACAGCAGTCGTTTTGGTGGGACTGCAGTTGGTGTTCCAGGAACGGTTGCCGGCTTACTTGCAGCGCATGAACGGTATGGAACACTAAGCCGTCAACAAGTGCTTGCTCCAGCAATTCGCTTAGCAAAGAGCACTATCAAAATAGATTCAGCATTTGAGAATGCTGTTAAATCAGCAACTCGAGCAATCGGAACATTGCCAAAAAAAGAGCATGCCAAATATGCAAAAGCGTTGCAATCAATAACTATTCAATTTGTAGAGTTGAACTCAGGTCAGGAATTTCCGCTTCAGCTAATCGCTCAAGAGGGTGCAGCTGGTTTTTACGAAGGCGATATTGCACAACGCATTGTTCGTGCAACGGATGGGCACATCACGCTCGACGATTTGAAAGCGTACGAACCGAGGTGGGAAACGCCACTGCAAATTGATATCGGCGATGGCAATACGCTTGTATCAATGCCACCACCAAGTAGCGGCGGTGTTGCGATTGCACAGATTCTAGGATTACTTTCTCGTCTTGATGCAAAACAATACGGCGCTTCAATTGAATTTTCGCAGTTGCTTGTTGAATCGATGAAGCATGCGTTTGCAGATCGCGCAGAACATTTGGCGGACGCTGCGTTTGTGGATGTGCCTGTTCATGCATTACTTGATGCTAGGTATCTCGATGAACTTGCATCGAGAATTGTGCTTGGCGAAACCCGAGAAACGTATTCGTATGGCTCAATTTCGCCACCGCCCGACGACGATGGGACAAGCCATCTCTGTGTTGTAGATAAAGATGGCATGATGGTTTCTGCAACTGAAACGATTAACACCAGTTTTGGTTCACTCGTCTATTCTCCAGTGTTAGGTTTTATGTTGAACAACGAGATGGATGATTTTTCTTCGCCAAGTGGTGCGAACGTCTATGGTCTACAGCAATCGGACAAAAACTTGCCCGAACCTGGAAAGCGCCCGCTTTCAAGTATGTCTCCAACGATTGTGGAACGTGATGGCGTACCCGTTTTAGCTCTTGGCGCTTCCGGTGGCCCAAGAATTATTTCAAGCGTCGTACAAGTCTTGCTTGCTTTACTTTGGTTTGGCGACGAGCCAATTGAGGCTCTACAACGCGCAAGAGTACATCACCAATGGCTGCCCGATAGGGTCTATGTTGAGGAAGCGTATCGTGATGACGAACTGGAATTCTATTTTAAGAAAATTGGTTACGAAGTGAATCCTCGTTCAAATATCGGCGTCGTGCAAGTACTTCAAATGGAAGATGGCTTCATGAAACCGGCGAGCGATCCTCGAAAGGGCGGAAAACCATCCGGGATAAAGTGACTGTCCCTTTGAAACGGGAAGGTGCTTGGAAATAAAAAAGACCTCGCCGCTGGCGAGGTCTTTTTATGAATTTTTGAATGGCTTTAGCTACCCAAGGTATACCGCGTAAATGCAGTTATGGTTGTTCCATCTGCGAGCAGTTCCTGGATTGCTTTGGATTCATCGAGCACGTACTTTTGTGCTAGTAGAGTATTTTCTTGCAAGTGCTTTCGGACTTTGCCTTCAGACATTTTTTCAGCAATTTCTTCGTTCTTGCCAGCATCTTTCGCTTCTTGAATTGCATCTGCACGAATTTGTTCAATTTTTTCAGCGGGAACATCATCCGCTGAAATACCCATTGGATCGTGGAACACGATATGTTGGCAGATGCCTTTGACCGTTGCATCATCCATGTCACCTTCGTACTGAAGAAGACAAGCGCGTTTGCCATCGTGGTGGATGTATTGTCCATACTTGCCACCGCTGTACTTAAAACCACGAGCAAAGTTCGTGTTTTCGCCTGTTGTGATTCGTAAATCATCAACTAACGTCAACATGCCATCGATAGCGCTTACGTCACCATCGTTTTGATCGAGTGCAAGTGCAGTAATTTTTTCAACTGCTTCAACGAAGTTTTCATTGCGAGCAGTGAAGTCAGTCTCAGTTCGTACTTCAACGATGACGGCACAACAGTCTTTTGTAGCAACACAGATTTTACCTTCGCCAGTTGTTCGCTCTGTGCGGGTGTCCATCTTGCCTTTTTTTGTTTCGCGCAACCACTCTTCAGCCGCGGTAGGATCACCGTTTGTTTCGGTGAGTGCTTTTTTACAGTCCATCATGCCAAGGCCAGTCTTTTGACGAAGGCCCATGACGTCTTTTGCGGTAAAACTCATAGTTGTTTCTCCAATAGTTTTACAGTGTTTATGATTTGTCAGCGTCGTTCGCTGGTTTCGTTTCTTCTTGTGCTACTGCTGTTGTAGCGCCATCAACTTCTTGTGCAGGTGCTTCCTCGTCTGCTTTAAACGAGGCGCGGGTTGACCGTTGTCGTTTTTCTTCTTGGTTTGCTGCAGCGCGTGCTTCATCGTCCGATTTCTTTTCAGCAGCGGCAGCTTTTGCACGGCGTCCTTCTAGTCCAGCGTTTACGGCTTCCATAAGGTCAGCAATTACAACTTCAATCGAGCGAAGCGAGTCATCGTTACCCGGAATAGGGACGTCAACTAGTTGTGGATCGCCGTCCGTGTCAACGAGAGCAATGGTTGGAATACGAAGTGCTTTCGCTTCACTCAACGCGTTAGTCTCATTGTTTGCATCTATAACGACCATGGCGCCCGGCAATGTACTCATGTTGCGAATGCCATCAAGGTTTCGGGTAATTTTTGCTTTTTCTCGCATAAGTTGCGAGGTCATTTTCTTTGAATAGGTTTCGATTTCACCAGACTCAACAAGGCGTTCGAGTTCATTGAGTCGCTTGAGGCGGGAACGGATAGTGGCGAAATTTGTGAGTGTGCCACCAAGCCATCGTTCGGTTACCCATGGCATGCCAGCTTCGCTTGCATATTTTTGAATAGCAGATTGCGCTTGTCGTTTCGTGCCAACAAACACAACGTCTTTACCGCTAGCAACTGTGTCTTTAATAAACTTCTTTGCTCGAAGTAAACCTTTAACAGTTTCTCGAATGTCAATAATATGAAGACCGTTTCGAACACCCCAGATATACGGTTTCATTTTTGGGTTCCAACTCGATCGGCGTTGACCGAAGTGGATGCCAGCTTCAAGTAGATTGCTGACAATGTCGTTTTTTGATTCGCTCATGAATCGTTCCTTTGCAGCGACACCGGCAAGATGCGTGGGCGACATCTGCACAAGGGCGCTTCATGTTTGTAACCGAGTGTGGTTACGGTTGAAGTTACTACCTGCGGCGAGCCCACCTCGCCTGCGGTAGTTGCTCAAAAAAGAGCTGAACGTGCAATTTTATACTAATTCAGGCGGTGTTGCAACGGTTTTGCCGATCGCCGAGTGCCTGATATGCGAGGTTTCCGCCACACATGGTCGCAATTGCTTTTCCTTTGACCTTCCAGCCGTCAAAAGGGCAATTTCGTGCTGTTGAGGCAAAGGTTCTGGTATCGATTGTCCAATCGAAATTTGGATCAATAATCGTGATATCAGCCCGGTTTCCCAATGCTAACACACCTAATTCTGGTCGGTTGATGAGGGATGCGGGATTGCTTGTCATCATAAGAAGCATCTTGGGCCAATCGAGAACGCCATCGTCAATAAGTGCTTTGGCGTAAAGGGCGAGGGCGCAATCCAAGCCGACGATACCGAAAGATGCCTCGGAAAAGGTTATGTCTTTGGTATGCATGGGGTGAGGAGCATGGTCAGTGGCAAGGATTTCAATCGTGCCATCTGCAATGCCCTCTTTAATGAGATCGATGTCGCGTTGTTCACGAAGCGGGGGATTCATCTTTGCCATGGTCCCAAGGTCACGGCAGGCTCCATCCGTCAGGAGAAGATGGTGCGGAGATGCTTCCCCTGAAATAAGCTGGTTGGCGGCCTTTGCTTTACGAATCAAATCAACGCTACCGCCACTACTCAAATGTTGTGCGTGCCACTTTGCGCCGATGGACTCATTCAGTCGTATATCGCGTGCAATGATTGATTCTTCAGCAGATCGTGGCCACGGTCCGTAGCCGAGTCCACGTTGTACTTCGCCTTCGTTCATAACGCCACCGATTGTTGTTTTTGGATCTTGGCAATGTTGCATGAATGGTACATTGTTCGCTGCGCATTCTTTGAGAACCGCGGACATCATTGCGTCGTCTTCAACAACATCGCCGTCGTCTGTAATTGCGATTGCACCAGCAGAAACCATTGCTTGAATCGGCGCGAGGGTTTCGCCGCGCCGTCCGATGGTAGCGCACGCAGTAGGAAATACATGGCATCGGTTGAGCCGTTGAGAAATTTCAATAGCAGTTTGAACCATCTCGGGGGTGTCGATGGCTGGGGTGGTATTTGGCATGGTGCACACAGTTGTAAAACCACCAGCTACTGCGGAGGCAATGCCAGACGCCGTGGTTTCTTCATGTTTCCCACTACTTGGTTCACGAAAGTGCACGTGAATATCAATGAGACCTGGAGAGACAATGCACCCTTGGCAATCAATGATCTCACAATCATGTTCGCCGATGGC
>Ga0114993_10007566_pt1 | contig 10015 bp, 7 predicted proteins | sample ArcticOcean_MG_C_FD_87042 | JGI IMG/M metagenome (GOLD analysis project Ga0114993, IMG submission 87042) | Marine microbial communities from western Arctic Ocean - ArcticOcean_MG_CB2_150 | ecosystem: Environmental > Aquatic > Marine > Oceanic | place: Arctic Ocean: Canada Basin | collected...
GAAGATCAAGACCTGGAATTCTCTGAAGAATTCGTCGAATCACTCGATGATAATGAATTTGATTTTAACGCGGAACTGGAACCCGTAGATCCAGATGCGGGTATAGATGAGGCTGTCCTGGCTGAAGTCGAAGAACTGGAAGCGGCCGGGGCAGATTTACCCTTCGAGATGGTCGACGATGACGTCCTGGTGGTCGATGAATCGATGTCTCTCCACAACGGTGTCCATATTTCTGACGACGCATCGGCAGAAATTGAGCGCAGCGCGAAGTTGGTGCGGCGCAGCGTCGGAGTTCTGGCGGACAGGTTGAATACTGTTCGTACGACTGTAGGTGCTTTGTGCGATGAGGGTGACAGTTTGAGGCGGGCGATCGAGGAGATAAAAGATCACGCCGAGCGCACGAGCCGATCGACGGATGAACGGTCGGAGCCCTTGCGTGATCTGATTGAAGATAGAGAACAGTCTACTGGACGCCGCGAGAAAGCAGCAGCCCTCGCCAGGGATCTGAAGAGTGGGCTCACCGACACTCAGTGGCTGGGTCAGTCCGTGGATCGATTGCGAGGATCAATTGAGCACCTCGTGGTTTCTTCCAAGATTGAACTCGCTCGCTTAGGTGATGAGACGGGAGGGGTTCGTGTTATCGTCGATGCAATCGGCGATTTGGGCGAAGAAGCACGACGGCTGGGTGAGTCGACGAACGGCCGTATTGGCGAATTGTCATCGCGGCTTGATGAGGTGATCGACCTGGCCAGGGATGGGAGTCGCCATTCCGCGGGCGGTGAGCGTCTCGAAGCTCGGGCGTACAGCGCACTGGCCCGGATTCAGGAAGGTCTGAGTGAGACGTCACAGCGCAATCATCTTCTCACGGAAATGGCGCAGGGGCAGACAGAGATTTCGCAGCACATCGCGAAGCAAATAAAGGAACTCGGTGAGCTCGAGGCGCTGACGTCGAAAGTTGTAACTGAGCAGGTCGAGATCGTCGGAGGATCTGAGAAAGTAGACTGATCACAAGATGACCGGCTCTCCCTTTTGCGTGTGATGCCTTGACAGCTCGATTCCAATTCGGTAAAGCTCGCGAAACAGTCTTGTCAGTTCTTTGGTAACGGGACGTATCAATCTTGAGAGTGGGGATACCGTGAAAAGACGAATCTTATTGAGTGTCGCCCTGGCGTTTGCCGCTGCGTGTGGAACGGCAACAACGGCCAAGGAAGTCGAGATCAAAACACCAACGCTCCAATGTGGAATGTGTGAACAGTCGGTTTCAAAGGCCGTAGAAAAGGTCGAGGGTGTTCATTCGGTTTCTGTGGATATGGAAACAAAAGTTGTGCGTGTGGCTTATGCCGAAGGTGCAACTGATGTGTCGAAGATAGAGTCCGCAATTTCAGGAGCCGGATATCAGGCAAACGACAGCAAAGCCGATCCGTCGGCTTACAAAAGCTTGCCCGATTGTTGTAAGATGCCGACGAAGACGCACTAACTCATATGTCGGCCGGCAGCGACGAGCTAACGGAAGCTCAGGAAGATATTCGCCAGATCGATGCGTTGCTTTCACGGTTTGAATCGGCAGTCATTCAGGGCGATCTTGACGCTCTTCGTGAGGTTTACTCTCCCGATGCCGTTAGTATCTTTACCGGGAAAGACGGCAGAGCTCGAGGTGCTGCAGACATACTGGACCTCTGGTCGCGGCATCTTGATACGTGGACGGATGTATCGATCGAGCGGTGCGATACCCTGGTCCGCATTCACGCTGATACTGCGTGGGCGACGTTTACCTGGAACGGATCCGGCGTTGCAGACGGCTCTCGGTATGAAGTCAAAGGAGAGCGATGGTCCGTGGTCGTTCTCTGTGAAGACGGGAACTGGCGATTCGCTCAAACACACGCGTCTCTTCCTTTTTCGGATTGGGCATCACTTAAGGCGCGCAGAAGTTGATTGGTACCCTGGTTAATGTCGTTGCGGTTTTGTGTGGTGGCTGGTTCGAAATGCTCGTGGTAGTCGTATCTCTTTAAGGGACTGGGGCATCTTACGCTCGTGATCGGAATGAAGATCTCACTGGAATCCCGGCACGTGCTCGTTCTCGTGTCGAGTGCTCTCCTGGTCCCACTGATTGGGGAGGTCATCGGAATCCAGCGAGCCCTGGATCGTGTTGATGACTGGGCAGTCCAGGTCAGCGTGGGGCGAGGGCGCTTTAGTGAAGCGTTTGTTCGAGTCTGGAGTTTTGCGTCGGGCCTATGACGGTCCTGGGCTCGATCCAGGATGGGCTGTCCGGTAATTATGAACTGCTCGCGGTGAAGTCGATGCTTGATGCCTTCTCCTCGCTCGCATTTGCTGCAACGCTGGGTGTTGTCGTAATGTTCTCCTGTGACCCTGTTGATCTTCCAGGGCGGCATAACATTCTGCGCGTCCGTTCTTGAGGGCAGGCTGAACGACCTCATGATTGCAAAGATGACTGTCTGAGGTGGACTGATGATTCTCGGCATCGGGCTTGTTCTGCTGGATGGTGCCAAACCGCGGGTTGCGAATTTCATTCCCTAGCTCGCCATCGCGCCTTTTATTGTGCGAGTCGTTTTGTACTAAGTCAGATGGAGATTCCGTATGCCGAGCGGTGCCTCACTGAATGTCAACAGCAATGGGCTTATCCCACGTGCCACCACGCCGCCGCTGATCAGTCCACGCCCACTCAAGTCCGATCCCAGCGGAACCTCAAACACGAATACAGCCGCAGGCGGTGATCTAATTGCAAGAGTTGTCGGACAGGCAAGTCAAGGAGTTGGAGGAAACATCGACGTAATCGCATAGTCTGGATGAACGTCGATCAACTACCCCTCCGAGGCCCAGGCCCCGGAGTTTTTTGTTTTTAGGGCGAGCGTGTGGCAAAACCAAGCAAAACCGTTCTGCAGTTTGGAACAGGGCGTTTTCTCAGATCTTTCGTCGATCTTTTTATCCACGAAGCGAATCGTTCATCAGAAACGGAGCTGGTCGTAATCGCTGTACAGTCCACGGGTTCCGAGAGAGCGCGAAAACTGTCTGACGGCCCGTTTCACGTGGCCATTCGTGGTGTTTCCAACGGCAAGATCGTCGATTCCGTGCAAACAGTTGAAGCAGTTCGGAGAGGTGTGTCTGCGGACGAAGACTGGGACGCAGTGATTCAGGCGGCTGAGGATGAGTCGCTGAGCATCATCGTGTCAAACACCACGGAGGCGGGACTGTCTCTTGATGCCATAGATAGCGTGTTGATGGGGGTGCCGAGTTCGTATCCAGCAAAACTTTTGGCGGCTCTTTTGGCGCGCTACGAGGCCGGTGGGGCCGGTCTGACGATTCTTCCGTGCGAACTGGTGGATCGCAATGCGCAGATTCTGAGAGACCTCGTGGTGGAGCAAGCCAATATCTGGGATGTGGATCGCGAAGCGATATCGTGGGTGCGTGAAGAAAACCGATGGTGCAATACGTTGGTCGATCGCATTGTCAGCGCGCCACCGGACGACCACCCGCTATACAAGTCGGATCCTCTTCTTTCTGTGGCAGAACCGTTTGCGTTCTGGGCGATCGAATCCGGAGATATATTGCCGTTCACTCATCCAGCGATCGAGTGCGTGGACGATGTGTCACCTTTTTCGCTCAGGAAAGTCAGAATCCTCAACGGCGCCCATACCGCTCTGGTCGAGAGGGCCGGAGAAAAGTTCGTTACGGTTCGTGAAGCGATGGCGCATCAGGAAACACGCGATTGGCTGGAGTCTCTCGTGACTGACGAGATCGTCCCATGCGTCGAAGATCGTGTGGACGGGGCCAGCCAGTTTGCCCGCGATGTGTTTGAACGGTTCGAGAATCCGTTCCTCGATCACCGACTGGCTGACATTGCCTTGCATCAGGCAGAGAAGGTCAAAGTCCGACTGCTCCCGACCTACAACGAATACCGTCAAAGGTTTGGGAAGCCTCCCACCTTACTGGGACAGGCTCTGGCTCAACATCTGTAACAACGAGGAATTGTGTGAAGTCAATAACCTTGAATGCGCCTGGTGATTTTGTCAGGACGACGTGCGACGACCCCGGACACCCGGGTCCAGGTGACGCCCGCGTCCGGATTCAGAAGATCGGGATATGCGGAACGGATCTTCACGCGTTTCGAGGGCGCCATCCGTTTTTCGAATACCCACGCATTTTGGGTCATGAATTAGGTGTTGTCGTCGAATCCGTCGGGCAGGGCGTGGCAAACCTCGGTGCCGGTGACCGATGCGCTGTCGAGCCCTATCTGAACTGTGGCGCCTGCGTTGCGTGTCGCGCCGGAAAGACGAATTGCTGTACCAGCTTGAAGTGCCTTGGTGTCCATACAGATGGCGGGATGCGAGAATCGATTATCGTGCCGGCCTCAAAGCTACACGCTTCCCAAAAACTTCAGACGCAGCAACTCGCCCTTGTGGAGACGCTCGGGATCGGCGCCCACGCGGTTGATCGCACGCAGCCGAACGCCGGGGAAAAGGTTCTGGTGATCGGTGCCGGTCCGATCGGGCTTTCGGTGATCCAGTTTGCCACGGTCGCAGGAGCGGATGTTGCCCTTCTGGAGTTGAATCCCGATCGCATGGCCTTTGCGACGGGTCAATTCGGCATTGAGACGGGTCTGGGCAGTCTCGACACGGCGCTCGAGGAAGTTGCGGCGTGGACTGGCGGAGACCTTCCGACGGCTGTGTTTGATGCCACCGGGAATCCTGATTCCATGGCTTCAGCTTTCGGTTATGTCGCCAACGGCGGTCGACTCACGTTCGTCGGGTTGGTTCAGGCGGACATTACGTTCAACGATCCTGAATTCCACAGAAGAGAGATGACGCTGCTTGCCAGCCGGAACGCACGTTCTGAGGATTTCACCCGGATCATATCGTTGATCGAGTCGGGAGACGTCAATACCCAGCCGTGGATCACGCACCGGGCTGGATACGATGATTTCGTCGAAGCTTTTCCTGGTTGGCTGGACCCCGGCGCCGGGGTCGTCAAAGCGATGCTAGAAATGGACGGGGCGTGAGCGGCAGATACTCGGTCCCGGCCGCTCGAGGACGTTTCGAGGAAGAGATCAAAAAAAGTCGGTTTGTCACCACCCTGGGCCCGGCTTCGAGTGTGGACGAGGCGAACGCGCGCGTCGCGGAAGTCCGGGCTGAATTTGCTGACGCGAGTCACAATTGCTGGGCATTTCTGATCGGCCCTCCGGGGTCAACGACCACCGTGGGAATGAGCGATGATGGTGAGCCTCACAACACCGCGGGGAGGCCGATTCTGAATGTCCTCGTCCACAGTGGTTTGGGAGATGTTGTTGCTGTGGTTACCCGCTACTGGGGTGGGACGAAGCTGGGTAAGGGCGGGCTTGTTCGCGCTTACTCCGGGGGGGTGCAGCGGGCTCTTTCGTCCTGCGATGTTGCAGAAAAGGTAGAATGGACCACTCTGGATCTCGCATTTGACTACGCATTTGTGACGGGTTTCAAGCGGGTCTGTCCCGACTTCGAGGCGACGATTCGGTCTGAAGAATACGGCGAGAAAGCATTGTTTAAACTGCAGTTACCCTTGGATAAGTTGGATGAAATCCAATCGGCTTTGACACAGTTGACCAACGGCACGATCACGATTTCTTGATTTGGACATGAGGCATCGATCAGAAGTTTGCCTAAGTCACCAAGCGAGTAAGTATAACCGCGCCTTTGCGTATCTCTCAATTTCTCTTTATATTAGCCGACTCCAAAATCTGATTATAAACCTCTTGTGAGATATAATCTTTCTCGCAGGGGTCCTTCAGGGGTGTCTCTCAACTGCCTCTCGAGAGTGGGCGGTCGTCTTGTTTTCGGCCACCCCGGATTTCGTCACGTCTTCAAGTCTCTACAGCAGCCAGTCGGAGTCGACGATCGTCCGGCACTTCATCGCAGAAAGGTTCATGTATAATGAGTCATCAGTTTGGATTGCCCCCCAAGCAGGGATTGTATGACCCGAAGAACGAGCACGATGCGTGTGGCATCGGGTTCGTCGTCAATATCAAGGGGCAGAAGTCCAATAAGATCGTGACGCAAGCGCTCGAGGTGCTCTGTAATCTTGATCATCGTGGTGCTCGTGGCAGTGAGAAAGAGACCGGAGATGGGGCGGGCATCCTGATGCAGATCCCGCATCGATTCTTCCAGAGCGCGTGCAATGGAATTGGAATCGATCTACCGTGGCCGGGGAAATATGGCGTCGGGATGGTCTTCCTGTCCCCTGATCGAGACGAAAGACGCGCTCAAGAGAAGGTCATCGAGCGTATCGTTGTGGACGAAGGCCAGCGCGTACTTGGCTGGCGTGGTGTGCCGACAGACAACATCTACCTGGGTGAATCCGCCCGTCACGCCGAACCGGTGATCCGGCAGATTTTCATCGCCCGTAATGACGAGATGCAGGATCAAAATGCTTTTGAGCGGAAGCTCTATGTGATCCGGAAGTTGGCTGCAAAAGAGATCCGTTACGAAGGGGCCATGGCTGGGAGCGAACATTTCTATATCGCCAGTCTCTCCAGCCGCCTGATCGCTTACAAAGGTATGCTTACGCCCGCTCAGGTCCATTCTTTCTTTCTCGATTTGCACGACAAGTCGATTATGACATCGCTTGCTCTTGTCCACTCCCGCTTCAGTACGAATACCTTCCCGAACTGGGAGCTGTCGCATCCGTACCGGATGATGATTCACAACGGTGAGATCAACACCAAACGTGGCAATGTGAATTGGATGCACACACGCCAGGGCAATTTCGAATCCGAATTGTGGGGTGATGATCTGGCAAAGGTTGTCCCGGTGGTTGAGGATCCCGATGGCAGCGACTCGGCAGTGTTCGACAATGCACTCGAGTTCCTGACGCTTTCAGGTCGCTCCGCCTCTCACGTGATGATGATGATGGTTCCGGAGCCCTGGGAAAACCACGAGAATATGTCGGAGGAGAAACGGTCGTTCTACGAATACCACAGCTGCTTGATGGAGCCCTGGGATGGTCCCGCTTCGATCGCGTTCACCGACGGAGTTCAGGTTGGCGCGTGTCTCGACCGCAATGGGCTCCGCCCTTCTCGCTACTATGTGACGAAAGACGACATGATCGTCCTGGCGTCGGAGGTCGGCGTCCTGGATATCCCGCCGGAACGTGTGCTCCACAAGGGCAGGCTTCAGCCCGGCCGCATGCTTCTGGTCGATACAGAGCAGGGCCAAATCGTGAGTGATGAAGAGCTGAAGAATGAAATGGCTCGGGCCGAACCCTATCGCGAATGGTTGGATGCACATCTGATTTCGATCAACGATCTTCCGAAAAGTAGGGATGACGGTGCGCTCGGAGATCACGAATCAGTGCTTCAGCGTCAGCAGGTTTTCGGTTATACCTACGAAGATTTGCGCGTGTTTCTGGGGCCGATGATCACTTCGGGCAAGGATCCGGTCGGTTCGATGGGTAACGATGCTCCCTTGGCCGTTCTGTCTGACAAGCCACACTTGCTGTATAGCTATTTTAAGCAGCTGTTTGCGCAAGTGACCAACCCGCCGATCGATCCGATCAGGGAAGAGATGATTACCTCGGCGGCGACATCCATCGGCCCAGAGCGAAATCTGCTGAAGGCCGAGGCGGAAAGCTGTCATCAGATTGCCCTGCCAACGCCGTTGCTGACGAACGAAGAGTTAGGACGTATTCGCGAGATCGACCGACCCGGTTTCAAGACGATCACACTTCCGATTCTTTTCAATGTTTCGGACGGTGAGGGTGGGCTCGGGAAGGCGATGGACCAGCTCTTTTCGGCCGCTGACCAGGCAATTGAGGATGGCGTCAACCTGATCATTCTGTCGGATCGTGGTGTGGATGCCGATCACTGCCCGATCCCGGCACTGTTGGCAACGTCCGGTCTCCACCACCATCTGATTCGAGACAAAACCCGGACCCGAGTGGGCCTTGCGGTCGAATCGGGAGAACCGCGCGAAGTTCACCACTTTTGTCTGCTCCTGGGCTACGGTGCGCAGGCTATCAACCCCTACATGGCGTTTGAAAGCCTCGGCGATATGGTTCGCGAAGGGATGGTGACAGAGGCAACCCATGAGGAAGCGATTAAAGGCTACCTGTATTCGGCGGTGAAGGGGGTTGTCAAGGTGACCGCCAAGATGGGGATCTCTACAATCAAGTCGTATCGGGGCGGGCAGATTTTTGAAGCAGTCGGGCTGAGCAATGAGGTTGTCGACAAGTATTTCACCTGGACGGATTCACGTGTTGGTGGGATTGGTCTCGACGTGATCGCCAGGGAGTCCCTGATGCGCCACAACCAGGCGTATCCAGATATTCCGGTCGATGGACGGTCTCTCGATGTCGGTGGCCAATACCAGTGGCGGCAGGACGGCGAGTATCATCTCTTCAATCCGCTGACGATTCACAAACTGCAGCGGGCGGCCCGCACGAATGACTACGACGTCTATAAAGAGTATGCGGAGCTGATCAACGATCAGTCGGAGAGGATCGGTACACTCAGAGGGCTGCTCGAATTCAATTATCCCGAGCCGATCCCGATTGAAGAAGTCGAGTCGGTCGAGGAGATTACAAAGCGGTTCAAGAGTGGCGCGATGTCGTATGGGTCGATCAGTAAAGAAGCTCACGAAGCTATGGCTATCGCGTTGAATCGTCTTGGCGGCCGGAGCAATACCGGTGAGGGCGGCGAAGATCCCGAGCGATATGTGGACTTGCCGAACGGGGATTCGAAGAACAGCGCAATCAAGCAAGTTGCTTCAGGGCGTTTCGGTGTGACGAGCCACTATCTGGTCAACGCCAAGGAATTGCAGATCAAGATGGCGCAGGGGGCGAAGCCAGGTGAAGGGGGCGAGCTCCCCGGCAATAAGGTATATCCCTGGATTGCGAAGGTTCGCCATTCCACACCCGGAGTGGAGCTTATTTCACCGCCACCCCATCACGATATCTATTCGATCGAGGATCTGGCGCAGCTTATTCACGACCTCAAGAACGCGAACACTAAAGCCCGGATCAATGTGAAGCTGGTTTCGGAGGTCGGGGTCGGGACGATCGCTGCAGGTGTGGCGAAGGGGCACGCGGATGTCGTGTTGATTAGTGGCCACGACGGGGGAACGGGCGCGTCGCCCCACACAAGCATCAAAAATGCCGGTCTGCCCTGGGAGCTGGGTCTCGCAGAAACCCATCAAACGCTGGTGATCAATAACCTCCGCAGCCGAATCGTAGTTGAAACGGATGGCCAGCTGAAGACCGGAAGGGATGTCGCAATCGCCGCGTTACTGGGCGCAGAGGAGTTCGGGTTTGCGACGACGGGTCTTGTTGCGATGGGCTGCATCATGATGCGTGTCTGTCACCTGGACACCTGCCCGGTGGGTGTAGCCACTCAGAATCCGGATTTACGGGCCAAGTTCGCGGGTTCGCCGGACCATGTCGTGAATTTCCTGACGTTTATCGCTCAGGATCTCCGTGAATGGATGGCGAAGCTGGGCTTTCGGACGATCAACGAGATGGTCGGTCAGGTCGAGACGCTGAAGCAGCGCGATGATATCACACACTGGAAGGCTAAGCATCTGGACCTGTCGAAGATTCTGTACAAGCCAGTCGCGCGGCGAGAAGAACCGCACTACTGCTGCGTGCCACAAGATCACGGGCTGGAGAACTCAATCGATAACCAAACGCTTCTCGATCTATGCGAAAAGGCGATCGCCGATGGTGAAAAGGTCCATGCAAAGCTTCCAGTGAAGAATATCAACAGAGTCGTAGGCACGATCCTGGGAAGCGAAGTGACTCGTCGCGTCGGGTCGGACGGTTTGCCCGAGGACACGATCCACTTACACTTCGATGGTTCCGCAGGTCAGAGTTTTGGTGCATTTGTTCCTTCCGGTATCACGCTTGAACTCGAGGGAGATGCGAACGACTACTTCGGAAAAGGACTGTCGGGCGGGAAGCTGGTGCTGTATCCGCCCGATGGATCGACGTTTGTGCCTCGTGATAACATCATCGTCGGCAATGTCGCATTTTACGGAGC
>Ga0114993_10007567_pt1 | contig 10015 bp, 8 predicted proteins | sample ArcticOcean_MG_C_FD_87042 | JGI IMG/M metagenome (GOLD analysis project Ga0114993, IMG submission 87042) | Marine microbial communities from western Arctic Ocean - ArcticOcean_MG_CB2_150 | ecosystem: Environmental > Aquatic > Marine > Oceanic | place: Arctic Ocean: Canada Basin | collected...
ATTTTTGATATCCCACTAATATTTTCAGCTGCTATGTCATAATTTTCAATTAAAAAATAAATTTTTGCTCCAAGAATTCCCCCAAAGGCTGCTCTAAAAACCATGTCATCAGCATACTCGGGATTATATCCATATTTTATAAATTCTTTTTTCAATAAATAATTAACTGTAAGAAATGCAATTACTATCATAGCTCCAAATGATGAGATTGTAATGGGTCCAATAGAAAGTAATTCTGGATACATGCTTTTATTCCTCATCCATATTTAAAATTGCTAAAAATGCCTCTTGCGGAAGATCTACCATGCCAATTTTTTTCATTCTCTTCTTTCCTGCCTTTTGTTTTTCTAGAAGTTTTCTTTTCCTTGTTATATCACCACCATAGCACTTAGCTATTACATTCTTCCTAAATGCTCTAACTGTCTCCCTGGAAATAATTTTATTTCCAATTACTGCCTGTATTGGGACCTCAAATTGATGCCTCGGTATGATTTTCTTTAGTTTTTTGCATAATTCAGACCCACTTTTATATGCCTTATCTTTATGGATAATAATACTCAGTGCATCTATAATTTCTCCAGCTATTTTTACATCTAGTTTATTTAGTGTTCCTGGTTTATCATCAATTAATTCATAATCCAAAGTAGCGTACCCCTTGGATGAAGCCTTTAATCTTTCAAAGAAATCATAAATGATTTCTCCTAATGGCATATGAAAAATCAGTTGAGCCTTATCTTGAGAGAGGTAGTTAGTGGCCTTGTACTCTCCTCTTTTATTTATACAAATTTTCATTATGGTACCAATAAATGCAGATGGAGTAATTATCTCTGCACGAATGTATGGCTCGTAAATTGTGCTAATAGTTGAAACGTCTGGCATCTCAGATGGATTTTGAAGCTCAAATTGACTATTATCATTCATTTTTATTTTATATCTTACATTCGGAGAGGTTGTTATTAAATTCATATTAAATTCTCTTTCAAGTCGTTCTTGAACAATCTCCATATGAAGGGGGCCTAAGAAGCCACACCTAAAACCAAACCCTAAAGCATGGGATGTATTTGGAATAAATTCTAAAGATGAATCATTCAATTTAAGCTTATCAAGACTTGAACGTAAATCCTGATAATCTTGCGAATCTACAGGGTAGAGACCACTAAAAACCATGGGCTTAATAGCTTTATAACCTGGCAGAGAAGAGTCTGCTTTAAACTCCTTAGTTGTTAGTGTGTCCCCTACTTTTAACTGTTCAACATTTTTTGTATTAATAATTGCATATCCAACATCCCCCGCATCTAACTGATCTCTTTCTTTACGCCCTAATTTTAAATCACCCACTTCTATTATTTCATGTGAAAAGTTATTTGAAAAATATTCAGCATGCTGACCTTTTCTAATGCTTCCATCAAACATCCTAACGTAGGCAACCACGCCTCTATATTGATCATAGAAAGAATCAAATATTAATCCCCTGGCCATATCCTTTCCATCCCTGGGGGGGGGGATTTTATTTATTATAGACTCTAATATTTCTTCAGTCCCAATTCCATTTTTTGCGCTACATCTAATTATGTCTTCCTTCCTGCATCCTAGAAGATCAATTAATTGTTTTTCACTATCTTCAATATCAATATTGGGAATATCAATTTTATTTAATACAGGAATAATTGTCAAATTAGCTTCCATTGCAAGATAGGCATTGCTGACTGTTTGCGCCTCAACTCCTTGCGCGGCATCAACCAGCAGCACTGCTCCTTCACACGCTGCCATACTTCTAGATACTTCATATGTGAAATCAACATGCCCAGGAGTATCAATCAAATTCAACTGATAACTATTCTCTATTGAGAGATAATTAATTTTAATTGGATGAGATTTAATTGTAATACCCCTTTCTCTTTCAATATCCATATTATCTAGCAGCTGATTCCTCATATCCTTCTTAGAAAGAGTTTTGGTGAATTCAATAATACGATCTGCCAAGGTTGATTTGCCATGATCAATGTGTGCAATGATACAAAAATTTCTAATATTATTATTATTCATGATTTTTTAATTTTTAAATTTAGGCTTTCTTTTTTCTAAAAAAGCATCTATTCCTTCTCTTGTGTCAGAAGATGTAAATAGTTGAGAGAAAAGATTGTTTTCTATGTCAAAGGAGTCATAGTAATTAGCATTCTTACCCTGAATAATTGATTGAATCGCTGACTTTATTGCCATTGGGCTGTTTGAGGATATCTTTTTACATAATAACAGAGAATCTTCTAGAACATTCTCGCAAATTTTATTAGCTAGACCAATCCTAAGAGCCTCATCTGAGTTAATATGATTGGCAGATATGATCATCTCGATTGCAATCCCTAAGCCAACAATATCCCTTAGACGCTGCGTTCCTCCAAATCCAGGGATAAGTCCTAAGCTTACCTCTGGCAATCCAAGGATAGCAGTTTTGGATAGATATCTGATATGGCAGGATAGGGCAAGCTCCAGCCCTCCACCCAGTGCATATCCATTGATCGCCGCAATAACAGGCTTCGAGTATGACTCTATATTATTAAACAGCTCTATTCCCTCTTTTGAATAATTAGCTGCATCAGATGAAGAAAAATTAGACATCTCTTTGATATCTGCACCCGCAACAAAGGATTTGTCTCCAGATCCAGTAATTATTATCGAACTGATGCTATTATTATCTCTATTCTCAGATAGAACACCCTTGAGCTCTTTAATGACATTAGCATTTAATGCATTTAGCTTGTCAGGTCTATTGATTGTAATGATAAGGTTTTTTTCTGTTTTTTTTAGTGTGAGATTTTTCATGATTTCCAGTAGGTCCTACTAAATAAAATTAATACAGTAAAAATCTCTAATCTTCCTAAAAGCATGCAAAATGTTGCCAAATATTTAGCTGGGTCATTTAATGAGCTCCAGTTGCTTGATGGACCAATCACTCCCAGGCCAGGGCCTATATTTCCAATTGATGATGCTGATATTGCTAAGGAGGAGATCATATCTAATCCGTTCATAGAAATTATTAATGAACATAGAGCAAATATTAATATATAAAAAAGATAAAAACCCAGTGTGCTTCGTACAATATCATCATCTATCACACGATTCCCAATTTTAACATGATGCAGGCCTCGAGGATGAAGCATCCTTGTGATTTCAACTTTTATGTATTTTATAATGAGTATCGTTCTAATTAACTTTATACCACCGCTGGTTGATCCTGCCATTCCACCAATAAAAAACATAAAAAAAACAATTAATTGGGATAATGGAGGCCAAGTCCCATAATCATACAGAGTGTAACCTGTGGTAGTCATAAATGTAACAGTATTAAATAATGATGCCGTTATATTCTTAAATGTATATCCATAGATACTGGTAACATTAATAAAAGTTAAAATAAAGAAAAACAATATAACAAAAACATAAAACCTAAACTCTGAGTCATTAAAATATTCAAATGATTTCTTAGCAATGAGTAAAAAATGTAGCGAAAAATTTATAGCTCCAAGAAACATAAAAACTATAATTGTCCAACTGACAATATTACTTTGAAAGCCTAATATACTATTATTAAAAGTAGAAAATCCACCTGTGGATATTGTTGTCATAGAATGGCAAATTGAATTAAAGAAAGTTAATTTTTCTATATCAAAGATTATACCCTCAAGGTATAGCACTAGTGTTTCTATTATAATAAGACCCAAATATATGGCCCAAAGATATTTGGCAGTCTCCTTTATTGTAGGAGTAGATTTACCAGTGGTGGGGCCTGGGACCTCTGCCCTAAAAAGCTGAACGCCTCCCATTCCCAATATCGGCAGTATTGCGATTGTAAAAAGGATGATACCCATTCCACCAATAAACTGTGTAAAGCTACGCCAGAATAATAGTCCATGAGGAAGAGCCTCGATGTTCCCTAAAACAGTCGCCCCTGTCGTTGTAATTCCCGACATGGATTCGAAAAATGCATCTGTAAACGATGAGAAATAGTTTGATTGGTAATAAGGAATTGAAGAAAAAATTCCCATAAAAACCCAGGCCATTGTTACTACATAAAACCCATCTCTTAAATTGATTTCACTTTTCGTAGTTCCCCTTGATAGAAAAAGTAAAATAAGTGCAGTTATTGATGTGATTAATCCAGATTTAATAAAAATAAAAAAATCATTTTCATTGTAATACAGTGGCCACAATGAAGTCACAAACATAGAGAGACCTAAAAATAATAAAATATAGCCAATAAATTTAATGATTGGTTTTTTAATCATTTAGAAATGAATAGACTTTCTGCATCTTTTGTATGCTCAGGTTTAGCAAAAATTAAGAGTTCATCTCCAACTTTGATCTCTGTCATGATATTTGGTATTTTAATTCCACTCTCTCGTATAATGGCTGCAACTGAAAAATTAGATGGAATCTCATCAATTGACATTTCTTTTGTTATATATTTTGAAGATTCACCAACAACCACATCTATAGCCTCAACACCAACATCATCAAAACGATGAATCTCTACATTATCTTGGTTCGATCTAATTACATTCAAAACTTCATTTACCGCAGATATATTTTTACTGACAATAGCATCTGCTCCAATTCGTCTAACAGATTTTAAATAATTAGTCGTAGTGATATGCAGAATGACTTGCTTCGCTCCATAATGCTTCGCTAGTAATGAGGCAAGTATATTGGTCTGCTCATTCTCTGTCGCAGCCACAAAACAATCAACCTCAGCAATATTCTCTGACTCTAAAAATTCAATATCTAAGCCATCGCCAATAAGCATTAGAGTCTCTGTTAGATTTACGCTATAGATTTTAGCTTTATCTTTATTTTTTTCTATAATTTTGACATTGTAGTCAAACTGCAATGACTTCGCAAGCAATCGCCCTATTTTACCTGAACCAAGAATCATTACATTTTTTACATCAAAGGAAGGCTTTCCGGCCATTTTCTGAATATCATCAATCTCTTCTTTTCTCCCTATAAAATAAATATGATCATCTTTTTTATAAATATCCACTAGAGTTGGAATAAAGAAATCATCATCCCTGTTTATTAGTACTGCTTTATGCCTAGTGAAGGGGTTTGAAGTGATAATATTTTCTATGGATCTTCCAATCAGCGGCGATGAGGATTCTAGGTTTATCCCCACCATTAAAATTTTACCTTCATGAAATTCCTGAACCTCAACCGTTGAGGATCTTCTCACTAGATTTTCTATTTCAATTTGAGCTGCTTTTTCAGGATATGTAACATGTTCAATGCCAAATTGTTCAGGGGTAATAAAAGCCTTCTTATGTAAGTACTCAGTATTTCTAAGTCTGCAGATTACATGCTTTGCCCCCATCTTTTTAGATATTCTAGAGGCAACTAAATTAACTTCATCAATTCTAGTTAGAGCCAGCAGATAGTCAACATTTTTCATATCAATAAGCTGAAGGACTCTTTGAGATGCACCATCTCCCTCAATTACATGTGAATCTAAATTATTTTTTATTCTTGTACATTTTTCTGGATCATTATCAATAACCGTAATTTCGTGGTTTTCTCTAGAGAGTGATTTCGCTAGATTAAATCCAACCTCACCTGCACCTATTATGACAATTTTTGATTCCATCATTAGATATTAGTTTATAGCATAGGTATATTATTTTTATTTATCATATAAAACAAATAAAAAAAGGGCCCTTTATTACTAAAGGGCCCTTAACCTTTAAAACAAGGATATAAAGATTTTATCTACTTTAAAAGTGTCATATACTCGCTGCTTGTAAATCCACCTGGGGCCTTCATTACATAAAAATATTGGCCAGAAGCAACTAATTGACCTTTGTCATTTTTCCCATTCCATGCTATTGAATAATTATTTCTATCAACAACTTCGCTAACCAATGTTTTAACAGTAGCACCATTTAGATTATATATAACCAAAGATACAAAGCCTGCTGTAGAAACACTGTAGTTAATCGTGGTTGAAGGATTAAATGGGTTTGGATAATTTTTTGATAGTGAAGTAGTATTTGGTAGTTCTGCATCAACATTGACATAGTAGTTGTCAAAACTAGCATCAATTTTTTCACCATTATATCCAGCAACAATCTGCTCACCAGTAAATTCTAATAGTGATGAAACATTATTTAAGCCAGTTGCTTCAAAAGGAAGTGTAATAAGAGCATTTGCTGATTTCGGATGTAATGGCTTACCATCAAAATCAAACATTAAGACTCTAAGAATCCCATCTCCCTTATCTATGGCATATACATCTTCAGCGCCAGTGACCAATGAAGGGTCAATAGCTAATTCAGAAGGGTTGTACTTAAGATCAAACTGAATGCCATATATATCATGGTCAGAGTTCACTTGAACAGTTACATGAGAAGAGCTCTCGTTTGCCTTACTTAAAACAACTGAAGTACTAGCAAAAATAGCTGATACTAGAACAGTTGATATGGCTGTTATAATTAATTGTCTCATTTTTGATTCTCCTTGTTTTAAAATTTAATCTCTACCTTAAGTTAATATAAATAAAATTCAATTTCAATTAAAACTACATAATCTAATGTAACAAATTATTTCAACTCTTTTACATATAATGTTTTAAAAATAAAGAAGTTGATATTTTTTAGATCCTTTTTATTGATGCGCCGATATTTGAAAATTTTTTTTCTATATTTTCATAGCCTCTATCAATATGATATATTCGACTAATTTCTGTCTGACCCACTGCGCACAATCCTGCTATAATTAACCCAGCACTAGCTCGAATGTCTGTGCACATAACAGGAGCACCATACAATCCATCTACACCCCTAACATAGGCGATATTCTCATCAAGTGTAATATCCGCGCCCATCCTTGATAACTCAGGAATATGAGTGTATCTATCATGATAGATATTCTCTTTTATGTTTGAATCTCCTTTTGCTTTAATCATTAATGCCATCCACTGTGCCTGTAAGTCTGTAGGGAATCCTGGATACTCAAGAGTTTCTAAATTGATAGATTTATAGTTACCTGTTGATGCAATAGAAATACTATTGTTACCCACATCCATAGAAATCTTAAGTTTATTCAAATGAGATATAACTGAGCCTAAGTGATTTGGATTAACATCTTTTAGTTTGACTTCACCTCCAATAGCTGCTGCAGCAATCATAAAAGTCCCAGCCTCAATGCGATCTGGAATAATATTAAATTCAAAGTTAGTGTTTTCATTGAGAATTGGATTTATTGTGATTCTTTCTGTCCCGAGTCCTTCTATTTTTGCTCCTAATTTTATAAGGAAATGTCCAAGAGAAATAATCTCAGGCTCTTTAGAGGCGTTTGTTATAATTGTCTCACCCTTAGCTTTTGAAGCCGCCATTAAAACATTTCCGGTAGCACCAACACTTTTTTTCTTAAATTCTATATTTGCTCCAATGGGCTGGCCATCAGCGATGATATCTCCCTTATCTAGATTGATGTCAATTTTCATCTCTCTTAGTGCCTTTATATGAAAGTCAACGGGTCTTGGGCCCCATGCGCACCCACCAGGGAGTGAAACGGTTGAATGATGGAACCTCGCTAACAGTGGTCCTAATACATAAAATGATGCTCGCATCGTTTTAACTAAATCGTAGGGGGCATGAGGATTGCTACACTTAGTAGTGTCAATCTCCAATGTATTATTAGAGCATATGACCTTTGCTCCTATTATTTCTAATAACGTAATCATAGTTTTAGTATCTCTTAGAATAGGGACATTGTTGATTTTATAAGTTCCTGGGACAATTAGAGTTGCAGTCATTATTGGAAGAACGGCATTCTTAGAGCCGCTTATAAATACTTCACCAGATAATTGATTTCCACCATTTATAATTAATTTATCCATCGTATTATTTTCCTAAAATTTCTCTCGCATAGTCAATACTCTGAGCTGTAATCTCTTCTCCGCTTATCATACTAGCTAACTCGGTAATTTTAGATTCATTTTTCAAAGCTTTTATTATGCAATTAGTTCTATCTTTAACAATTTTTTTGTAAACTTTAAAATGTCTATCTGCTTTTGAAGCTATCTGAGATAGATGTGTTATGCATACTACTTGATTCTTTAATGATAAGATCCTGATTATGTTCCCAATACTATCAGCTTCTTTCCCAGATAGCCCTGCATCAATTTCATCTAGAATAAATAACTTATTTTCTGAATATGAATTAATTGAAAGCTTAATAGCCATCATTATTCTAGATAATTCACCGCCTGAAACTATCTTGCCTAATGAAGTCAGCTCTTCTCCTTGATTAGTTTTGATATAAAAGATACATTTTTCAATAGCAATCTTATTTAATTCGAACCTGCCAAGATCTATAAAAAAATCTATCTTATCCATTCCCATAATTTTCAAGTCATCTTTGATTTTAATTGCCAGTTCTTTAGCAGAGGCTTCTCTTCGACATAGTAAATCTAATCCAATGATATTTAATTTATCTTCAATTGTATTTTTATCACTAATTTTTTTTTCTATTAATGTGGATATTCCATCTGAATTTTCTAATAAAAGTTTAAGCCTATTTTTCTCATTTATTATAGATTCTATCGTACCGCCATACTTTCTTTTTAATTCATTAATACTTATTAGCTTAGCGCTGAATTGATCTATTTCATTTTGATTATAATAAAAATCTCTCATTAGTTTTGAGGCTTCAAATTTTATATCTTCAAACTCAGAAATGAATTGATCTAATCTAACCATCATCTCTTTTGCACTTGCTGAAGAGTCTGATATATTTGACATTAAACGAATACTCTCATTTATTATTTTCATTGTATCTGATGACCTATCATTAATAGTGGAAAGCTTGTACAATATTTCATTGGAACTTTTATTCTTTTTTAAGGAAGTTATTTTTTCTTGTAGTTCAAAATCTTCGTTAATTTGAATATCTATTGATTGTAATTCTTGGAATTGAAATTCATATAATTCCCTGTTCCTAAGATAATCATTAGAACTATTTGTTAATTCAGAAATTTCATTAATTAAAGATGTATACTCAACATATAGGGTAATATATTTCTCATATATATATTTTGATTTAGAAAAAAGATCTAGATAGGTAATATGATTATTCTCATCGATTAGTGATTGTTGCTCATGCTGGCCGTATGATTCCCAAATTTCATGAGTAAATTTTTTATACTCAATTAATTTTACAGAATTATTATTGATATAATTTTTAGTACTTGTATTAGTAAAAACACGTGATAGGTGATGATCCTTCCCCTTAAAGCTAATAAATCCTGATAACTGACATTCTTTTTTTCCATTTCTTAGATCATTTTTATTAAATCTATTCCCAAATAAATAACTAATGGATTTATAGATTATTGTTTTCCCAGAACCGGACTCACCAGTAATAACATTAAATGAATCAGAAAAATCAATTTCTAAAGAATCAATTATTGCAAGATTTGTTATTTTAAGTTTTTTTAACATATTTATATAATAAGAGAACCATCATCCCACCCACTAAACCAAGATAATCGAAATACATATCCACTAGATCAGAACGCCTCATCTCAATAAAATTTTGAATAAATTCTGTAATAATTGGAAGTATCATTACAATTAAAAGTTTAATGTATACAATCTTTTTATCGCCAATTATTGCTAAAAATCCTGTAATAAAATACATAATAAAATGTATATATGAATCATAATGGTATAATTTATATACGATTTCAATGTAGATGGTTGAAACAAAAAAAATAATTAAGAGATTAATTAAAAATAGGAAATTCGTTATTTTTTTATTTTTCATCTGAGTGAGCTTTGAGCGATTGGAATTTGATTAATTAAATCACTAGCAATAATATTTTCTGTTCTTTTTTTAAAGCATGAAGATGATATGAAAGAATGAATGTAACTGCCTATTATAGAGGCATCAATTAATTTATAGCCATTCGCAACATAGGAAGCAATAATTCCGGTTAAGACATCCCCAGTTCCAGCTGTTGCAA
>Ga0114993_10007576_pt1 | contig 10013 bp, 9 predicted proteins | sample ArcticOcean_MG_C_FD_87042 | JGI IMG/M metagenome (GOLD analysis project Ga0114993, IMG submission 87042) | Marine microbial communities from western Arctic Ocean - ArcticOcean_MG_CB2_150 | ecosystem: Environmental > Aquatic > Marine > Oceanic | place: Arctic Ocean: Canada Basin | collected...
TATTGCCGTCGCCTGGACGAAAGTAGAATATCCGAAGCTACCAATTCCAAGCCATGCCGATTGGAATGTAAGTTTTTGTTTTTTAGACCAGGCCGTAGGGTCACCATCAACGAAGGAAAATGTACCGGCAATCGCCCACTCACCAATCTCGGCGGGTTTCTCGAATATATGAAGATCAGAGGGGTCTAGTTGAACGGTTTTTGCAAGATTCATAGGGTTCCATAATGCTACTAGCACGGCTAGGGGAAAACCACTTAAAGTTTATCAGCGTTTAGCCAACCATGAAAATAAATTCGACTAAAAAGTATTCTGATACCATCCATTAAACCCTGGAACAGAAAATGTTGACATTTAAATCCATAGTGGTTCCGAATAGAATTGTTGTATGCAATTAGTGTTGCCATACAGGAAAAAATTTCCTGGTGCAAAAATCTTTGCCGCAAAATGTGGTTTAGGTGTTTTTATTAGAAGAAGGCAAAAGGAGTTTGAAGGTGGATTTTAATATTACCGAAGATCAGCAGCATTGGCGTGATGTAGCGAAAGCTTTTGTTGAAAAACATATTAAACCCGATGTTTTGCGCAGGGATAGGCTACCAACCGCCGAGGAGAGAATTCCTTGGGATTGGATTAGAGAGGCTGATACTGCTGGAATTAGAACTCTTGGTATCCCCAAAGAATATGGAGGAACGGAAGCTGATATTGTTACACTCTGTATAGTGGGAGAAGAGCTTGCCGTGGGAGATTTAGGATTTGCTGTGATTATGGATCAATGTTGGAAAATGGCTCATTTATTTAGCGAAGCGATGACCTCCAAACAGCAAGAGCGGTTTATCCCACCTTTTGTTAAAGATCCTGAGGCTACTACAGCTATCGCTCTTACCGAGCCTGGGGTAGGCTCCGATCACCAGGGATACTACGATCAACCGGATATTGATTTCATAACTACTGCAGTTCTTGATGGTGATGATTATGTTCTAAACGGCACAAAGCGTTATATTTCAAACGGATCTATGGCGAAATTATATTTTGTTGTCGCTCGCACTGATAAAACAAAAAACCTTTTCGATGGTGGTGCTGTTTTTATTGTTCCTCATGATACGGATGGTTTTATTGCAGATACTTTTCATGAGAAAAGCAGTCAAAGGCTGGCAACGAACGGAACTTTAAAAATGGAAAACTGCCGGGTTCCAAAAAAAAATATACTGCTTGGAGAAGGAAAACTTGGTCAATTAAGAAGTCAATTCATGCCGGGAAGTAAGGCAGAGGCAGCAGCAACGGTATTGGGAGTAGGGCGCGCAGCTTATGAATATGCGTTTGATTATGCCAAAAATAGAAAACAAGGTGGTAAACAGATAATTGAGTTGCAAACGGTGGCCATTATGTTAGCGCACATAGCTATGAAATTAGATGCAGCTAGAATGCAAATCTGGAAAGCAGGATGGTTAGCCGATCAAAAACATCCAACCGCTCCAGTTCACGGATTGCTTGCAAAAGTAAATGCTTCTGAAACCGCTTTTGAGGCTTGCCGTGTTGCGTCCGAAGTTCTGGGCGGTGCAAGTATTATGCACGACCACCCCGTGGAAAAATATCTCAGGGATGCAACAAGCTTCCTGCATTCTGATGGGACAAATCAATTGTGTTTATTACGCGCTTCGAAAGCGATTAGCGCCGATAGTTATGATCAAGTCTTTGGATTCTAAAAACCAGAATTTTGAAACCTAAATTTCATGTTGTGGCATAAAACGTCAGCCGTTTAACCAATTGCCACCTGGTTGCCAGTTTCAACTGATTTTGTAATGGCTTCCATCACTGCGGCGTTGTGGATCATTTGTTGGTGCGAAATCATGAAGGGCGCCTTGCCTTCAATGGCATCGGCGAAGGATGTAAAATTCAGCTTTACTGAATCTGTCGCCTCATAGGTTTTTGCCTGACGGTCCTGGCCTTTTACTACGGTCAAGGTTTTAAGAGCTACTCTAGCGTATTCGGCGGCATCGTCAGGACCGTCAGCCCGGGCCCAGCCATTTGAGCCAAAAACCTGTAACCGCGAATTCAAGGGCGTAGAAAGTGAACAGCCTAAATACCCGGTGGCACCACTTTTGAATTTCAGCATCACGGAAATGGTGTCGGTGACATCTGGATTGAGCGTACGTGCAGCGGGGTTAGCGAACAGCCAATCAATGTCTCCCATTAGGTGAATAAAGGCGTCAATTCGGTGGATACCGAAATGCACCATTGGCCCTGTTGGTGCTTCTTTAGGATCCATTCGCCAGGGTGCCGGTTTGCGGGATTGCGAATATCCGTCGCGTCCGGCATCCGTGTTATCTCTGCCCGAAACCTCAGCGTTACGGGCTTGGTAAGCTTTTTGGTGAGCATTGTGGCTAATGTTTGATTCTATGTGCAGGGCTGTTCCCAATTCGCCACTATCTAATAGACGTTTGATCTCAACCACCGTTGGATAAAAACGTTGATCATGGCCGAGGCCAATCACTACGCCAGCCTTTTGGCACGCCGCGACGGCGCGTTCGGCGTCGGCGCGTAAAAAGGCGAAGGGTTTTTCTGTGTACACGTGTTTACCGGCACGGCCCACCATTTCCACTTGTTCTGGATGCAGGCTATGTGGCGTGGCCAGGCTGATGGCATCGACGGAGGGATCGGTTAAAAGGGCGTCAATATCAGTAGTAACGTCGATGCCCTCGGCTTGGGCGTAGTCTATTGTTGAACTGAGGTCTAGATCCGCGGCACGTGTTACTGTAAAGCGCCCACTAGAGCGTGCAGATTTCACGTGCCGCTGCCCCCAATAGCCCAAGCCAATGACGCCTAAATTAATCATGTGTTTTTCAGCCATAGCCGTGCTACTTCGATTTGGTCGCTTGTCGCGCCGAAACGCTCGGCGGCTTCCGCCCACAAGGCGCTACATTGTTTTGCAATGGGCGCAAAACTCTCCAAGGTGTCAGCCATCTCGGCAACGATACGCACGTCCTTAGCCAAAAACGCCAGCACCATGCCAGTAGTGAAGCTACTATCGGCCACGTGTGGCTTGACCTTTTTTTCGATGGGGTTGTTGCGCCCGGTGGCTGCTGCGGTCATCGATTGTAGCATGGTCTCTGTATCAAGTCCGAACCGCTTGCCGAGAGATAAGGCTTCAAACGCTGTTATCAAAGCGTTGGCATTTATAAAATTATTTAGCGCCTTCATGGCGTGACCGGCACCGACTGTTCCGCAGTGAATAACCTCGCTGCCCATGGTTTTGAGGAGTGGTCGGCAACGTTCAAGAACATGGGCATCCCCGCCCGCTGTCATGGTTAGCGTCGCATCTTTGGCAAATACCACACCGCCGGCGACCGCGCAATCGATCATGAAAACACCACGGGCTTGAACCTGCTTCGCCGTCTTGCGAGTATCAAAAGGGTTTGACGTGCTCATATCTATCACTATGGATCCGGGTGCAAGATTTTCAAGGACGCCGCCAATAAGTACATCTCTGACGATCAGGCCTGTCGGCAGCATTGTGATAACGGCCTCAACGGCACGGCCTAAATCAGATAGGGATGCCGCCACTGTACCACCGTGAACGGATACAAACTTATCAGCAACGCCAGGGGCAGCGTCTGATACTGTTATCTGAAAGCCAGCTTGGGCTAAATGTCCTGCCATTGGGCTACCCATATTGCCGAGCCCAACAAATCCCACACGTTGGATCGGGTTTATGGTCGGCACCTACATCAAATCCAGATCAGTGACAGCTTCACCTGGAGGAGGCGTAGCTATGCGGTCACGTGGAGGGACCGGTTGAAAGTCAGAAGCGCAGGTATCACCTTTGCGGCGGATGATGAGATTACCCAGAAAGGCTTCATCTTCTTCCGGATATTCAAGCCGGAAATGCCCTCCGCGACTTTCAGTGCGGGCCAACGCTGCCGTGCCCAGCATGCGTCCGACGCAGATTAGATTACGGGTTTCCATAATCAGGCGTAGGCACTCAAAGCGCTGGCGGTCGGTTTTACCGGAAACTTCGATGTCGCCAAATTCGTTTTCTAATTCGTCGAGTTTGGCTAACCCGTCGAGTAATCGGTCTTCGCGTCGTACCTGGCCCAGGTTGGAGATTATCAGATTCTGTACTTCCTTGCGCCAGGCTTGGGGCGATAAAGATGAGCCCCCTTGAGCAACGCGTTCATCCAGCTCTTCCAAACCGTCGCGCCAGTTACCGCTTTGACGGTCTGGCGCGACCTCGGATTTACTTTCGAGGGCAGCGGCTATACCTGAGCGGAGACCAAAAACGTAACTATCGATCAACGCGAGGCCTCCTAAACGGTTAGCGCCGTGGATGCCGCCAGCGGCTTCGCCTCCTACATAAAGGCCATCCAAATTAGTGCGTCCCCATTCGTCAATACGAATGCCGCCCAGGTAAGTGTGGGGGCAGCTGGTGACTTCCAGGCAGTCGTTGGCGAGGTCAAGCCCAGCCTTGGCAAAAGTTGCGAGGACGCCCGCGGCTGGGCCGTCATTTATCTTGTCGTAGACATGGCGAACATCGATTAGGATATTTCCTTTATCGGTAGCACGGCCTTCAAATACCTCCAATGCCATTGCCCTGTTGGTCAAAGCCCGTGATGAATGCTCCATATGGTTAGGGTCATGTTTGGCCATAAAACGTTCGCCTTCACGATTGAGAAGGTGGCCACCCCCGCCCAATAATCCGGTCGAATAGGGAGGGTATCCAGCAAGCTTCTCTGGTGCGGCGGTGACAATTTGATAGTCGATAAATTCCATGTCGATGAGCTCTGCTCCAGCCCGATAAGCCATGGCATAGCCGTCGCCGGTAATGGTTGGCGGAGAATCATTCAGGGTGTGAATTTGTGGGGCCCCGCCTGCGGCAATAACAGTTGATTTAGCATGAACGACCACGGGTGTTCCCTCGCGGTACAAAAAGCCCCAGGCGCCAACGACACGGCCTCTTTCCATCATCAGGTCGACAAACATGATGTGTATCAGAGGTTCCGTGCCCCAGCTTTTCGTTTTGGTCGACAACGCGTTCATTAGCGGTTTACCCATCAGTCTCCCACAATGGACCAGGCGGTCGTATCGATGTGGAGCGCCACCAGGTTTTTGGTCGTAGTGACCCTTTTCATCTTTGACCAGGCCCAGACCCCAGGCATCAAGTTCTGCGGAACGCGCCAGCGATTCCTCTGCTACCACATCGATCAAACGCGGGTTGCCTATGCCGTGTGAGCCCTTGACAATATCTTCGAAAAATATTTCCGGGTTATCGTCCGGGCTCGAATGGCCCACGGCGATGGAATGGCCGCCGCGCGCCATAGACGAACTGCCTGATGCGTAGGCTCCCTTGGTGGCAATGATGGGTGAAATACCGGCCCGTTTGGCGCCTACTACGGCCAACATTCCAGCGACACCGGCGCCGATGATCAAAACATCTGTTTCAATGTGACGAATTTCTGAAAAAGCTTTCATGGCCCAATATTGTCCCCACTCGATTAATCTGTGCCAGCATCGGCTACTAGGCCGGCAACTTCAATCCCGGCGCAGGCAAATATTTCATCATTTAGCCCTGTATCGCCGCTGACACCAGTTGCACCAATGATGGTTCCGTCGGGATCTTTAATCAGCACGCCACCAGGATTGGGAAGCATGCGTCCTCCCGAGGTGACGGTCAAGGCCTGAATAAACGAGGGATTGTTTTTAGCCTTTTCCGCTAGTTTTCGGCTAGGTGTATCCATGGCAACGGCACCCCACGCCTTCCCAAGACTGACATCGATGCGGAACATTGAAGCTCCGTCTTCGCGTTGACTTGCCTTCACATGACCGCTGTCATCCACAACAACTACGGCAATGGGTGGTCCATCGCTGGCCCGCGCCGCGTCTATGGCGGCGTTGATTATGGTGTTAGCTTGCGCCAGTGTAAGCTTACTCATAGTATTTTCTCCTATTGAAAATTTAGGTGTTACCGGTAAGCAGGGACAACCAATAGTTTTTGCTAATACGCGCGATCAGTCAACATAGCCCTACGTATCGTAGTTGAATAGATCATTATTAGAGGGTGCAAAAATGACTCGTCATGCTATTTTCCATAACACTTGTCGGGATTACGTGGCACAAATAATGTTCTCATTTAAAAATACCTACTAATGCAATTATCATGATAATGAATACGGTAATATGCCGGAATTTTCTTTCGGAAACCCTCTTGAATATGGAGGTGCCGAACCACATTGAAATTAGGTAAATTGGAGTTGCAAGTAAAAAGACATAAACATGCCGCAAGGTGATCAGGTCATTTCCAAAATAGAAGATTAGGGCAAAAAAACTGCTCAGTATTAGAAAAGTTAGAGTTGATGATCGGAAAACTTCTTTTGGATACCGCAGGCTTAAAAAAAATAGAATTATTGGTGGACCTCCCAGAGCAGCGACGCCCGTTAAAAACCCACTAAGGCCGCCGACAAATAAATTTGTTACCATATTTGGCGTTTTTCTAATTTGCCATCCGGTGGCGTTTAGTATTGCAAACGCTAAGACGAATAGCGATATCAATCGCCGCAGTAGTTCCGGTTCGGATACGCTCAACACCCAGACCCCGAGAGGTATGGAAGGTAGTGCCGATAAAAGAAGAATAAAAATTACTTTCCATTTCGTATGACGGTAGATTGACGGACCGAGTTGGATAGCCGAAGGAATGTTATGTATCTCACCAAGCAATGTGAGGGCCCACCAAACATGTTTATATTTATATGATTAAAAGCTTAAGCGATAAGGTTTGGTGCATGGCTAGAATTTGTTAGGCAAGCCCTGATATAAGAGCGGTCAGATAAAATTTGGAATTAAAAGGGCCTTGAGGGATTAAATGGGATATTTGGGTTGGATTTTTGATCAAAATCAGTGGAAGATAGCAGATCATGACCGATAGTAAAATTCCCAGCATGGCTCAATACTCGGCAGACGATTTCCCAACAGAGAGGGAAGTGGAGGCTAAAAAGAAAGCTGGTGCCTTGGATCAGTCAGAAGCTAAGCGCAAATCCGCTGAACGGAGTGGACAGCCCCACCCAAATGCCACCCGCTTTGGCGATTGGGAAAAGAACGGACGCTGCATCGATTTTTAGGTGCTTGCAATAGTATTGTGGCAAATCCGCGGGCGAGCCTTAAAAGTGTTCTAAACTAGAATAGAGGGAACCAGACCCATGCCCAAGGTTCTAACCGACGAACAAGTTTTGCAATATCGCGCCAATGGCTACTTATTTCCGTTAGACGCGTTGAATGGAGATGGGGTGGTTGCGTTGCGATCCCAGTTAGCGGCAACGGAGAGTGAACTCGGGGGAGACTTGATGGCTGTTGAGCCAAAGTACCGCCATAACTTGCATCTACTGTGCCCGTGGATGGACGCGCTTGTCCGCGAACCGTGTATTGTCGATGTCATCGAGGACCTTTTAGGTCCCGATATTCTTCTTTACACCAGTCGTTTTTTCATCAAGGGACCCGTTACTGAAGCCTTTGCTGCCTGGCATCAGGATTGCACTTATTTTGGGCTCCGCCCCTTCGATCATGTTACCGCCTGGGTGGCACTTTCTGACGTACCTCTGGAAAGTGGTCCCGTAGAATTTGCCAGTGGTAGCCACATCCGTGGTCCTCTTAACCAGCGTAGCAAAATGGTAGAAGGCAGCGTAAATACGGCGGGGCAATCAATCGTCGAGTGGTTTGACCAATCCCAAACCGAGTTTGCCGTTCTAAAGGCGGGGCAGTTTTCACTGCATCACACTTGTTCTGTCCACCAATCGGGTGCTAATAAAGCTGCGCATAATCGTATTGGTGTTGCCTTGAGCTTCATTCCTACCCGCGTGCGAACTATCGGGTCCGTGCGCATGGGGGCAACCTTGATCAGAGGCCAAGATAGTTACAGGCATTTAGACCACGTGTTGCCACCCAAAACTGAATTTGGAGCTGCGGAACAGGACAGACACGACATATCTTTCAAAAATTATCTGGAAAATTTCAACGAACAACTCGCTCTTCACGAGCTAAACCTACCTGCAACCTAAATCGTTATGCACCCCGAACGGTTGGGTGTTGATGCGTCCAAAAAGAAAGATTGTGCTAGATGGAAACCTGATATAGAAAAACAAAATACGGTCCCACTCAAAAGCACCGCCCGTCCTACCATAACGCACAGTAAAACCAAAAGCGGTCCTATTCGGCCAGATTGCCCCCCCCCTAAACTGTCCTAACACACGGGACAATGGCCCCCTCAAAACACCTCTGTAATCTCCATAATCCCTTGAAAAGAAATGGTGGAGCCGTGGGGAATCGAACCCCAGATCTCTACAATGCCATTGTAGCGCTCTCCCAACTGAGCCGTCGCTTCGCTCCAATCGCAAGCTGGCGCTTGCTATACGGCCCAAGGTTATATTGACCAGAAACTCCTACTAAAACAGCAACCAAGCTCGATTCTAGTCTATTCACAGGGATATGTCTTTAAACAATTAAAAAGAATTTCACTGTGACAGGAGTGTGACAAAACAAAATAATTTAGGAGTCCCTTCCCTGGATCCACCCAACCAGCCAGCCAATCACCCTACCCTACCAAAAGAAAACCAGGGCTACCTGTATATAATAAATACAGCCTGTCAGATACTCAGCAAATTCTATGAGTCACTCAGGGCTTATCGACTCAAAGTTATTCTTGAAGTCATAATCGTCAGTTTTAGCGTTGAGAGCCAATACACTCCCGCTATTCCAATCGATGATTATTCTTTGACCGCCATGTCCCTTCATGCTCGCATTTCGGTCAAAGTGGAAAAACCCGCCGTAGAAACCCCCACCGGAACCCTTTGATATTTTGTTTTTTTCAACATCTCGCAGATATTTGCCAATACAAGTGTCCGATTTCCAATCATTGGCAATCATGATACCAAGCCTGAGGTAATCTTTTCTGGTAGCATACAATCCGCTACTACCGACTGGTGACGAATCCTTATCTAGTAGCCAGATCATTTCATCAGTCGTACCCGCACGTTCTGCAAGATTTCTTTGCACAAATTCATCTAGATTTTGCTTTGTAGCCTCGCCGATAACAGTAAATACGATGTCTGCGACCAAGCTTGAGTAACTATACTCGAGTTTACTTTTCCCTTTGATCCCCTTTGCTTTATCGATAGAACGATAAACCGTTGTCGCACCGAAAATCATCAGCACATCATAGTTAGGTAAAAAGCTCCATTTGTCATAATCAGCTAAGGTGGCGGCCTGCCCCCTCCTTAATCCTCCTTGCCTGATTTTCCCAATGGTTCTTCCTACACCGCCACGATCAAATAGATCGCCATCTCCCGCCATCATATTGATCATTTGTCTCAGTGTTTTATTGCCATAAAGAGTTCCAGAGGTGGCTTTAAGGTATTTTGAAACAGGGTCCTCTATCGAACTTATTTTCCCTTTACAAATGGCATGACCCAGTAAGTACGAAACAAAGCTCTTTGCCATCGACTGGCTGGGTAATTTTGTTGTTTCCGAAATTTGTTCTGATTTTTGGTCGATCAGCAAATTATTGCCATCGAAATAAAGTACACTTAGGAGATTTGTGCTTGATATTAATTCATTGAACTTGCTGTTGACGTCTTTCTGTTTAGGAGCTTTTGAATCAAGGAGAGATTTATTGTTTGAGGCAGGATTGAATGTCGTTTTATTTAGCATAGCATTATCGGGTTTGCCCATAGTGCGCCCATGCATCGTATCAATGACGGGTTGAGGTTTGCCTTTCATGTGACCCGCAAAAGGCTGCTTAATACCCCAGAAAAATATCACTGGCAGTAAAATAAATGTTATTAGCAATCGAACCATAAAATTACTCCCTCTTCGGTACCTGATTGAAATCCCTATAGATTCTCAACGGAGCTCCAATAGCTGTTTCAAAGATTCTACCATCTCCCCCAGTGTTTAAGCAACAACAGGAGGACAAATCCCATCAGAACTGGCAGCAGTCGTTTCATTCCGTGATGATTACATAAAGTGGGGAGGAA
>Ga0114993_10007584_pt1 | contig 10005 bp, 7 predicted proteins | sample ArcticOcean_MG_C_FD_87042 | JGI IMG/M metagenome (GOLD analysis project Ga0114993, IMG submission 87042) | Marine microbial communities from western Arctic Ocean - ArcticOcean_MG_CB2_150 | ecosystem: Environmental > Aquatic > Marine > Oceanic | place: Arctic Ocean: Canada Basin | collected...
ATTTCTCGCTGGTTTCCGAAGGTCCCCGTTGCCCTTGGCACAGACGGCTTTGGCCGCAGCGAGGGTCGCAAGGAACTGCGTCGTTTCTTCGAGGTGGATGCCGCCGCCATCGTCACTGGCACTCTGAGTGCATTGGCCGATGAAGGTCTGATCGAACCACAGGTTGTCGCCGATGCGATAGCCGATTTTGGTATCGATCCTGACACCGCAAATCCCGTTACCCGGTAAATCAGGGGAATCCGTGGCTGCCGAGTTCAAGCTGCCCGATCTGGGCGAGAACATTGAGAAGGGCGAGGTCATCAGTGTCCTCGTCAACCTAGGCGACCAACTCGCCGAAGATCAACCCGTCGTCGAACTGGAAACCGACAAGGCGGTCATCGAAGTGCCCTCCTCTGTGAGCGGCACAATCGTGGCCATCCATGTCTCCCAGGGGGATACGATCAACGTCGGCCAGGCGATTCTAGAAATTGAGGGTGCTGCAACCCCCGCGGCCTCAACACCAGCCCCGGCCGCTGCCCCCGAGGCACCACCCGACGCGGCAGCCACCACTGGATCACAGGATGTAACCCTTCCTGAACTCGGCGAAGGAATCGACAGTGGTGACGTCGTCGGGATCATGGTCAGCATTGGTGACCAGGTCGAAGAAGAGCAGGGCCTGCTCGAAATAGAGATCGACAAGGGGGTCGTTGAATTGCCAGCGCCCGCAGCAGGTAAGGTGACGGCCCTACATCTCAAAGAGGGTGATCGGGCCACGGTCGGACAATTGATGGCCACCCTCGAGGTGGCTGTTGTTGATTCGGCAGCAGCCGAGCCAGCGGCTGCTCAAAGCTCGAGTCCTGCAGCAGCCGCGACGCCGGCACCAGCTGCGACGAGCTCAGCAACGGCTGCACAAGCAACGGCTGCACAAGCAACGGCGTCAGCCCCCCCCTCACCCATAGCAGCTGCGGACGTGCCTGCTCGCAAATTGGTACCCGCCGCCCCTTCCGTGCGCCGTCTTGCACGCGAAATCGGCGTCGACGTGGGCACAGTAAAGGGCAATGGGCCTGGCGGACGCATCTCTGAAGCCGATGTGAAGGGCCACTCCAAACAGCTGCACGAAACTCGCTTTGCTGGCGGTACCAGCGTTCCTGCCATCACTCTACCCGATTTCAGCAAATGGGGAGAGATCGACGCAGAGCCCTTCAGCAATGTCCGCCGGATCACGGCGCAGCGCATGGTGCAGTCCTGGACGAGCATTCCCCATGTGACGCAGTTCGATCAGGCGGATGTCACCGATCTGGAGGTCTTCCGCAAGAGTCACGGCAAAGCCGTCGAGAAGGCGGGAGGCAAACTCACACCGACCGCACTGATCCTGAAAGTGGTCGCCGCAGCGCTGGTCAAATTCCCACAGTTTTGCGCCAGTATCGACATGGCCGGCGAACAGGTCATCTACAAGAAGTACCGGCACATCGGTATTGCCGTCGACACCAAGCGTGGTCTACTCGTCCCTGTCCTGCGCGACGTAGATCAGAAGACGGTGACGCAGCTGTCCATCGAGCTGGGACAGATGGCCGAGAAGACACGCACGGGCCGTGTCGGTATCGACGAAATGCAGGGCGGTTGTTTCACGATCAGCAATCTGGGCGGCATCGGTGGCACGGCCTTTACACCGATCATCAATGCGCCGGAGGTTGCGATTTTGGGCGTTGCGCGCAGCAAGACGGAGGCAGTCCACATAGATGGTCAGTTCCAACCCAGAATGATCATGCCCCTGTCTCTGTCTTACGACCACAGAGTCATCGATGGCGCCGATGGTGCACGCTTCCTGCGCTTCATCTGCGAATGCCTTGAAAACCCCTTTTACCTGGCCTTCGAAGGGTAACCGATGGTCGACAAAACACAGCTCGTCGTCATCGGTGGTGGTCCTGGTGGCTACGTCGCCGCCTTTCGCGCCGCCGATCTCGGTCTCGATGTCACCCTCGTCGATCTCGACGAGAATCCAGGGGGTGTCTGTCTCTACCGAGGCTGTATTCCATCGAAGGCGCTACTGCATGTAGCCAAGCTTCTCAACGAGACGAAGGAAGCCGCCGAGTGGGGTGTGAATTTTGGCGAGCCGGAGATCGACCTCGATAAGTTGCGTGCCTTCAAGGACAGGGTCGTCGCCAAGATGACCGGCGGTCTTGGGCAATTGTCCAAGGCGCGAAAGGTCACCTACATCCGTGGTCGAGCCCGTTTCACCGGACCTCAGGCCGTGTCGATCGAACTTCACGAGGGCGGCACCCAGGAACTGGCCTTTGACCATGCCATCGTGGCAACCGGGTCGCGTCCGATCATGCTGCCCGCCTTCGATATCGGTTCAGATCGAATCATGGATTCCACGGGTGCCCTCGAATTGGCCGACATCCCGCAACGTATGCTCGTCGTCGGTGGCGGTATCATCGGCCTCGAACTCGGTCAGGTCTATGCTGCATTGGGCACACAGGTTTCCGTCGTCGAGATGACGGATGGCTTGATTCCACCCGGCGATCGCGATCTGGTGCGGATCCTACAGAAACGACTTCAGAACCAGTTCGAGCAGATCCGCCTGGAGACCAAGGTGGTCGGTATCGCCGAGGATGGGGATCGCCTTAAGGTGACGATGGTACCCGCCGCCGATGGGGACGAGATCGTCGAGCACTACGACCGGGTTCTGCTCTCTATCGGCCGTCGCCCGAATTCAGAAGATCTCGGCCTCGAAAACACAAAAGTGCAGATCGATGAACGCGGCTTTGTGCAGGCCGACGTCCAACGGCGCACGGCCCAACCAACGATCTTCGCCATTGGCGATGTCATCGGCTCGGCCTTGGCCCACACGGCCTCTCACGAGGGCATCGTGGCCAGCGAAGTGATCAGTGGCAAGCGCGCCGCCTTCGAGCCAAATGCCATCCCATCGGTTGTGTATACGGACCCCGAGTTGGCCTGGTGTGGTCTCACCGAAGCCGAAGCCAAAGAGCAAGGCATCAAGGTTCAGATCGCGAGCTTCCCCTGGGGAGCATCGGGACGAGCCACCACACTTGACCGCAATGATGGCGTCACAAAGCTCGTCGTCGATCCGGAGACCGAGCGTATTCTGGGTGTCGGCATCGCAGGCCCGGGGGCCGGTGAATTGATTGCCGAAGGCGTTCTTGCAGTCGAGATGGCCGCCCTCGTGAGTGATGTGGCCATGTCCATTCACCCTCATCCGACCCTCTCGGAGACGGTAATGGAGGCGGCTGAAGCCTATCACGGACTCAGCCCGCACATCAACGCGCCGAAGCGGAAATAGCGGCGACAGGTACTTCTTTCCGCTTGGTCTCGTCACCTGGCGGGATGTTGCACTCATTCCATCGAGCTCATGTTTTCGTATAAAATTCCTAACTGATTGTTTTTAAGCATCTTAGGTATACTTAATTACCCTCCCTTCGTCGCGGTACGCCCTTTGCAATAAGGGGGGTGGACTTGAACTGCCACAACCGGATGTGGCTCCACCCTTTCCGTGGCCACCAGTTAAATGCAGCTGAATCCAGCACATCATCTCGATCACCGTTTACAGGAGATCGATCATCAGATCAACAGTGCCTTGCGTGATATCCGGCGCAATATACAGGAGTTAGAGAAGGCTTCGACGGGCAGTCACCCGAATGCAACGGCAGCAAAGAAGGACTTCTCCTCCGTTCTTCAGAAAACCCTCGAGTCGGAGTCTGACTCAGCCGTATGAACTTCGCTCTGATCGATCCCGGGCGCGCTGTGATTGCCGTCCGGGATCGGCCTAGCGAAACCTGTGGCTGCTGTACGACCCTGTCAGTATCTTTGGCCGACCTTCGCACCAACATGATACCATCCCCGGTATCGTGATCCTGCGTCGTCCAACCTCCCGGCACTCAACGTCCCTTTGCTGCTCGGCTAATTTTCTTGCGACGTCAGGCCCGTTTCGCTCTCGCCACGGCCGCTGTATGCGCCGTGGTTCTGCTACCCTTCATCGTGCGGATCGCTCTGCATGAGCCGCGCAGCAACCCTCGCCCGCCGCGGAGCGTGACGGATGTGGTGGAACAAATGCGTCAGCAGCAGTTCCGTCAGGCCTATGCACAGCTGCGTGAAGCGAAGCCTGATTCGCTCAACCCCTGGCGCCTGCCATTGCGACTGGCCATCTGTGAACGGGCCATGGGGCAACACGGTGTTGCCGCAGGCCGCCTCGCATCGATCAAGTCATTGCCAGCTGAACTGCTGCAGTATCGTGAACTATGGTTGACGCGCAGTCGCGAACAGCTCGGGGATACGACCGCTGCCATTGTCGGCTACCGGGCTCTGCTCGCAGAAGGCCATCGTGCCGTCGCCGATTCGGCCCGTCATTATCTGGCGCGTCTCTACACGGCGAACAAACAACACGGCGAGGCACTGGAGTTATTCCGACAGCAGCTGCGCACGTCTGCCGCCTACAAGGGCGACCTGCTCTACCGAATCTCTCTGTCTCAAGCCGCACTCGGTGACGAAGCAGGTTCCCGCAAGACGCAGCTGAAGTTGATGTCCGATCATCCGTCACATCGCCTCGCCCTGGACGTGGCATCGCGTATTAAAGTGCTCACGCCCGGCGAGCAGTACGTGCGTGCAGTGGTGCGTTACAACCACGGTGACGACCGACGCACCATCGATGGACTGCGCCGTCTCCTGCGCCGCAGCGATGTGTCACCCCAGTTAGCCTCTGATGCGCAGTATTTGCTCGGACGCTCCTATAGCCGCTCAGGGCAAGGCAACCGCGCCCGACGGACCTTTGAAGGTCTGCACAAGGAACGAGCCCGACCCTCCGCCCTCTATCGCCTCGCGGGACTACAGGTCAGTGGCGATGCCGATCTGGATGCAGTGAACACGTATCGCCAGTTCGTACGACTTTACCCACACCATTCGCTTGCCGATGACGCCTTGTGGCAGGCAGCGAAGGCGGCCGAACGGCATGACGAGTTCGCTCTCGCCGGTGAGGTATACAAACAACTGCATCGCAGTTACCCCGGAAGTGATTTTGGCGAAGATGCACGCTGGAGTGTTGCCTTCACGCACTACTGTCAGGGTGACGATGAGCGCGCGCTGACACTGTTTGTTGATGGCGCCCGCAACTCACGACAACCTCATATCGTCGATCAGAGTTGGTATTGGGCTGGCAAGACGGCACGTCGTCTTGGACAGATGGAGGTCGCGAAGAAACACTTCTCGCATGCTGCCGCCGGCTTTCCACGGTCCTACTACGCCTCGAGGGCGGTCAGCCTTGGCTATGGGAGCGATGAGCTACCTAAAGCACCGTCAGTTCTTCGCGCCACAGCGTCCGTTCCTGAACGGGCCGAGCATCTACGCGGCGCGGATCATATCCAACGTGCCTATGCACTCATCGACCTGGGACTGGCACAGGGAGCCGAACGTGAACTGCGCCATGCGGAGCAGTTGAATCGGCGCGACACACAGGCCCTGCGTCTGATTCACGAGGGCTACGAGGAACTGCGCCTGCATGATCGGGCGCTGCGTCTGGCAACAAAGCTGGTATCCTCGAATGATCCCACCCAGATGGTGAGCCTCTATCCGAGCTACTACTGGGATCAGATCGCAGAGGCTGCGCGCGAGGCACACGTCGATCCCTATCTGATCCTGTCGGTGATCCGCCAGGAGAGCTTCTTCAACTCTGATGCTGTATCGCGTGTAGGCGCCGTCGGCCTGATGCAGATCATGCCACAGACGGGCCGCAAACTCGCCCGCAGTCTTGGCGTGCGCTCCTTCGAGCGTCAATTGCTCTTCGATCCCGATGTATCGATTCGCCTCGGCACCAGATTTCTCGGAGACCAGGTGCGATCCTTTGAGCAGGGACCGGCGCAGAATCTGGGCACTGCCCTGGGGTTGGCCGCCTACAATGCCGGACCAAGTGTGGCGCGTAGTTGGCTCGAGCGCTTCCCCTCTGAAGACCTGGATGCCTTCGTCGAACGGATTCCCTACAAGGAGACCCGTTTGTATGTGAAGAAGGTGTTGAAGAATTACGCCATCTATAGAACGCTGAACGGCAGCACCCGTACGCTGTAGCGACTTGTGGGAAATCCGTGGGGTCTTATCGTTTCCCCTATGGCGCATGACAGTCTCAACGACACGATATAACCTCGGCGACCTAAATGACACTGGAAACACCACCACCAACCGAGCCAGAAAACAAGGGGCGCCGCCTCGAGGATATCTTCATCCTCCTGTGTGTACTGACCCTCTGGCCTGTCGTTCTGGGTCTCGACCACGTCCTGTACGAGATCACCCTCTATGGCGCCCTCATCGGTCTCGTGGTCGTTCTCGTTCGTCGCGTGCGACGTTTTCACGCTGCACGTCGCGAAGTCGAAGATCCGTTGAACTGAACCACTTCTCAGTTCTGGCCACGAACTGCGACGCGTTCAATTAGCATCACGACAGCGAAAGATAGTACCGCCAAACCGATCGTCAGCCACGTAGCACCGATGTAGCTCTCCGGCAAAGTGCAGATATAGTGATCCAGGTCGCCCTCGATGGCTTGACGAAAGGGCCAAACTTTGCGCAGGGAGCCCGCCATCAATCCCGTGAGAAATGCCATCGTCGCGGTGTGATGTGTGGCAAGCAAACGCTTGAGCACACGTGAGAAGCCGAGAATTCCGATGACGAATCCAATGCCGAAGAACAGGATCACCGACAGCTCACGTTCGTGAATTGCCGTGATTACCTGCGTGTATTTTCCCATCACCACGAGCAGGAAAGATCCGGAGATCCCTGGCAGAATCATGGCGACACTGGCGATGATTCCGGCCCCGATGAATTTGTAGAATTCACTCCCTGTCTCGACGGGAACCAGCACCGTAATCGCGTAGCCGACGGCTGCGCCCATGGCGGCCAGCGCGATCGACGAACCGGACCAACGTTCGATGTGTCGGGCAACGACGACGAGGCTCGCAAGAATCAATCCTGTCAGCGCCCCCCACGCCGGCTCGGGATGATGCTCTAACAGATAGGTGATGCCCTTGGCCAGAGAAAGCACGGCAGCAAAGATCCCTGCCAGCAGGGGCACCAGGAAGGGCGCATTGAGCTGCTCCAAGACCGCCGCCACTCGACCTCTGGCAAGATCGCCGACGATGCGCGGATGAATGCCTGCGATCGTTGCCACCAGTTCGTCATAGATCCCCGTGATCAGGGCCATCGTGCCGCCGGAGACACCTGGAATGACATCCGCTGTCCCCATGCAGATCCCACGCAGAAAGAGCCCCGGTCCTCGGTGGCGGGCGAGACGCCATTGCGTGGCGATGGCGTGTTGCGGTTCCTGCGTCATCGAGGCTTAAGCTCCTGTTGCGGGCGTGAGTTGATGGCCTTCTGCGGCCAATCGTTCCAAGATACGGCGATCTGCGCGTGGCATGGCATATTCATCGAGTTGCTTAACGGTCACCCATTTCCACGCGTCGACACCGATTGTCTGTGGCTCGCCATGACGCCAGTACGCCTGAAATGCATGCAGAGTAATCGACAGATGCGTGTATTCGTGATCGACACTTGCCAAGCAGGGCCCCACGTCGATATCGATGGCCAATTCTTCGCGGATCTCTCGCTGCAAGCAAGCAGCCAGTGTCTCCCCCGCCTCGATCTTGCCGCCAGGAAATTCCCACAGTCCGGCGAGCATGCCTCCGGGTGGACGTCGAGCCAGCAGCAGTCGTTTCCCCTTCCAGATGATGCCAGCCGTCACCTCCACATGGGGCCGAGTACGTCGCGGCGGCTTGAGGGGCAGACTCGTGGGGTCTTCCAGCTCGGCCTGCGCACGACACCACCTTCGAACCGGGCAATCCGGACAGTCTGGTTTGGTCGGCGTGCAGACTCTGGCGCCCAGCTCCATCAGCGCCTGATTCACGTCACCCGCCCCGGTGCTTGGCATCAGCTGGTCACCCGCCGCGATCAGCTCCTGTCGCGTCGCGGCACGGCGCGGATCGCCTTCGACCCGCAGCATCCGGCACAGCACGCGCTGCACATTACCATCCAGCACTGGATGCGGCAGATCGTAGGCGATCGACGCCACTGCCGCCGCTGTGTACGGCCCGATACCTGGTAGGTCTAACAGGTCATCGTATGTATCAGGTACCACACCACCGCGCGAGACGACGTCCTTGGCCGCCTGATGGAGATTTCGGGCGCGGGAGTAGTAACCGAGCCCCTCCCACAACTTGAGCACTTCGTCCTGGGTGGCTGTCGCCAGATCTTCGACGGTCGGAAAACGTGCCACGAAGCGCTCGTAATAGTCGACGGTGGTCTCGACACGGGTCTGTTGCAGCATGATTTCGGCGACCCAGATTCGATAGGGATCATGCGTGCGTCGCCAGGGAAGATCTCGCCGGGATGCTCTGTACCACTGCAGCAGGCGCTGTTGCAGTCGGCGCGCTCGACGCCGATCGACACGCCAGTCGGAGCCAGTAATCCTCCCCGTCACCCGTTGTAACGTTGCTGACGAATCCGGGAGGGCCAGCCATCGGTCGGCAGAGGATTGCCCGACACTGGATCGACTGCCGACGCCAGCAGCGCATTGAGGGTGGCCTCCTCCAGTGCTTCGGCGGCCGCTGCAAATAGCTGTGGCAGGTCTGCCTCTGAGACCCCTCCTGCGTCGATTGTCCCCGTTGCGACGTCTACTTCGTCAATGGGCGCATTCGTCGACAGTGCCCAGATCGTTGCAGCATGCGTCAGTTCATCGAGCAGTCCAACACGTGTCAACCCGAAGGCACCGCGGCCAGCAACACGTTGTAATTGCTGTGGCAAAAGTGGTGCATCCGTAATGACGATGGCCACGGCGCTACGCAGGCGTGACGCATCGACCGCTGGCAGCGACAAGCCCAAGCGATGGCCGTCGACGCTGAGATGACTTGCTTCACCCCCATTGACCGCAATCAGAGCGCCGAGCATCTGCGGGCCCACACGACGCGACGCCGTGCCCACACCAGCGGCACAGCCAAAACCGAGGAGCGATTGGCCGATCCCGACCTGTCCCTCCAGCACCTTGGTTCGAGTCGCTGAATGGAGTGCAGCGGCAACGAGATCATCATCGATCGCAGCGCGCACGGCGGCGGCGGGTTGACCGATGCCTGTGACGGGTAGCACGGCAGGGGGCCAACCGCGGTCTTCAGACAAACCGACGTCAATCGCCAGCCCTAGTTGAATCATGGCATCGTACACACGGCCGACCGAGGCTGCCGGTGCCAGCACGAGGGGCGTTGAAAGGGCGCCGAAATCTTCGGCCAGCCCAAGCCCCGTCGCATCGTCCCCACCGTCGAGGGCCCACCGACCGACATAGGTGCGATGAGGATCGCTCACGTCGAAGGGATTCACCGCCGTGAGACCCGTGGCGACCGAGGAGGCCTGCGCGTGGCCAACGCTGACGCCGCTCACGTCTGTGATGGCATTTTCAGGTCCTGTCGGGAACATGCCGACAGCAAGATCGAGTTCACGCAGTCTCATGGCAGTCGCCCGTGATCGCGCATGATCTGCACCAGGCGATCCAGGGGCAGGGCGTAGATCGTGTTGTCATCTCGCCCGGTCATCGTCGTGGCCATGGTCAGCGAGTTCAGAATCGCTTCTTGAGTGGATTCGACAACGCCTTGATAGAGTCCGGAGAGATGACCGAAATGCAGAGCGCGCGTCGCACGTCCTGCGTCGACAATAGGTGCGGTCGAAAAGGCGAGCAGCAAATCGCCACTGCCATGCGTGGCGATCGCACCCGTACGGGCTGCACCAAGAGCTGCCCGCTTGCACAACCGCTGCAGCTGATTTGGCAGCAAGGGTGCATCTGTGGCGATCACGACGAGAAGCGAGTTACCAGGTGGTGGAACGGTTTCAGAGTCCGGCACTGGCTCGGCGCCATAGCGAGGCGTCAGGTCGGTGATCTGTTTGCCAACGGGAACACCATCGACCCGCAAGTGCGCGCGTCCACCGAAATTCGCCTGCACGAGGACGCCCACGTGATAGGCGGACGATTCTACGTCGACTCGACGG
>Ga0114993_10007597_pt1 | contig 9994 bp, 6 predicted proteins | sample ArcticOcean_MG_C_FD_87042 | JGI IMG/M metagenome (GOLD analysis project Ga0114993, IMG submission 87042) | Marine microbial communities from western Arctic Ocean - ArcticOcean_MG_CB2_150 | ecosystem: Environmental > Aquatic > Marine > Oceanic | place: Arctic Ocean: Canada Basin | collected...
AGTCGTTACCTGGCGGCGGTCCGGGTCGCTCGCCCGACGGTTCGTTCCTGTTGTTTGCACTTGAGCTGTATCACGTCACGCCCGAGAACGCCCCACAGGGTGAATACATTGAGATTCGAACGGCTTACGCCACGGACGAGGACGACCGGTTCCCGGTCAGCAGTGCCACAGATTTTCTATCGGATACCAGTTGGGTTGCGCCGTCGGCGGAACATCCTCACGAACCAGTCAGCTCTGTTCTGGAGCTGTATGAGCCACTCAAGTTCGGCCCGGACGACCGCCTGGCCGTGAAGATCGATACTGGGTATGACGACCAGCGGATGCCTGGACGAGTGCGAATCAGTGTCGCTTCCTCGGAAGATTCCAGGCAGCCGGGAACTGTTGCCAGGACCATTGCGACTCAGTCAGTACGTCTTTGCTTTACCGCCGGCGAAAAGAAGACGCCGCTTCCTGGACTGCAGGTCATCGCTGATCGCGAGTCGTACCGCGTCCGAAGCGAGACATTCGAGGTGGCGGCTTCAGGCACGACGGACAAGGACGGAGTCGTGACTCTCGACCTGCCCCAGGGCGCGATGTACTTCCGACTCGATTCGTCGCAGCCGATTCCGTACCTGCGGATTCCTCATGGTTACACCGGACATCCGGGGGCCTATTCACGCTGGATCGAGGTCTTGCCTGGAGTCGCCGACCAGACGTTTGACTTCAACCTTGCGGAGGCGTGTGAGTTGTCTATCCGCATTGTTGACGAGCGGACAGGCAAGGGCATTCCCGGCGCGAAGATCGGAACGGAAAACGCGGTTGGAGAGATGTGGATGCAGGTGCTCGTACCGGAGTGCATCGGCGCAAATCGTCCGCCGCGACATTTCAATTCTCCGGGAGTACGTCGTACAAGTGATGAAGCTGCACCGCGTGGCTCTCCGCCGGAGTCCGACTACGAGACCGATAAAGACGGCTATTATCGAGTCCATGTCGGTCCGCGCGAGGGCTGGACATACATGATTTATTCAAGCCCCGACGAGTACGAGCAACCTGGCATTCAGGAGCTGGAACTCAAAACGCCGCCAGGTGGTCGCGTCAAACACATCTTCAAGCTGCGCCGTAAAGACGCTGCCTTGGAACGGCAAGCGCCTGACGAGAGCGAACCGGATAGCAGTGACGACGCGGCGACTGCTCCAACTGGCCCCTGGGGGCATATCACTGGCCGGTTCGTTCTGGATGGCAACTTCCCGAGCCTACCGCCGCTCCCCATAAGCCGGGACCGCACAACGCTTGGCGAATCGACTGCCGACGAGTCACTCGTTGTCGACAGCAAGACTCTCGGTATTGCTAACGTGGGGATCTACGTGCGAACCAAAGACGTTGCCGTTCATCCTGACTACGCGAAGACCGCTTCAAAGGGGCAGTCATTGCAGTTCAAGGGCCCGGCAATTCATCCGCGTCTGATTCCCGTCAGAGTGGGACAACCGGTGATCGCGAAAAATGCGAACGTGGTTGCTCACAATGCTCACTTCAGAACGGTGTTCGGTCAGGGGTCCAACGTCGTAATACCACCTGGTCAATCGATTAAGATCGAACTCACGCACCGAGAACCGGTCCCGATACACATCACCGATGCAATGCATCCGTTTATTCAGGCCTGGGCGATCGTGACCGAGCATCCGTATGCAGCGGCGACGAATCCCGACGGCACATTCGAGATACGAAACCTCCCCGCCGGTGAACTTGAATTTCAATGCTGGCACGAGCGTGCAGGTTTCCTTGCGGCTCAACCCGAATGGAAGCGAGGTCGTTTCAAGATCAACGTGGAAGCAGGGAAGACGCACGATCTCGGCACGATTCGGATCCCGGTCGAGCAACTGAAGCGCCCGCGCTCGCTGCGACCTCGAGAGGCCGTTGCGGCAAGCACCGTCTGGGGTAAACCAGTGAAAGGTGTGCAGGCCGGTCTCGCATACGAATTTGGAGAGCAGCAGTATCAACTGGGACAGAACATTCCATTGCTTGTCCGCATCCGGAATCATGGCGACCGGCCTGTCGATCTCTTGCACGCCCAGGCTCCTGTCTGGATCAACTTGAATAATTACCGACTCGATCCCGGTCCGGCCGTGTTCCTCAATCAGGACGAGAGAATCCTTCCGTACGAAAGGTATCGCGGTCCGGCGGGGACATGGGGAGTTCTCGGGCTGGGAACTCCCAATCTGGCAACCCGTCTAACAGTCCTGCCTAATCGGACAGCTAACGTCGGACGCGTTCTGCTGCCGGTCAGAAGCAAAGAGTGGCTCGGGGGCTCAACGGTCAATGTGCTTGCCTATCGTTTGCCTGCGGGCACGCACGGTGTTTCGCTCACGCACTCATTCAACGCGACCATTGACGGAGCTGCTGTCGGCGATTTGACGACCGGCAGATTAAAGCTCCGCCTGATTGAGCCTCAGGCTGAATCGGATGCCGATACGAAAGGACGGGAAGTCGCCGACTGGATGCCCGTTTCAAACGGAATCCGCATGCGGACATGGACTCCGCAGCGAATCGTCTCCGAGGGCGATCCCGTGTTGCTGTTTTCCGATATCCAGAATGTCAGTGGCGAGTCGCTGCGTTTTAATAATCACAAGACGTGTGGCTGCATTCCGGAAGTTGATGGCGAGCGTCTGGTGTTTTCCGGGCCGATCACCGGACCGGTCCCCCCACCTTTCACTCGCGGGATTGAACTGATCAACGTCCCGACAGTACTCCCTCAGAATTGGCACTCGCGGGAACCATTTAAATCGATCGCACTCAAACCAGGGAAGCACTCGATCCGCGTCATTTTCACGGCCGAGAATGATGATGGCGAAATTGTCGAAGTCACCGGGCAATCGATTGAGATCGAAGTCACGCCGGCGCCACCTGTGGCACCAGCACCAAAAGAACCGGCAAACCCACCGGGAACGAACCCTTTAGAGACTCCCGCATCAACCGAAACTAAATCACCCAAACCGTCTGGCCGGACGGATTAGCGTTCGTTTAGCGGTCCGAGTTCACGCGAACAGCGATCCGGTACGTCGCAACGAGTACTGCAAGGAGAACGAGCAGGGAGACGACGTCGAGCAGCAATGGCGGAGCGGACTTGCCCAGTTCCAGTGATGTCCAGCCGAGGAATGCGAGCAGGCCGAGCAACACACCCATTAGCGACTCGCCCGCGATGATTCCAGACGCCAGCAGGACACTGCGTTTTGCTCCTGCGTCGGACTGACTGCTGCGACTGATTAGCCAACTGAGAATTCCGCCCAGCAGAATTGGAACGGATAGTTCGGCGGGCAGGTAGATTCCCACGGCAACCGGCATGACGTGCAGCCGGAATTGGCTGTCCTTCTGAGCGAGTGGAATGTCAGCCAGTAGAATCAATACCGCCAACCCGATTCCCCAACCGACCATGTCCCAGGGAATGTTGCCTTCTCCGAAGAACCCTTCGGCCAGAGACGCAAACAGGCCTGCCTGGGGAGCGACCAGTTCTTCGCCACCAATCCCTCCCGTTCCGGCATTCAACGAGCCTTCGTGCAGAATCGTCAACACGGGAGCCATGATGAATGCTGCAACTATCACGCCAAGCACTTGAGCGATCTGCTGACTACGCGGAGTTGCTCCGACAAGGTGTCCTGTCTTCAGATCGTTGCACACGTCGCCCGCCGTACAGGCGACGCAGCAGACGACGCCGGCCACGCCCAGCATTGCCAGAATGCCCGCTCTGCCCGAGTAATCACCGACCCACAACATCAGCCCAGTCAGCAGCACAGCGGAGATCGTCATGCCCGACACCGGACTGTTCGAGTTTCCGACCAGCCCGACGATGTAGCTTGCAACAGCCGTGAACAGGAACGACAGCACCAGCGCTGCAACGGTTGCCAGAATTGTGATGCCGATCGACCGCTCAAGCAGAGTGAAGTAGATGCCGAACACCAAAACGGCGCAGAATAGCCCGAGGCTGGCCATGTAACCAAACTCAAGATTCCGTTCCGTTGAACTGTCCGTGTCATCGGTGTCCTGATTCTCCATCGTCGCTCGCAATCGGACGTTTCCGAAGAGTTCACGGAACGCCGCGGCAATTCCATGCCGCACTTTCCAGATCGCGGCCAGCCCACCGACCACCATCGCTCCGACGCCGACGTACCGCACTTCGGTTGACCAGATCGCGAACGCGTGCGCAGTGGCGGAAGTCTCAATCGGGCCCGCGCTCAGCAAGGGGATCAGGATGTACCAGCCGAGCGCTCCGCCGAGGAACACCTGAGACGCAACCGGTAACCCGACGATCAGTCCGACAGCGACCAGAGCCGGCGAAACGTCTGTCCCGAAGTACCAGGTGCGACCACCGGCTCGCGTTGCATGCTCCACACTGGATTTCAGCAGGCCAAGAAACCCGGCAAACAGCTTGATGGTCGCTCCGGCAGCCAGACCTCCAAATACCAGTTGCGTACCCAGCGATGCCTGACCTCCTTCGTCGTGCTCGGCCGCGCCGGCCCGCAGGACTTCTGCACACGCCACACCTTCCGGGAACTTGAGGTCGGTTGCCTCGACGACAATTGCCCGACGCATGGGGATCATCATCAGGATGCCCAGCAGTCCGCCGGACAAAGCCACCAGCGTTGTTGTCCAGAAATCAAATTCAGTCCAGATCCCGGTCAGCAGCAGTGCCGGCATTGTGAAGATGATGCCCGCCGCCAGTGATTCTCCTGCCGACGCACTTGTCTGGACGATGTTCGCTTCGAGGATCGAACGTCGGTTGAACACACCGCGCAGTAGAGCCGTCGCGAGCACAGCGGCCGGGATCGACGCCGAGACCGTCATGCCGACACGCAGTCCGAGATATACATTCGCCGCACCCATCACGACGGACAGAACCAAACCGGTGCCCAGGGACATGACCGTCAGTTCGCGAGCGGTCGGGGTTGTCTGTGAAGTCTCGACAACTGATTGCGACATGATTACCTCGAATGAGTGTCTGCGCTTTCGAGCAGGCAGGAGCAAGTGCGGCGTCAACCTTGAGGACCGGCCTGCATGCTCTTGAAACACATTTATTGCAGCAACGCCGCTTCGATTGTGATGCCGGGACCGAAGCCCAGCAGAATACACGGGCCAGTCATGTTCCGCTGTCGCTGTTGCTCAAGGATGAACAGGACCGTCGGTGATGACATGTTGCCGTACTCGGCGAGAACACGCCTGGATGGTTCGAGCTGTTCGTCGGATAAACTCAGCGCCTGCCCAGTCGACGAAAGCACGCGGGGGCCGCCTGGATGAATCGCCCAGGTGGGGACCTGATCTGTGGTCAGGTCGAAACTGCTCAACCATTCGGCCAACCAGGGTTTGAGTGAACGGCGAATCAGATCTGGAAGCTGGGGCGAGAGCGTCATTTCGAAGCCGTGATCCTGAATCCGCCAGCTCATGTAGTCCTGCGAGTCGGGCAGAATGCAGGATCCGTTTCCGATCAGCTTTGTCGTTTGGTCATCGCTTCTGTCGATGGTGTCTGCAGTCGCAACGACAGCGGCGGCTCCGTCGGCGAACAGTGCGTTTGCGACAACCTGTTGCGGATTCCAGCCGTACTGCTGATGCAGGCTGCACAGTTCGACGGCACACAGCAGGACGACCGCATGCGGGTCGGCTTCCACAAATGCGCGGGCTACTCGCAGGCCATTCAATGCACCGTGACAGCCCATGAATCCGACGTGAGTTCGTTCGACACCTGGCGACAGCGGCAGTTGCTGCACGAGCGAAATGTCATAACCGGGCGCATTGAATCCGCTGCACGAGACCGTAATGAGATGCGTCACCGCTGCTGGATCGATCGCCGCCTGATCGATCGCCCGTCTTGCCGCGGCTTCTGCCAGTGGGCCAGCTTCGGCAGCGTACCGGTTCATGCGCACGGACGTCGTCGGTCCGGCATCGTCCGCGTTTCGCGCGTCCCGATAAAACGTCTGTCGTGCCGCGGCGCCGTTCGTTGACGAGTCAAGGATGACACTGTGCCGCGTTCGAACTCCAGTACGACGGTACAGCGCCGGCAGGAGCTTCGTCTGTTGAGGCGTGCTGCAACAGAACGCGCTCGCCATTTCGGCCAGGTCTGACTGAGAAATCGAATGCTCGGGAGTTGCTGTTCCCAGACCGCGTATGACCAGAGCCATCGTGGCGCCCCTTATCCCGCCTTCCTGGCGGTCGTTGAAGATGGAAGCGACGCGTCGGCCGACTTCGGTATCTGATTCAGTGTTCTCATCACGGGACCTGCCAGCCAGGGACACGTCGAAACCACCCGCGTGACCATCGCGACTGCAGCGGGATGTCGCAACAGCCGAGCCAGTCTCCGACACCACAACTGATGACGACCGACCGCCTGCATCCAGTCACTCTGCCACGTGCGTTCCAGCAAACTGTCCCAACGCTGGCACGCACATTGAACAAGGGGCACAACTGACTGAGCCGACGCCAGCGCCCACGCGATGCCCTCGCCGGTAAACGGCTCCACATACCCGGCGGCATCTCCAATGACAAACAACCGCTGAGCTGCCAGTGGATAAGTCGAACGTGTCAGCGCCGGTGTGCCGTGCCAGTCTGATGCGGAATCATCCGAGAGAGCCTCGAAGTCTGGAAAGCCCGCGGATACCACGATTCGTCTGGCCGCTTCCGCCAGACTGCCGCAGTCCCGGACATGCTTCGCGTCCAGTGCAGACGCGATATTAAGTCGCTGATCTTCAAGCCGCACCAGTCCGACATACCCGCCGTGTCCCACCGACATGTAGATACGGCCGGGTTGGTAGAACGACGGGGCCTCCGACGCGACGGCTCCGGCTCCAATGCGGGACGCGGCTTCGACGGTCGGCAGGAATCCATCAAGTCCAGCCACACAACTATGGCTCAGCCCGTCGGCCGCAACGACCACCGCAGCTCGCACGACTTGTGGCTCTGCACTATCGGGCTTGATCTCGACGCATCGAAATGGCACCGGAAACAACTTCAGGTCCGCATCGGATGTCGACGGCAGCACCTTGGCGCTGCACTCACAGAGAAATGACGCCCCCGCGTCGATCGCCGCGCGAACCAGTTCCGCATCAAATCGTTCTCGGGAAATCGACACGCTTCCGGGCAGGTCCAGATTCAGCGTCCTGCCCCTCGACTGCAGATGAAACCCGCTCAAGGCAACAGCCGACGCGGCAGTGTGTTCAAGCTGGACACTACGTAACACAGCCAGACTCTGAGGATTCAAACAAGCACCGCAGATTTTGTATCGCGGAAACGACTTTCGCTCGATCAATAGTGTGCTCAGGCCGTGTCGAGCCAGCAGAGTCGCAGCCAGCGCTCCCGCGGGACCAGCCCCGATAACAACGACATCCCATTCCCGCGAAGCGGCCGCTTCTACGTTCAGCGTGCGTTCGATTGAAGTAACCGTCCGGTTCGTCATGACGGCCTCCAGTCCAGGAGAAACCGCTGCGGCCAGTGCGTCGTCAGCGTCGCGCCGGAGAGGCCGCATTCTTCTGCGAGTTGACGCACTTCGTCCAGCGAGAAGGCCGCGCGCACGGACAGCGGACCGTCGACATGAACGATCGGTGACCGCGTCAGTAAACGACAGCCAAGCCACGCCAGAACGTAGCCCGCACGAGTCCGTCTGAGATCGTTGATCAGAACCCGCTGTGACGCCAGTTCCTTCATTCGCTTAAGCAGACAGCGGGCCTCGTCTTCCGGCAGGTGGTGCAGAAACAGCGAGCACATCACGATGTCGTAAGGCCCGTCGAGCGTTCCGTGGATGGCATCGACTGTCAGAAACTGAACGTTGTCGAGTTGATGTTGGACAGCCAACTCGGTGGCATGCTGCACGGCCAGTGGACTGATATCGCAACCGTGAATATCCAGGTTGATTCCCGTTCGCCGCCCCCGCTCAGCGAGCCCCACAGCGAGGTCACCGCCGCCGCTTGCGATGTCAAGAATCCTCACGGGTTGTCCCGCGAGTTGCTGCGCCACAGCCGTGATCGCCGGCCACAGGATCGCTGTGCTGCGACTGAAAGAGTTGACCCTCCGCAGCCCTCGCAGTGCGTGTCGGTGCTGCAACTCGTCCAGTGCGGGATCGTCCATCAGCTCTGGTTGTCGGTCGCGGTGCTGCAAATTGATCGCCATCAACTGCTCTTCCAGGTATCAGCCGTTCGGTCGAATGGCGCTCGTTGTATCAGACAAGGTCTGGTAGCCGAACTCGCCAGAGTTTGGATTCTCACGGTATTGCAACCTGTCCAAAGTCTGGCGACTTCGGCTACCCGACGCTTGGAACGACTGATTCGCGCAAAGATCGAGGCCACCGCAGAGTCTCGTCGGTCGGCGAGTCTGCGGTGGCCTCAAAAAGGGCACGAATGCGGTCAGCAGATCCGATCAGAACCAGCTCCCGAAACCAAACGCCATGTCCCACCAGTCCATGTCGGACATCGCGTCATCCACATCGTCGGAGTCCAGCCAGTCGTCTTCGTAGTCGTCTTCGAATCCGTCGTCTGCGTACCAGTCGTCGAAGTCATCCCAGACGCCGTCATCTTCGTACCAGTCGTCGCCCCAGTCATCGAAATCATCATCGAAGTCGTCGCCAAAACCGTCTTCCGGATACCAATCATCGTCGGGATACCAGTCGTCGTCGAAGTCGTCTTCGAACTCATCGTCGTATCCGTCGTCGGTCGGGAAGTCACCGCCGCCGTCGTCATCGCCCGGATCCGGCAGCGGATCGGGGTCGGGAGTTGGATCTGGATCGGGCGTCGGGTCGGGGTCAGGTGTGGGATCCGGGTCCGGTGTGGGGTCGGGATCCAGGTTCGTGTCGGTGTCACCAACCACGCCGTCGATCCAGCTCGACAGCGTATCCACGCGGGTGTCGAAGGAACGATCGCCCAGCGTGTGAGCGTCCCCGTCACCGCCAGACGTGATACCGGCGATAAACTGTTGCCCGTTGATCGTGACGAATGCCGGACCGCCGGAATCACCGGGAGCCGTATTGCTTTCGCTGTGGCTGTCGAAGTTCCAGATGATGTGATTCTGGGTGACTTCGTCGATCGGAGTTTCGCCGACTCGCTTCGTTCCGAAATCATGCAGTGGATTCGTGCTCGTTCCACCCTCACCGAATCCGACCAGTGTCAGCGTATCGCCCACATTTGGAGCCTGCCGCATGATCTCCATCGGCTGCACACCGGACACGGGCCGGCTCAATTCCATGATGGCGACGTCGTAGCCAACATCGAACTGATTCGCGTTGTACTGCGGGTGAACCGTGATGTTGACGGTGTTGTAGGTTTGCCCGTTGACGACAAAAGTGCTGCCCGTGTTGCTGACGCCCTCCACACAATGAGCGGCCGTCAGCACATGCGTCGGGCTGATCAGTGTTCCTGTGCAACCGCCGTTAACAAGCCCGACGGCCTCGTAATCGTTCGTCTCAGCCCCGTTGACGATTCGTGCCTGCGGTCCGTCGAGCATGGCTGCCTGCTCGACGGCGACCGTCAGCAGCAGTCGTTGTTCCAGTCTTTCAAACCCGCGGTACGCCGTGCGCTCCTTGCGTCGCTTCGGACCGAATCGGCACACTCGTTGCAGAAGTCGTGACAGTTTCTTTACGTTCATCGATTTCATCGCACAGCTCCTCAGACAGAAAAGACAGAAGTGAGGTCGCCGACCCGAGCATCTCTCGCGGAATTGCGGAGCGGGTCAGTGTTGTGAAGTGAGTCAGACGTCTGTCCGCTGTCTGAAAAGCGAGAGCCGAAGCGAGAACCTGACACCCGTTCCTGGATTTTTCTGAAATCCGTCGTGGCGTCTGCTGCAGAGACGAGTTCGGTCGGTACGCAACTCATTTCATCGTTCTGCGATGGAACGATCCGGTTCGCCCGATGCCCGTCGATCCTGGGATCGACCAACATGTTGTCGCTGGCGTTTCGCAGTGAATATCGAATATCGAATATCGAATATCGAATATCGAATATCGAACAAGGAAGTTCGAATGATGAAGTGCTTCACTTCGGACTTCGAC
>Ga0114993_10007607_pt1 | contig 9988 bp, 7 predicted proteins | sample ArcticOcean_MG_C_FD_87042 | JGI IMG/M metagenome (GOLD analysis project Ga0114993, IMG submission 87042) | Marine microbial communities from western Arctic Ocean - ArcticOcean_MG_CB2_150 | ecosystem: Environmental > Aquatic > Marine > Oceanic | place: Arctic Ocean: Canada Basin | collected...
GAAGCCGTCGAAATTTAGCTGCCTGAGTCGCTCGATGACGGCAAAGGTGTCTACCTGGCCCTCATCAATGAAGCACTCATGGAAACATTCGCGAGACCCGCGTACATCGCGAAAGTGGATGTAGACGATCTTTCCATCGGGAACGAAGTATTCAAGGCCCTGCATGACGTTGTCATGTCCACCCATTTCGGACCAGCAACCCATACAGAAATCCAGTCCGTGATAAGGACTATCGAAGGTATCCATCGCGCGGTGAAATCCCTCAAAGGTGCCAAAGAGACGGGCGACTCCTCCCAGACTGGGCACTGGCGGATCATCAGGGTGCAGGGCGAGCCGGACCTTTGCGTGCTCGGCCACGGGCAACAATCGTTCAAGATACCAGCAATAGTTGTCCCACATCTCCTCCGCCGTGTAGAGTCGGTCGAAGTTCAGAGGCGCATTGCGATGGGCCTCCAGCTCAAAGCGCGTTCCCCGTGCCCCTCCACGCAGTGTTTCTGGTTCCTGTGTTCGCCAGACCCCCACGGGAATCCAGTGATATCCCAGGATGGGGATACCGACCTGTCCCATGTTGCGCACAGTTGTGATCATGTTGGCCAACTGTGCTTCGCGCTGTGGTCCACCGAGCATGATGTCGAGATAAAACGGAATGGGCACATTCTCTAGCGCCATCAAGCGCAGGTCATGATCATCGGCCTGTGCCTTGAGTGCCGCCAGATCCTGGGCCTTCCAATGACCCTCCTGTCCGGGGAGAGCCGGCGTGTTCATGAGAAAGTCATCACAGCCCATCTGCTTGATGAACTGACACATCTCAGCCGTTAATTCGTTGAACTGTCCTAGTCCGACACGCATTGGCAGGGGCATGAGAATTGTAACCCTCGTTGACACAGCCGTCGAAGACCGGCTTAGGTATGAGTCGCTGTCGCAAAAGTTCCCGAATCACACGGGGAGCGTCAACAAACCCCGAAATGCAACTGAGACGGAGTTGGTTTGGATACCCAGCAGATTCTCGCCTACCTACGCTCTCTTCAAGATCGGATCTGTGAAGAGATCGAGTCCATAGAATCCCAACCAGGTAGCTGCTTTCGAGAAGATGTCTGGGATCGCCCAGAGGGGGGTGGCGGACGCAGTCGGGTTCTTGAGGGAGCCGAGGTGATCGAAAAAGGTGGCGTGAACTTCTCGCATGTCACGGGCAAGCAGCTTCCCGCGACAGCATCAGCGCGCCGTCCCCAATTGACGGGTCGCAGCTTTGAGGCGATGGGCGTCTCCGCAATCTTCCACCCACGCAATCCCTATGCACCCACGTCACATGCCAATGTCCGATTCTTTGTCGCCCGTGATCCGAAGGACCAAGAGCCACCTGTCTGGTGGTTTGGTGGGGGTTTCGACCTGACCCCGTACTATGGCTTTGACGAAGATGCAGTGCATTGGCACAAGACGGCGCGCGCCGCCTGTGAGCCATTCGGAGCAGATCTACATCCTCGCCTCAAGACCTGGTGTGATGAGTATTTCTATCTGAAACACCGCAACGAACCACGTGGGATGGGTGGACTGTTCTTCGACGACTTTGACCAGGATGGCTTTGACTCGGCTTTTGCTTTCACCAAATCAGTCGGCGATCACTATATGCAGGCTTATGGACCGATTCTGCGACGAAGGCACCAGACCCCCTACGGTGAACGAGAGCGCGACTTTCAGCTCTACCGACGCGGGCGGTATGTGGAATTCAACCTCGTCTACGATCGTGGGACGTTGTTTGGACTACAATCGCGTGGACGCACCGAATCGATTCTCGTTTCCATGCCGCCTGAGGTGCGTTGGCGCTATGACTGGACACCTGAGCCGGGAAGCGAGGAGGCCAGACTCTATGAGCACTTCCTGCGGCCCCAGGACTGGCTTGACGATCAAACTGACGAGGCAGGTGACGAATGAGTATCAGAGTAACCGACTACCAATCTGTCTTCGCGGATCCAGGCTACTACTGTGGGCCGGGCCCCACCTTGATTGTTGCCGATGACGGAACCTTGGTCGTCAGCTTTCGTCGTGTTCTATCGTGGCTCTCAGAGGACTATGTAAGCCATTGGCACCCTGCGACCGAGACGTGTCTGACGCACTCGAAGGATGACGGCCGACACTGGAGTCGTCCCACAATCTTTCTCGCCGGTCACCAGTGTCCCAATCTGCTCAGGCTCCGCAGCGGTCGTTGGCTCCATCACACACACCGCTTCGAACTGGTTACCGATGCCATCGAGCAACAGATTGTCGCTCGAACCGGTGGAAGTCTGAGCGATGGACGCTGGCCCGGCATCCAACGCGGTACGTGCGTCCACCTCAGCGATGACGAAGGTGTCCACTGGAGTGAGCCCATCTTTTTTGACGACGTACCTGGGCAGCCTTCTCGCCACCCACTGTTGCACGCACCCGTCGCGGTACGCGGCAATGCACTGCAGCTGACGGACGGCCGAATCCTGATCTCTGCCTATCACGGCGGCGAGACGAATACGTGTTATCTCTTCACCTCTGCCGACGATGGGCTGTCCTTCAGTTATGCCGGCATCATCGCGGAGGATCACAACGAGACCTTCCTGCACCAGACACCCTCCGGACGCATCGTCGCCTTCATGCGACGCTGGAGCGACAGTGAACATCTGTCCAAGTGCCACTCTGATGATGGTGGCGAAAGCTGGTCAGAACCGGTCCGCGTCTGTCGTGGTTACCCGGCGTGTGCCAGTGCCCTGCCCTCGGGAAAGGTCCTTCTCGTCTATGGTTACCGCTTCGAGGATGGGTATGGCACACGCGCTCGATGCCTGGATGCGGAGTGCAATCTGGTCGACGAGGACGAGATTCTGTTGCGCGCCGACGGCGCCGTCGCAGATCTCGGTTATCCCGATGCAGCGCAATTGCCTGACGGCAGGACCGGCATTGTCTACTACCACAATCGCGCCCACCAGGCAGATGTGCCGGCACATTGTCCCCGTTACATCGAGTTGTGCATCGTCGAAGAAGCCTGACGCGAGTGATTCCCTTTCTCGCTGAGGCCGTCTTCATATCGCTGTCCGGGGTGCTGGCACCTGAGCCATTGAGTGCCAGCACGGTTGCTCATGGCAATCGTTCGCCCACGCTGGTGCAGTGGTCGCCATGGGTCATGGCATCGTCGAATTTCCCTTGATGGCGATCCTCGTATTCGGCTTCGCAACGATGGTCGACCTCGACGTGGTGTGACCCTTTCTGTTACTGACGGCGGGGCTGGTGCTGCTCTGGATGAGTGTCGGCATGCCGTGGCTCTCGTGCTTTCCCGCAAGGTGTCCATCTACGATGAACAGGTGCAGGACCGCTCCCATTCTCCTGCGCACCTGAAGGACTTCACTGTGGACATCCTGGAGAACCTGCGCGTTGGCGAGGTGCTCGACCGCTTGGATGGTTCAAAGGAGGCGTTGGTCTCTCATGAGATGCCTTACTTCTCTCTGAGCGCCTTGGCCCGTCGCGTTGGGCATTTGCACTTTGTCGTCATCGATGGGACGGGTGCATTGCGCGGCATGGCCCGTCTGGATGAGCTAGAGTTGCCCGATGACGAGGCACTGCGAAATCTGATCCTCATCGAGGACATGCTCGTGGAAGAAGTGGAACCCGTGTACACATCAGATGACCTGCATCAGGCGCTTCAGAAGTTGCTGGACAGCGGTTTTGACAAACTACCTGTCGTCCAGCGAGCCCACGGCAAACAGGAATCCGGACTACTGGGTTATCTCATGTATAGCGATTTGCTACGACTTCATGATGAAGAAATGGCCCGGGTGGAGCGGGTAGAAGAGTGAACGATTCGATGACAGAGCCAGAACATCCCCGCATTCTACTAACGCGAGATGCCACCCAGGGCATGCGTACGCTTCAGGACCTAAAGGGGGCCATCGCCAAGCCGGGTGTGACGCAGGATCTATGGACACAGGCTCTCGCACAGGCAACGGATGCACTCCAGACAGAGTCAATCCACGTGCACACCGCCTTGCCAGGACGTTCGGTTGCCGATCTGGAGAAGGGCAATCGTGAGTACATCGTCGTCAATGCAGCGGGTCAGCGAGTCCTCGCCTCTGCGCTGGCGGCATTACTCACCGACGACCGGCGCCACGTCACAGCTGCCGTCGAGCAGATCGATTGTCTGCTGGATCCGGTCGCCTGGCCTGAGTGGCAGGACATCTTTCATCGGCAAAAATTTGGCTTCGATGCCGATCTGCGAACAGGGCAGTTGGCCCGCGATATCTCCCTTGCCTATGACTGGCTGTATCCGCTGCTGTCACATAGAGAGCGAACGCGGATTGTAGAGGGGATCGACAGGCGTGCGATCCAGCCCTATTTCAGGGCTGTGAATGCCGGCGCCTGGTGGGTGGAGCGCATGAACAACTGGACGACCGTCATTGTCGGCGGATTGGGCATGTGCGGGATGGCACTGGGCGGCGATCACCCTCAGTCGCAACAGCTCATCGATATGGCGACCGGTTCCATGCGGGCCTATCTGGATCACTATGGCCCCGATGGCGAATTCAATGAGAATCCGGCCTACGGCAATGCGTCGTTTCTGCCCGTGCTCTATTTTCACGCGCTCAGGTATCACGAGAAACAGCCGGGGATCTCATCTGAGATCACGGCCCTGCAACGTCACTGTGTCTGGTGTATGTATGCGACGACGCCACCGGGTCATCTGGTCTCCTTTGGCGACGGTGGCCCCAAGTATCGGGCTCTTACTTCGTTCTTCCCAGCTGTCGCCGCAGCGACTCAAGACCCAACGCTGCAGTGGTTCTACACGACATACGGCATACAAGACCCGCAGTTTCCTATTTGGGAACTGCTCTGGTACGACGACAAGCTGGCATCCCAACCGCCCACCGTCGAGGCTTATCCTCTCGGTCGTGCATTTCCTGCCCACTCAGGGCTGATCAGCAGTCGCAGCAGCTGGGATCCACATACGACACCGAGTGTTGTGTTCAGCAAGGCAGGTACGGCCAAGGTCAATCACACGCATCCGGATGGTGGCCAGGTCGAGATCCACGGACATGGCAGGCCCCTGATCGTCGATCTGGGTAGTGCGCCATACCCGGACAGTGAACCACGCCGCTACTATCACTTCAGCTCTGATGGACACAATCAGTTGACCTTTGGTGGCCGTCCTCAGCTGTGGGATTTGGAGCACGAGGCCACTTGCACCGCCTCCGCTTTTGACAATGACCACGGTGGCTGGTGGCAGGTCGATTTGACAGATCTCCATGAGTGCGTCACTGCCGTTCGGCGTACTGTCGTACACCTGCTTCCGAACATCGTCGTCGTCGTTGACGAGGCGAACCTGGATCGAGCGGAAGATATTCGCTTGCGCTGGCATCCGGGGGCGGTCCCGAGCGTCGGTGCGGCGGGGGACTTTTGCGTCAGCGTCGAGGATGTCAATTTGAGTGGACTCGTCGTGCCGCTGGATCTGGCTTCTGCCGATCACCCATCGGCCCTGGTCGTCGGTCAGCACGAGTATCTGCCACCATATGATCAGGACCGCATCGGCAATCCCATGCCGCAGCGCCACGAACCGTATCTGGACGCCAATGTACACGGCCAGAGTGTCCGCTTCTTGAGTCTCTTCGCCATCGGCGAAGTTGGTCAGTCGATGGCAAACTGGCGCAGAACGGGCCCAGGTAGTTTCTCGATGGACGACGACTCGGTCACGGCCGTCGTCGAAGTCACTGAGGCGTCACTGCATGCGAGTGGACCATCCGGTCGCTGGGACGTAAAACTGTCGTAGTCGGTTTGGCTTAGCGCAGATCGTAATCGTGATCGCGTACGGTACCATCGTCGACTCGCAAAGACCCGGCGATGCTCGCTTCGGTTAGATCTCCACGAACCCTTTGCGGGCGTCGGGTTGTTGTACCGTATCGAGGATACGGCGCACCATCAGGGACTCGCCTCGGGGCACATTGGGTACGCCACTGTCGAACAATTGCAGGAAAGCCCGTGCCGTGGCGCTGAAGATGGGCCCTGAATCGATGGGGACATAACTCGTGGAAGCGTCCGTCGACACGGCGGCGGCAAAGGGTGTTGAAGCGCCGTCTGTATGCACATGCACGATCGCTGTGGCACCATGGGCCCATTCCAGCAGCAAGCGACTTCGCTTGTCGTCGTCGCCCCAGCGCATCACCCGCGACACGTTCTCTCCCAGGCAACTGACGACCATCTCTACAGGATGGATTGCATATTCGTCGAAGGAACTTCCTCCACCCCACGCAATCATGTGGTGGACTGCGGCGTCGGCTGCCTCCACCCACTGTTGGACTTCTGTATATCGCAGCGCCGACGTGGTCTGCACGGCGACACGATGCTCATCAGAAAGAGCGAAAATTCTCTCCGCCGTTGATAAGTCCGGAGCGAAGGTCTTGTCGACGTAGGTGGACTTACCACAAGCAAATACCTGTTCACAAAGGGGCAGATGTGTCTGTGGTGTAGAGGGTGCGAGCACGACATAGTGATCGACGTGATCATCGAGCTCTTCCACCGAGTCAAACCAGGTGACCTCATTCACCCAAGCCCAGGCGCGACTTGGCTCATGTTGCAGCGCCGTGCAGCCAGAGACCGTGAACCCCAGGTCCGCCAGCTCGCCGCGAAGCAGCTTTAGATACACGTCTGCGTGGAAATTGTCGAGGCTGTCATCGACGAAACCGATTCGTCCTGCCATCAGACTTGCCCGACGAGGCGAACGTCCACAAAACGCCCCTTCTCTGCTGATTGCTTCACCGCCAGGCAAGCGTAGACGGATTGGATTCCAGTCTCAATCGGCGTGCGCGGGGCTGTGATCTGCAGATCCGCTGCGATCTCGCGGCAGACACCTTGAATCATGCTGCTGATGCGACCACCGTAACCGACAACACCCAAGCGAATCCCACTCATGATTTCCTCGTCACCGCCACAGCTCTGCGTTTCTTTCATCCTCTGGCAACATGGATCTGAGGACCTCCTCATTCAATTCCGCGCCCAGACCGTCGGCCTCGGTCAAGACCACATGGCCTGCATCAATGAAGGGACCATCCTTGTCGAGAATTTGCTCCATTCCCTCATCACCGAAGCGATGATACTCGAGGGCGAGGAAGTTGGGCACACTCGCACACGTATGGGCATCGGCGAGCGTACTCAGCGGGCCCGAATTGTTGTGTGGGGCGAAGGGGACATAGTAGATCTCGGCCATGTTGGCGATCTTCCTGCATTCGGACAGACCGCCACACTTGGAGATGTCGGGCATGATGATATCGGCCGCCTGCTTCTCCAGTATTTCGCGAAAGCCATAGCGCAGATAGGCATTTTCACCGACACAGATCGGCGTATTGCTCGCTGCCTTTACTTTCGCCAGGGCATCGATATTCTCCGGCGGTACAGGCTCTTCAAGCCACATCAAGTCGAGTTCCTCCAAAGCGACGGCGATTTTCTGACCGGCCACCGCGTCGTAGCGACCATGTAGATCGATCCCCAGATCCATGTGGCGTCCGATGGCCTCGCGGATCTCAAAGGCTTCCGAAACGATCACCTCCAGCTCAGCAGGATGCACGGTCCAGTTCCACCGATCGACCTTTTCGGGTCGGTTTGCATCGTCGAGATCAAACTTCATCGCTGTGTAGCCGGCGTCGGTTACTTTTTGATAGGTCTCGGCGTAATTCCCACGGGCACAATCGACATACAGGCGGACCCGGTCGCGAAACTTGCCACCGAGCAATCGATAGACAGGCACACCCTGAGCCTTGCCCGCCAGATCCCATAGGGCGACCTCAATACCCGTCAACGCTGACACGGCATGACCCGACATGGCACCGCGGAAGATGAAGTCGCGCCGAACCTTCTCGAAGCACATGTCCACGTCGCGTGGATCCTCACCCAGCAGGATCGGCTTCATGGAATCGACGATCTGTCGCCAGCCGGCGCCCTGGTGAGATAGTTCACCCGTCCCGTAGACCCCCTCGTCGGTATAGACGCGGACATAACCAAATCGCGCCTCACAGGTCTTGATGTCAGTGATCTTCAAAATGGCTCGTCTTTCGTCAGCAGTGACTGGTCATGGGTTGTCGAAGGGTGAGTGCGGCGGATAATAACTGCGAGTCAACCACATCACGCCAATGGGTAAGGAACCTTAGCGCCATTCGTGTTTCGGATAGCGTCGTTTCAGTTCCTTTTTCAACTCTGGGTAGGTTCGTTTCCAGAATCCTGGAAGATCATCGGTGATCTGTGCGGGGCGAAAATTCGGAGCCAGAATTTCCAACAACAGACCGACTCGCCCCCCGGCAACTTTCGGCGTCGCCTTCACGTCGTAGAGATCCTGGATCTTGGCGCGACCTCTTGGCGGTTCGCCGGGGGTGTAGACAATGCGCATACCAAATCCGGTGGGCAGTTGAACGCGCTCTGGTGCCATCTTCTCCACGAATTGCTGATCCTCCCGGCTGAGCGCATGCCGAAGGTGATCTAAGACGGCTACCTGTCGCACCGCACCCCAGCGACTTGCGGTACCGACCATCTCACCGATGACGACGGCCAAATCGTCTTCCTCATAGGACAGCAGTGCCCGTTCGGGAAACCACTCCGCCACGCAGCGGGCTCGTGACAGCCATGATTCGACGGTCTCGTCCCAACGATCAAATTGCAGGTTGCCTTCCAGGACACGATCGATGATCAGTTGCGCTGCAGCCTCGCTATCGTCAGCACGTCGGCGTCGCTGTTCCAGTTGCAGTGCACCAAATCGTCTGCCATCGATCTGGTAGACGGCCTTCTCATCTGCGTCCCACTCCAACTGTGACGATTGCGAAACTTGCTCAGGCAGCTCCTCGGCAAGCCACTTCCACTCGATCGCCGTCGCCAGAGAAGCAATCGTCTGCACGCCGCCACCATCGGCGCGAGATGCTTCTACCTCGCGCAATTCGACAGCAACAAAAGCGGGGGAATCACCAATCGAACTGTCGCGGTCCAATCGAACGCGCCGCCGTCCTGCCATTTCGCAGGCAGTGTTTGAGGTGTTACGTCGCAAGCCCACATGGTCAGCGAAGGCCACCAACAGACAACGCGCCAACAGCTCATCTTCGGCGTGGTCGAGTGATGTTGTATCTGATTTGGATTGGGACCGCTCACCCTTCGACGATCCAGGCAGATTCTTCGCCAATCGAAGAAATTGGCCCGCTACCCGATGAACCTCACGACATGCTGCGGCGTTGAGTCCAAGTGTCGCACATCGTTGTGGATCGAATCGATGCCTGGCTGCCGCCGCCAACCCACTCTCGCGGACCACCAGGTCTGAAGGCCACCCGTTGTCTGGAATGGTCCGGTAGCGATTCGCGATGGGGCGCAGGCAAATGTCGCGTTCCGAGATCAGTGCCGCCCACACGGCCGCCCGATCGCCGACGCCGCGGTTGGTGGCTAGCGACAACAGGCGCGCCAATCTCGGGTGGGCGGGAATGTTGGCCATGGCACGACCAGCCGTCGTCAACGTGCCAAGTTCATCCAAGGCACCCAGTCTTTTCAGCTGATTCGCCGCATCTGTCAGGCGCTGCGTAGGGGGAAGGTCCAGCCAGGCAAAATCCGTTGCTGCGCATCCCATCGCGGCCAGCTGCAACACCGCCTCCGATAAATCCACCCGCTCCACTTCGGGTGTGTCGTGTTGCACACGGGCGTGAGACTCCGATCGGGGCCAAAGGCGCAGACATGCTCCCGGTGCCGTGCGCCCGGCACGTCCAGCCCGCTGCTGCGCGGAGGCCATGGAAATGCGTTCCACCAGCAGGGAGTTTACACCCCGTGTCGGGTCAAACCGTGCAACGCGTGCAAGTCCGGCATCGATGACACAGCCAATGCCGTCGATCGTGATCGACGTTTCGGCGACATTCGTCGACACAATGATCTTGCGGCGCGCACTGGGTGCCACAGCGCGGTCCTGCTCCTTTGGGGTCAAGCTTCCGTACAGGGGGACGACCTCAAGGTTCTTCTCACTCCA